>Ga0315914_1002008_pt1 | contig 31124 bp, 15 predicted proteins | sample MpolenodulesMG_FD_203920 | JGI IMG/M metagenome (GOLD analysis project Ga0315914, IMG submission 203920) | Medicago polymorpha root nodule microbial communities from Los Angeles, California, United States - elongated nodules | ecosystem: Host-associated > Plants > Roots > Nodule | place: USA...
ATTGTGTGGACGTAAATACTTGGTAATGCAATTGTTGTCGAAGTTGGTCAATGTAAATGAAGGTGTACTTTTACATTGTTGTTGGTGGATGTATATGTTGGAAGTTTTGCATTATTAGGTCCTTGCTTGTATGTTCATGCATCATAAATCATATTGAGTCATATGAGAAATGTAAAAGGAGGTGTACTTTTACATAGTTGAATCGTAAGAGGAGGTGTACTCTTACATGAGATGTTCGGTTGACATCTAGTTGTCGGTGTTATGGTACCACATGCATATATGTGTCGTATATAGGCGCATATCATATTGACATGAGTCTTAAGTGATGTATGTGAATGATGGTTGTTGTTGGTAGGTGTGTTTGATGAATATATACCCGTGACATTATAATTGTTGTGTGTATATGCATATGAAAGTTAATTGCTCCTGTTAATTAATTGAGACTTAATTTGATTCTTTTATGTCAAATTGTTTATGTTGATTATGATTGATGTAAAGCTTACCCCCAGTGGTTTTGATCGCCTACCTGTTTGTATGAATGGGTAGACGGAGTGCAGGAGTAGTTTGCTTTTGGTGAATGCTTGGATAGAGGGAGCTAATCTCCGTTATCATTTCTTGGAGTCTTAGATTAGGCTCTGATTAGGACGTCGGTCTTTATGTTTGTTGGATTTATTTATTATTGAGATTTGACCCATATGTCGGGATTTAGAGATTTTATATGATGATGTATATTGATCTCATGACATGTATATTTTGGAGATGTGTGGTTTATATCCGCTGCGACTGTTGAGAATTTATATATATGCATGCTAAAACTTGTTTTTGTTGATGACGTAGCGTCTATTTCTTGAATATATGTTTTATTCGCGTGTTTTATCGCTTTAATAGAAATAGGGCATTACACCATTCACCCAACTGTCCATTCAAAAATAAGTGTTACCTCCACCACCCACGACTGGTCGCATATTTTCATCAAACCAACTTCTCACCCTCATCCCAATACCTCCATGATAAGTGGCAGAAAGTAGTAATTCAAATGAATATTTAAGGCACTTTTGTTACTTGTTTTCCAAGTTATTTAACGAAAAGCTGAGAGATAAGTGATTATGCCCCTTTTACGCTTTATCTATCTTACTTTACCCAATTGTGCAGGAATTGAACTCAGGACATTGAGCAAAGAAGAAAAACAAAGAAAAAGTATAAAGGCTTACTCGCCATGGCGAGTGATTGGTGAAGAATGGTGAGTCAGAGGCGATCTTAGGCAGTGAGCACCATAGTTTACTTGCCTCCAACTCGCAATAGCGAGTGAAAGGCGAACAAACTCGCAATGGCGAGTAGAATAGCAAGTGAAAGGCGAGCAATTCCAGAGATTACACGCCTCCAACTCGCAACAGCGAACTGAAGGTGAGCAAGGAAGCCAAGAGTTTGCCATGGCGAACAATATTACTCGCGAGGCGAGTTAGGGCGGCTAAATCTCCTCAGAGGTGACGTGTCACAAACCCACTGGTGAAGTAACCTCAACTCGCCATGGCGAATGAAGCTACTCGCGAGGCGAGTTGATGCAGATCAGAAAGTCTATAACAGCTCACTTGCTCCATTCATTGAAAATATCTTAGAATCTCATATAATATCTTGTAATAGTCTGAGAGAGAGAGATATGGCTTGTTTTTCATAGAGTGAGAGTGATAGAAGGTGGATTCTTCATCCTTTGTTGAGAAATTACAAGTTGTAATGAATCCTTCTCTTTCAATTCATTCTTGCAAAGCTTCCATGACAATGAGTAGTTAAATCTCCTTTGTTGGGATTAGAGGTACTTGATCTTAGCTAAACATGTAATCTTTTGATCTATAAATATATGGTTCTAGCATTTGATTTGATATTGAGATTATTCTTGCACTTTATTGCTTATGTTTGATTTAATTGTGATTGAAAAATACTCTTGAATCTAGGTTTAGAATAATCATCTATCACAACATGAATTCTAGACATGGGATTGATGTTTTGATAATCACTTTTTGTATCCAAACTTAAAGCTTTCTTATCATTTAATAGATTGAGAAATCGTCAATTAAATGATAAGACCGACTCTTGGATCATTCAATAGTTTGAGACATCAACGATTGAATGATACAATTGATCTCACAATATTATTTGGACACGAATGATATTGTCGAGGGATACGTGATAATATCAAAGAAAAAGCTAGAATCCGTATATGATTATTAGGTTACGTGTGACGCTTGATCGAGGAACTCTAATCCTAACAAGTTTCGCGCCTTATTAATCTCAACTTTTATTCTCGCAACATAGTTAATTTAGTTATAAACAAACAAACAACTACTCTTTTAACTTAGAATGATATTTGGTGTCGAACGGTCCGTGATATCGCACTAGTCCCTGAGGAGACGATACATATAATACTTACTTTTAATTGTGTAAAAATACTACATCACTCCACGGATGTCAGACACCATCCGCCACCACAACAAACTTATTATTTTCTTATTATGCCCCTTATTATTTATTACTTTATCTTTTTTCAATCTTTTTAGTTTATATTTTTCATACCATTAATGAATGATATTTTTGTAAAACAATCCACAATTACTCTTTTCTATACAACATTAACTACATTTCTTAATCTATGTGAAATTTATAAAGTGACATATTATTTAAAACGAAGAGAGTACATTTTACAAAAATCGAAGATTGCACGGGGCTCAATATTAGTTGCCAGCGTGACTAATAAAACTTAATAAAAACTCCTTGGATTATGTGCTACATATATAAACACATTAACGCACATAATAAAATATGATAAAAAAATAATATAATAATTAACATACTAATATTTTTTATTAAAAAAATCAGAGGGGTATTTGAAGGCTCTATTTGGTAAGACCAAAAAGTTAGCTTATAGCGGATAGCTTATAAGCTCGTTTGAACAAAAAAACTCTGTTTGGTAATGTTTTTTTACCACGAGCTTATAGTTTATTTGACGAGCTTATAAGCTATTTTTCAGACGCAATTCCAAGTAACGTTTGAACTTATAGCTTATCATTTTTCCTTCCAATTTTACCCTTATTATTTTATCTAATTTATTTTTACCCTTTATAATTTATTGTAATTTAAACTAAGATATAGTTACGTTAGTTGCTGAACAATTGTTTTTTTGAATAAACGTTGTGTGCAGGGCATGTACATTTCTGTTCTTTAAAAAAACTGTACATATTGTTTTTGTTACGAAAAGCCACGCACTAGTTTAATTTTGGTTCCAGGTACATACCGTTATTTTTTTTAGAAAGAGTCATGCATGCTCTTATTGTTAGGTAAAATAATTCTTTGTTTTTAAATACGTAAATGTAATTCAGTGAAGTAAGTATTCAACGTAAATATAATCCGGTGTTAATAATACATATAAAATCTTGAAAAAAAAATACATAATGAAAAAGTTTAAACACTTAAATGAAAATAACTACTCTCTCCGGTCTCAAATATAAGAAAATATTCTTTTTTTAAGTTCATTGAATAATTAATGTATCTGTTTTACAATGTAGATCAGATACATTAACTACTTAATGAACCTAAAAAATGAATCTTTTCATATATTTGGGACCGGAGGGAGTATAAAAGAACCGTTAATTGAACCGCTAATTTTACCAAACTTTTCAACTAACTTATAAGCTATCAGTCATCAATTATAAGCTATCAACTACCAGCTATAAGATATCAACTACTTTATCAGATATCCGCTATTTTTACCAAACAAAACCGAAATAAACCGAATCCTCACTTGATAGGCCATTATGAGCACAAAATCTTTCGTATCCAGCCATTAATTCGTCTATTGACCAATAAAAGCAAAATATGTCTTATATTCCTCTCTCTATATATTTTTTGAACAATATATTCCTCTCTATATGTATCGACGTTTTTAGGTTAGGTTTGATATTTAATTTGGAACGTTACATGCAGAACCTATAATTGACCATCAATTTGTGTAACTGTGCATTATATATCAAACCCTTCTTTTCCACTATAAAACTCACTCTAGATAGTTTTCTTCGGTAGAAGAAGCTAGAACTATGTCTTCTCAAGAACTTAATCATCGGAGTATTGGTGTCCACTTTTACAAGATTATTCTTCAAACAAGTCTTCAAGATGGAAAACTGGTAACAATGTTTTTTCTTTTAATTTATAATTTATCACAATCTAAATATGAATTGCAAACTTATGAGTTAGGACTATAATAAAATATGGTTTACGACCTCTTTGAGTGTAGATGGATGGGTATAAAATGTTATTATTATTATTTTAGTTTTTATTTTATAAATTTTATATAGGAATCGCAGATATCGTTATCATGTATGTACTATTTCTTGTTCTCACTTTCATACTAAAAACTGTTTTTTAATCATAATAATTAAGATTGATTTTTTAATAACATTGCAATTTTTTAAAACTAAAATAAGATTATGGTTGTATTAATATTGAGTGTGTGTGACAGAAAGTGCCCATAAGTTTCGTGAAAAGGCATTGGCAAGGAGTAACAAACCCAGTTACTCTAAGGCTTCCAAATAAGACTGAAAAGAAAGTTTTTTGGGAGAAAACTCGTCACCATGATGTTTGGTTTTGCGATGGTTGGAAAGAATTTGCAGATTATTTATCTTTGCGTGATTCACAACTTTTGATGTTTCAATATCAAAAAAATTCAATCTTTAACGTGATTATATTCGGCAAATGCGGATTAGAAATAAAATACCCTTTAAGAGAAACTACCGAAGAATATGAAGAGGTTGAAAAGAGCAATAGTTCTTTGAAAATTATTAAGGATCCTTCATCACGGCGAGGTAAAAGGCCAAAATCTCCATCACCGTCTTCTGGAGTTTCTAAGATGAAAAACAATCGAGAAGAACAAAAAGAATCTAAGCATGAGAAGAGAAAAGTCCAAGCACATGCAAGATATCATAATTTTAAGGATGTGGATAATGGTTGGTTTTCTTCTATCATCTTATGTTTCTTTCTATTTATTTTTTCTATTTTTTTGGGTCCTATTTTTTTAGGTGTTGCTAATTTTTTTTTTGTTTTTGGGTGAATTACTCAATTTCTTAGCAGGAACTAGTTGTGATGATCTTAAGGAGCGAAGCCAAGTTTTATATGATAAAGTGAAGAACAAGTTTCACTCTGATAAGAACTTCTTCGTGTGTGTGATCCAAAAGACATACATTAAAAGAGATCTCATGGTAACAAAATGTTTTATTTGATCACTTTCATTAGTAATATATAAATAAAATATTTTATGTGTATGTCATAAAATATTGAGTTTATTTTTGAGTTAACTCTCAATATCAATTCCTTAACGAGATTAATTGTAATGTACTAATGGTGACATATAATCCAATAAAGTTATACCATAATGCCACTTTAATATATTATTTCTTAGAACATCTATAGATATACCTGCATGATGGATTGTGATTGGTTGCATGATTAAAAAAAAGTTACACAAATAATGCATACAAATTAATTAATTCAATGATATTCTTATGTATACGTGTGTGAATTGAAAGTTAGAAATTGCATTCATTTGAATTACTGATTTTTTAATGTGAAAACCAATAATCAAAATAAGGGCATACCATTTGAATTTGCCAAGAAACATCTGCATAGGATGGAAGGAAGAAAGGTTACTCTTTTTGTTGATCAAGACAAAACATGGAATGTTGATTTGAATTTCACTTCAAATAATCAATTTACATTAAGTGGTGGTTGGAGTAAATTTCGAGCTCACAATAATTTGAAATTTGGTGATATATGTGTTTTTATGCTAAACAAATGCAAAGAAACTATTTCATTCCAAGTTGCTATTTTCTCTTTGGAAAAGGACGTGAGCACTCCCTATTTTGAAGGTAATTTATTTACTTGCCGCTATTATTTTACAAAAGTCTTCATGAACGAATTTTGTATTAGTAATTATATTCAACATGAATTAGTTATGTTGGTGCAGGGTAAACCAATAAACGGCATTAGGAAGAAAAGTTGGCGGTTTGTAAAGGTTCATTTTTATCAATATAGTTGAGCTAGATACTCTCAGTGCTGGCTTGAATTTGTGAAGGTTTGTGACTTGAAAGGGAGTGATACTTGTCTCTTGAAGATGGTCGATCAGGAAAAGCTTGTATTTGAAGTTACAAGTTCAAGAAATTGTTGTTAAACTAGAGTTTTGTGCTCATTGTTTTATGTTTTATTTCTCATCCCAAACTTTATGGATTGAAGTTGTTTTGGTCAAGAATTTTAATTTTTTATGAATTTTTTTAACAAGATTTAATATATGCAATTAGAGGAATTATTTATAAGCTATCGCAATCCATATTAACCTAACTATGATCCGTGGAAGGAATTCCTTGATTTATAAGCTATCTCAAAAGTTCTCAATAAAATAAAAAAGTATTACGAAAATAACATTTGTTAAGAGGTTCTTTTTTACCAAAAATGGGTTATAATGGCCCAAATAGAAGTCCTTATGCTTTGTTGGCTTGTCACCTCTAGAAAGGAGAAAAAAACCTTGACCAAGAGTTATGTTTCGCTTCCCTGTCCCATATTGAGGTGGCCAAAGGAACATTACCCGCAGTTAAGAAGTGGGGGTTGTCGATGAAAGAACTATTCAAATTCTCTTATGGGGGAACACAGGTTTTTGGCTCATAAGTGCAAGGAATCGGCCTTACGTGTTGGCACAACTTGTTCCAACTTTTTTGGATAATATTTACCTGAAATGTTAGTGTTTGACACAAAATGTGAATATCTAAACCATAAGTTTTTTTTATTAACTATTTGAACTTACAAATGATTGGGACCATGGTCAATTGTCACATGTCCTTAAGATTGGTTGGTTTTGAGGGTGTATGCCTTCATCTCCATTTTCATAGAAATTTGGCACGGGTAGTGCTAATTTTCTGCAAGTCTCCCTTGGTGGGCGTTCTTTTGCTCAACGTCGTATCTTCATAGTATTAAGTCTTCTGTTTTAAAATAAATTGGGATTACCTTTTAATCGCATCTCACATTGATGCGTCGCTTGACGAGAACTTCTCTCAATGAGGCATAAGCCATTTCTTCCTTAATCAGGCCTAACTATTACCTTATTAAGGTAGAGTTTTCCTGTGGCGAGAGTGGATATGACGTTTTCCAATTAAGTTCTTTAACTTCCACTGGTATGATAAAGGCCAGTCATAGCCTGTCGAGGCTGGGATATGCCACTAGGCCTCAAATTTTTGGGGCTCAATATACTTTTTTTTTATATGTAAAAATAATAATTATATACAATGAAAGTGAATTTTTTTTAAACTGATCACATAGCATAGCTTCAGTGGCGCCCACTAGATGTACCTTTTTAATAACTTTTCTATATAGATCCTTATTTATTTATTTTTTGGGCCTAAAATTTAATTTTTTTTACATCCCTTAAAAACTAAAACTGGGTCTACGAACTTGTTAAGACAACCCTAGGTATCATAGTTTCCATTCCATAGGTTAAGAGAAAGGGAGATTCCTTAGTAGAAGAATAAGGTGTGGTTTTATAGGTCCATAAGTTGTGTGGAGCTCTTTACCTTGATTCCCCTTGGATTCCTCCTATCTTCTTCAGAGCCCCTTGAGTATCACTATGTTGTGCCCTTTACATTGCATGGGCTGAGCTACCATTGGATTATAATTGGAGGGTGCATATTGGCGTTGAGTATCACGTCACCCTATTGTGCTCTTTACAACACTGGTTGAACGATTGTTGGATTATAATTGAAGGGATCATATCGACTTTCTTGATACTTTGTGGCTTTCTGCGGTGTCGGTGGTCCTTAATTGAACCAGACACCGCGTTAGGCCTTGACGGGTCTTGAATCAGTTCTGAACAATATTTGTATATGATATAATTGACCCGTTTGAATTTATTTATTTATTTTTTTAGTTTAAATAATTTATACAATTAAATAAGTTTTTATGTTAATTCATAAGTTTTCATTAACGAAAATTGTATTTTCATAAACTATTTTTTTATAAATACCTTGAGAAGCTTATGCATAATATACATAAAACCTTATTTATTAACATAAGCAAAAAATAAGCCAATCGAAACGGGTCTGATATCTTTATCATATGTATAATATTTCGTAAAAAAATATTTAAAATAAAATAAAAAGATTCGTCAAAGGAATATAATATTTTTTTTTAATGAAAGATTCACAATAAAAAGACATATAATTGTATGGGCCGAAAAAGAAAAGAAGACTAGTTTGTCTGAACTTTGAAAAGAAAAAGTAGGGTTTCATAGTTGTGTATTATATAAAGCTTATTTTTGAAGAAAATAACACAGGCACCGCAACTCAAAGGAATACAAAGTCTTTTGGAGTGCTTGGAATTGAAGTAAAGTGTTTCATCCTCTATTAAGGTTATTCTTCTTCTCCATTATTTTGATGAACAATGGTATTCTTGATTTAGTTTTTGTTTACCATAGCGAGCCATTAAACCCTCTTCTAGTATCTTTCACAGAACCTGTAATCACCCTTTGCATTTTAACAATCACCAAATTGATCAACGATTTCATTTGATTGATGGATTTATCGGTTAAGTGAGACTGGAAATTATTGCATGATCAACCCTAATTCTAGATATATTTTTTTTAAAAAGCAAGAAATTAATATTATGTAGATCAAAAACCAGTTATATTTGGATTACATAATATATGTATAATATATGTCTGTTATTTTAATTAAGATGGTTATTTATCTGATACACCGTTGGTAATTTACATTTAGGTTACAAACTTGCAATTATAAAAGTCACATGGAAAACTGCACCTAAATATGCCAGCTGCTTCCGTTAAAATTTACATGGGTTTAATTTTTTGCATGTTTTGAGGAATTGTTAATCTCTCTTCATTAATACTACAACCCGATTCCCCACTTCTCTTTGAAAATGAAAATTAGAGCATCTTATAGTATCACTTTATTATTATTATTCTTTGGATTTTTTTAACATATGCAAATTTGCTTAAAAAAAATCATGTTTTCATTGGATTTTTTTATTGTTGTTTTTCAATAAAAAAAAATTTCCTCTAACATGTGCGATATTGTACATCTTAGACAAACTTTTTTTAAAAGGTAATGAGTCAAAAAGTTTAGTTTTTATTAGGAAAAAATGTTTTGTTTTTGTGTTATGTTGGTTGAGGTTGCTATTGTTATTTGGGTTCATATTTAATGTGGAGAAGAAGACTACAACAGGGATTTTAATGCTCTGCTTTGTAAGGCATGAATATAAATAGGGAAATGTTAACGGGTGCCTCCATGACACTTTTTAAGACCTATAAAATGTAACTTTTTGAAATTTTTTGTAATCAATGCATTGAAAATTGAAACATTTGACTTTTTTATGGAATAATTTCTCCTTTTGAAATGCTATGAGGGCACTCGTTAGCAAGACCTGTATAAATATACTTCCAAAACTAAGGTGCTGTTTTATTTGTAATTATCTAACATCAAAACTATTAATTATTGTTTTAATTTTCATTAAGTGGGAGATAAATATTTATATCCTTTCTATTTGTGGTCTTAATCTTTTTAGTTTAGCAACGTTTGTGGTCTTAATCTCACTTTCTTTTACAATACTATATATCAGAGTTGTGGGGGACAGAAATAGAGATCAACAACAATGACTAGCAAAAGGGGAAATAAGCATACTTTCTCTGCTTCTACTATTCGTTTCTTTAGAGTTATTACCACACCAATTCTTCAAGATGGAAAACTTGTAAGTTATTAGTACTTTTTTCCTTCATATTATGTTTTTTAATTTGTTCTGCACATTTGGTTTTCTCTTTTGAATTTTCACTTCATGATGGTAGAAAGCTCGTAAGTTATTAGTACATTTTGTTATTTCATTTTAGCGTATTACTTTTCTCTCTAAAAGTTTTAACTTTAGGGAAAAGCAAAAATAGACAAAAATTAACCCTTTGGAAATGGGAATAGATTATATTTTCAACCCTAAAGATGAGTCGAATAACCCGTTTCGTCATCTACAAATAAAAAGACATTTGAACAATTTCTCTTATGGTCATGTTAACAAATCTTCCTTGAGGACGTGTTATGCATTTAAAAAATGAAACAATTGATAACTTTAATTTGAAAATAGTTGTTTGTTAAAATTTCAATGTGTTGAATACATGAATCGTAAGATAAAATTTGCACATTAAACATTTTAACAGGTGTCTTTATGACATTTGTTAACATTTCTCTTTCTCTTATATTGCTTGTGAATTTCTTTATATGTATGCTAACATAAGCAATTTCATGCGTTGTAGATGATACCAAAAGGTTTCACTAGGGACCATATGAGTGACATGTCAAACCCAATGTTTCTCAAGACTCCAGATGGCAAAAAATGGGAAATGAGTACGACTAAAATCAATGGGGATTTATGGTTTCAAAAGGGTTGGAAAGAATTTGCTACACATTATTCACTAGATCATGGGCACATGATATTATTTCAATATGAAGAAAACTCTCATTTTGTGGTGCATATATTTTCCAAGAGTACCCTTGAGATTGAATATCCTTTCCATGACAATCAACATGAACAAAACAACTTTGACCAACAAAGTAGTGATGATGACTCGATTGAAATTTTTGATAAGTCACCTTCATGCAACAAGAAGACTAGACCAAAATCACCAATTATGTGTCCTCAACCACATAAGAAATTGAGAAGTAACTCAAGTGAAGGTGTTGGAACAAGCTCGAGATTCCAAAACTTGCCTAAGCATCATGTCCAATCTAGTGGTATAATTCTTGATCAAATTCATTCTTTATCTTTTAATTTATCCAATGGAAATTTTGAAATCGAATGTTCATAAACATCTATGTTGTTCATTTTCCAAGAGGATACGGGTGCTAGCGCTGAATTCCGAAAAGTAAAGCACGAGCTAGAACAAGAACAAGACAAAGAGCAATACCAAGAGCAGGAGCAGTTAAATAGAGTTAGAAGCTTCAAATCAAATAATCCTTCTTTCAGGATTACCATGAAGTCTTCACATATTTATAGCCATTCCTTGGTGAGTCTTTGATTAATTTTGATTTTTATGTTAATATCTTCATTCGAAGCCAAAGTATATGCATTGAACTTTGAAAATGAGGTTAACACTTACAATAACATCTGTTAAAAAGAATTCAGAGGGATTGACGAGTAATTGGTTACATATTTAAAATGAAAATGTAGCTAAACTAAGTCGTATATCCCGAAATTAATATGCAGTATGTTCCATCACAATTTGCTAACAATCATATGAAGAAAGAGCAAAGTGATATTCTTCTTCAACTCTTGGATGGGAGAGTTTGGGATGCTAAATATTGTTCTGGAAAAATTAAAGGTGGATGGAAGAAATTTGTAACACACAACAAGTTGAAAATTGGGGATGTGTGTATTTTTGAACTAACCAAAAGCCAATACCTTACTTTGAAAGTAATAATATTTAGACTTGAGGAAGATCCACACTCCCCTCCACCTCAAGGTAATCCAACTTGTTTATTTCTTTTGAAGTATTTTCCTTTTATTACCATGTTTTATCTTCAAAATAATGGTTGCACTTTTTTCTCTTTAGAATCAGTTCAAAGAGACAAAGACTTCTCTGATGTTGAAAGTGAAACTATTCTGACAAATAAAGGTAAATTTTAGCATCAATGTTCTGTACATATGGCGAACTACTGATTATAGTAACTCTTAGAGTAGTTGGGACTGATTTCTCTACGAGGGAGAATTGGGCCGCGAACAAATTTTGAGGAATCAAATCGAGTCTTTAATCTTGGTTTTTTCATACATGGTTCAAAATTACACGCGATTAATGAATAAATTATATTGTTTTTGTCGCATTATGACAGGAGAGAAGGCAACCGAAAAAACTTCATTGCGGACAAAGGCTGAATTCTTTACGAATGAAGCTGAGAATCAAGCTGATAAATTCAACTCCAAATATCCATTTTTCAGGGTCAATATTATGCCAAATCAACGAGGGCATTCTAGATTGGTAATGTTAATTATAATAAAAATATATCATAGATGTAAATTTTGTATTATGCAACCAACAGGTGTTGTTATACTTTCAATTTTCATTAACTGGTAAAATGTTACTTGATGCAGCATGTACCAAATTCCTTCATTACAAATTACTTGGATAACAAGGAACAAACAGTGATGTTAAAGTTTGGGAAGAAATTGTGGCCTGTAAAGTTGCATTGTTATTCCAACATGAAATCAGGCCAGTTTTGTAGAGGTTGGAAGCTATTTTGGGAAGAAAATAAATTGAAAGGTGGAGATGCATGTGTCTTTGAGCTCATCAAGAGGGAAGATGTTGTGCTTAATGTTCATATTTTCAGAGGCAATTGAGATTTGAAGGTCTGGTCACCATAATAGTTGTGATGAAGAAATGCTAGATTGTGTCTTTATGCCATATGTTAAGGAACCTAAAGTAGAAATTTTGTTTAAGAAATTGTGCCAGTTTATTTTCTAGAGATTGAAAATTAATGTTTTGTAATAAGTATTTATCATTTATGGAATCCTTAACATTTGCCCTAAGAACACAAGTTAGCATGACTCTATAGCTAATTGATAAATATTTTGAAGCAGAACATAGTATTTTGACTTCTAGGAAGGTAGCCTAACTTTGCTAAGTAATAGTAGTTGAAATGATAAAAGGCTTGCATGCAGATTGTATCCAAAGTCCACGCAAACAAACAAATGCTACTATGAGCTTGTTATTTTAATTTATTTGGAGGTTCTAATCATGACCTTATATGAGGATAACTAATAGTTTTTATCAAAAGAGCCAACTTAGGGTTAGATGAACCAAACCAACTATCCCAAGAGCATAAACACATAGATCATACTTATTAAGTCACAATTGTTATATATCATTTATATGTAATAGGAAAATTAAGACATCTCTTCATATGAAACCTCACCATAATTAAATTTGATATTTTTTGAAGATTTCTTTCACAACAAGCAGCACATGGGCACATGTGAGAGACGGGGGAAACTTACTTTAAAAGGTCATACAACCATTTTACAATTGAAAGGAAATTTGTACAAATATGACTTTTAGACAATTTTTTTTACACTCTCTATAACACTTACTTTTTTATTAGATGAAACTCGCGTGGTTTCACACTTTAGAAATGGATCTCACATAAAGTGATAAGATCCACATAAATTTCATCAAATAAAAGAGCGAGTGTTAAAGAAAGTATTATAATGAGAATTTTTCTAGCATTTCTCAATAACCAAATGTCATTTTCACATATAAGATCGGGAGTTGAAAGTGGAATACAATAAAATTTGAAATCCATGTTCTCATCCGTATGGTGTGAAGTTGTGCTTGTTATGTGTGACTTCTTGTAAGGAAAACGACGAATAGTGCGTTGCTTTACATTTTCACATATGTGTGACTTTTTGTTTATACGTATAAGAGTTGTTAATTTACATTTATATCCGAGTCACCCACTATTTATCTCTATATACCATGTTCAACACAGGTTTAACATGAGTGTCACTTTTTACTTTAGAAATAGATTTTGTAACGTTGAGTCAGTTTCAACTCAAATTCAAACATGCTTCATCTTCCAAGCATTATGTCTTTTCAACAACACACCGGCGTTCACTATGGCCGTGGAAGTGATGCTAAGGGAATGCATTTCTACCTAAATATTGAACTTCGTGAGTTGCAAGATCAAGAGCTAGTAAGCATAAATTGAGCTTTTTTTTTCTTATTCGTTCATTGTTTCCATTAATCTTTCTAATGCATCCTCAACAAGTACCGTTTCATTTATTTCTTTACTAAAAAACACATTTTTTTCTATTCATTCATTGTTTGATTTTTCTTTGCATTATTATTTATTCCCTTTCCAACTCAATTTGCTTCAATCTGATGGTGTTTTAACCTTGTTTTTTTTTATTGTTGAATGAATTTTGCTTGTTAAAAGAAGAAAAAAAAACATTTTTCAAACTAAATTTTTTACACTTAAAAAAAATCAAGCATGTGTGATTTGCTACATATTAATCTTCATTACTAGTTCGATCCAAGTTGAAACTCATTGCTTTTTGGAAATGTGCTTGCAGATGATTCCAAGGAATTTTGTAGAGAGATATTGGAAAGATGTATCAAATCCAATATCCCTTAGACTTCCAAATGAGTTTGAGTGCAAAATGTTTTGGGTACAACGTGGTAATGATATATGGCTAGTGAATTGGAAAAGATTTGCACGATCGCTTAGGTGTGGAGATCTTTTAGTTTTTCAATATAAAGGAGGGTCAGATTTTCATGTCATTATATTAGATGATAGTAAATTAGAAATTGACTATTCAAGTATGAGATGCAACGACGAACAAGATTCTAACAAGCACTTTAAACAAGAAGAAGAAAGTGATTATGATTGTGTTGAGATTTTGAGTGATATTACTACACCTCAAGGGACAAACGTTGACAAGAAAAAAATTATTATGACTTCAACTCAGCAAAAAATCACAGGCAAGTTCATCTACTTTATTTGATTTATTTATGTATAGGTAAAATATGTTTTTTAATTATATATTTATGTAGTACCCTAATTTTGTCCAGATAAATAATTTTTTTTACTAAAAAAGTGATACTAGTTTAATTTTTATTATGTGTTCTATTATTGTTAATTTCGTCATAAAATCTAAAGAAAAATATATAAATGAGATATATTCATCTAGCCCAATAAATCTGATTAGCCATGTTCATTAAAAAGGCAAAGAAAATAAGGAAGAAGGAGAGCAGCAAAGATGGACAACCTGCCTTATCCCTACTGGCAGTCGGAGCCTTCGTCGTCGCCGTCAACCTCCATGGCAGCCTCATCCATTCCGTTCTCCTCGCCTGCTTTCACCACCGCTTCAGACAACCTTTCTCCGCGATCAGCCCCTATCCACACACACTGGTCCGTCTCTCTCATTCTCTCGTTATTTTTTTTCTTTCTTTCTCTTTATCTTATTTATTTTTATTTCATACTTGTTTGGTCCATGAAGCTTGGCCAACTATGTTTATCATTAGGATTTTGTGAATATAGATATATTTTTGGCTAATAAGTATCAACTTGATCTGTTCTTATTTAGTGTGATTCAATTTGATCGTTCTCGTTCTCAAATTTTTAATCCTCAAGTTGTTAGGACATAAATTATACAATTTGATCGCTCTCAAACTTGTTGAAGTTTGGGTCTAACTCATCCTTAAAAAACTAGCTTGTAAGGTGAAGAGTGTCTCCTTCTTATAAACTCTTTTCAAGAGTCATATCTATCCGATGTGGGACTCAATTCACTCCCTCAAAGTCAACACAATGAAGGTGTTGGAGGCTGCAATGAAGATAAACCAAATGCCGCAATTTAGGCGACTGGGGGCAGACCGCAATAAAAGCGGAATTTTCAACAATCTTTTTACTCATCGAGTTGTTAGGATACAAGTTGTATAACTTTATCATTCTCAAACTCATTTTTCAAAATGAATCATTTTAAGAGGGTTAATTGTACATCTTTTTAATCTTCGAGTTGTCAGAAAACAAATTGTACAATTTGATTGTTCTTAAACTTACACTTACAAAACAAATCATTTCAAGATTTCTTCAAAAAAAAAAAATCATTTCAAGATGTTAACATAATGTACAATCCTCAAGTTGGTAAAGCACAAGTTCCACAACTTGTTTGTTCTCAAACTAACTTTTAAAACAAATCAACAAACTCATCATAATCTACTTCTCACACTCAATATCTTTATCTACTTAATCAAATAAACAATGTCTTTTCTTAATCGTATTGTAACACAATTGTTTTTATAAAATATCAACCAACGCACAAGCATTTTAAACATAAGAACTACATAGATTTGAATTTTCCATCATACCGGGAGGTGCATAGAAACAAGATACTAGTCTTTTCATGCACAATAATAACAATAAATCTCTCTATTTTAAAAACAAAACATTCACATTTTAAAAAATATATGAATTTTAATTAACATTTAATAATAAGGAGCAAATAAGTATTTTTAAAGTTAACATAAAATCGGCACAATTAGTTCGAGGTAATCATTTCCGAACGGTTGATGTAGAGTGCTAATACCTTTCCTATGCATAATCAAATCATGAACCTTAAAATCTGCTTTCAAGGACTCTTTTTTTCATTTTAAAAGATTTTTCCAACGTTTTCCCTATTAACATAAACTTTGATGCCCAATTTAGGTGGACTAATTCAGCTTCTTAAAAAAAAAATATAAACTTTGATGCAAATTCATTATTTTCGAACAACCATCAAATTTTTAGGCGGCGATAATTCATCTCAAATTACAAAAGTACATGTTTTCAGTCCTTAAACCATTTTATTTATGTATGTTTTTATTGCCTCTTTTTTTAGATTAAAGGTAGTTTATTGCATCTATTTTTTTTTATAAAATTCAAAGTTTTAAATTTTTTATTATTTTAGGTTTTCTTTCCTCACTTTATTACAGTTTCTTTTCATAAAAAAAAAATGACACCATGAAATGAAATTCCAAAATTAAGCTTTTTAAAATATCTCTTATTGCAAATTATTATTTTTATAGATTATTAAAAAAAATTGTGATAAATAAATAGAAAATATTTTGCTTTTAAATCTCCAAAGTTGAAATGTGTGCCTTGCAATTGATGAGAATACATTACCTATGTAGGTACTAACAATGGAAGCATGACTAAGAAGGCTATGAGATGTTCAATAATTGGGGCAGTTAATGAGAAATCCAATAATGTGAATCCAAGTTTTGAACTTAAATTATCACAATCTTATGCTCAAGGCCATTTATGTGTAAGTTTACTCTTTAAAATGTCTACTAATTTTTGGCTTTAATTAATGTCTCTAACAAACCATGAATTGAAACAGTGGATACCAACTAAGTTTTCAAGAGAATACTTGAAGGGGTTCAAAGGGATTGCAAGGTTAAGGGTTGGTGAGGATAAAGCTTGGAAGGTGAATGTGAAGTTTGATTATGTTAAAAGAGGTTCTATTCTGAATGTAGGTTGGAATTTATTTGCCAAAGATAATAACTTGCAAGTTGGTGATGTGTGCAAGTTTGAGATGACTCAATCCGAGCCACTTTCATTTAATATTTCTATTTCTCGAGTTAGAGAGTATCCAAGCCCTAACAAATTGCAAGGTTTTTCTTACTTTCTTCATTATTTGTTTGTTTCTTTTTTGTTTTTAAAATTTGTTATTTTTTACTATTGATATTTGATCAACATTTATTAATCAATTTTTCACTAATTTCTTAATTCCTTTTATAACTTGTTAGGTTATGAAAAGGAAATATCTCCAACAAATTCAGGAGGTTCTAATGTGATGAATCTTAACACATATGAGCTTTTTGTGAATTCCTCCTACCCGGTATGATCAATTACTTACAAAAAATGTGGTAACTATATGTATGTGTGTGTTTATATATAGATAGAGATGTTATAAAACTACATGTATATTTAACAAAATATTTTTTTGCATTTGCAGTTTGTACCTGATGATTTTTTTCAATAGACATAAAGAATGACGTGGAAAATTTAAGGAGTTGAAAGATTGCAAATTAGAGATTGGAGACGCTTGATGCTTTGAGTTGATTGATTTATTTGTATGATTTGTTATTTTGTATTTGTAATAAACTATATTTCATATGAATTCTCATAAGTATCATATCAATCTTTGGACTAATGTGTAACCAAAAAAAAATCTTTGGACTAATGTAGTAATGTTTAGTTTGCTGTTCTTTTTAGCCTTCTTTATTATTCGGTATTCTCTCTGATTACCTTGGTGAGAGATAATTTGAAGATGGATGAGAACATTGATCATTGTGCTTAGCTTTGTCTAAACTACGACTCAATTGTGGTTAGTTCAACCAGTTCATTTGTTTTGTTTTTTTATTTTATTATGAAAGTAAATTTTTCGATATTTATTAATCATTTGATTCAATCATCGTTTAATCGATTGATACATGATCTAGAAATATCACCGGTTTGAGAATTCTAAATGCTTTCGCTAAATATTTTGTCAAAGCCATTGTTTCTCAAAACTCCTGATGACAAATTAGATAGAAAAGGGTTGGAAAGAATTTGCTACACATTATTCATTAGATCATGGGCACATGATTGTATTTCAATATGAAAAAGCTCTGATATTTTTTAGGTTTACAAGTTAGTTGTGTAGGGTTCGTTGAGTTAGCCTCGATCGAAATTTCCTACAACCAAGTGACCCCAATCATCTCATACAAACAAGTGACCCCAATCTTCACTTAGCACTCATTCACATCATTATCACAACTAATTAACATCTAAAGTGACCCCAAGAGTAAAAGTTCTAAGACAACGCCAATAGTGAGTGTCCTTGTATTCCACAGAGTGATTGTATGAGGTTCATATGAAATATAAACATATAATAAAATCTAATTACAGAATGACGAAACACAAACATATAAATCAAATTCTTGCCATAATCGATATATTCATTATAACACACCTCTACAAACCATGTTCCTTCCCCTGCTTTCAACTCGACTGAATTTCCACTACTTATATTATGTTTCTTCAACAACTCACTTGGTAGTACAACCAGCTGCATATTTAAGAACAAATCAAAATTTTATACATTCAAACACATAGCTATATGCATGGCAACAACATTTTAAGTAATTCATACCTTGTCTAATGATGTTATAAAAACCTTGAACATCTCGTGTAAATTCGTCGGACTTGCAGAATCTGCAGGAATTAACAACAAAGAAAACTTTGTTTAAGGATATTTGCATGAATTGTACCCAATAAAAACATGAAAAACATGAAACCATGTGTTTTTGTGCAGCTATTTGAAATTCCTTCTTCAAAATTTCCCACATATTCCATATCTTCTACTGCCGTTGTCTCTAATTTTTCTTGGACTCCTTGCTCTTCTGCATGTCCACAACCTTGGCAGGGATGAAATGGTAATATGGATTTTATAAATTCATATAAATGTGTAAAGATTTTTTACACGACAAAATAATTATAATCGTAAGATCATTATAACTTCGTTTAAATATGGTTTTTGTCCTTGCAAACAAATCACTTTTTAATTCTAATCCGTGTAAGAAAAATTAATCCTAGTAAATATATCACTTTACTTTTAATCATTGTTTTGTTTTAGTCCTTGTAAATTTTGTATATGCTAGAAATAATCATGTAATATATATGTTCGTAAAATATATAATGACTAAAATCAAAGTCTATAGAAGAATGCTACGGACACACCCTCATCGCACTCCATTAAACATACTCTCATCTTTTCTTCTAATCGGGTTAACTGGTTAAACAAGTTAAAACTATCTTTTTTCGATTTTACTTTACAGTTATTGGTCACCATAATTTACGGTATCAACAATCCACTATTATCCTTCATCACGAGTTTTTATCACAGTAACATTAACATGTGTGTTTTAGCCTATGCAATAGAATAGAGTTCGTGAGACTGGCTGAAAGGTTGTACAATAAAGTGAAATTGTTATTAGATCCATTGGAAAACCGATGTCCAACGATTTTCAGATTCATGTTCTGGGTCGCTAGAATTGTGCTTCAGATTCATGTTGTGGGTCAGGTCAGGTTTTGCACAACACGTTTGAAAGAGAAAAAAAAACTAACACACGATTAAACTCTAAAATAGCAACCTTATCATCTTAATCGCGCCTCTAACCGAGGGTAGCTCGGCTAGTTTGAGCTAAAAGAGTTGGAGGATTCGGGTTCAAACCTAGTGAAGAATAAACAATACTAACTTAGTGATGATGGAGATGACAATGATGATGGAGGAGATGATGAGGTTGACGCTGAAAATGTTGATAATTGATTGATTAATGAAGTTGAATAAACACTGATTTAAACCTTACAATATAATTAACACGTATAATTGATTGTAATTTGTTCATAATTTAAAATTTTTACATTGATCAAATGTATCAAAATTACAAAAGGCTTAAATAGGTTACCACTCCCTGCAAATATATGCTATTTAAATTTTAGTTCCTGAATTTACTAATCCTTTCAACTGTCGCTGAAAATAATAATTTTAGTTCTAATCACGTTTGTTTGCTGAGGTGGAGTCATTAGTAATGTAGCGCCTATATGTCAAGTGGTGATTGGGTTTGAGTGATGTCACGTCAGCAAGACATACCTGAATGGACATTTAAAGTCCACGCGGGAAATGACATATTTGCCCAGGTCTTCATCTTTTCATCTTCCTTATCAAAACTCTTTCTCTAAATCCATAATCTCTAAAAATTCCAAATGAGCCCGACTGCAAAATGTTTTAGATACAACGGGGTGATGATATTTGGCTTCTGAATTCGAAAAGATTTGCATGGTCGCTTAGATGTGGAGATCTTTTAGTTTTTCAATACAAAGGAGGGTCAGATTTTCATGTCATTATATTAGATGATAGTAAATTAGAAATTGACTATTCAAGTTTGAGATATAATGATAATTAAAACGCTAACAAACATTGTAAACAAGAAGAAGAGAGTGATGATGATGACTGTGTTGAGATTCTGAATGATATTGCTACTACTTCAGTTACAGCTCAAAAGATAAATATTGACAAGAGAAAAATTAATATTAATGCAACCCTGCAGAATGTCTAAGGCAAGTTCATCTACTTCATTTGATTTATTGGTAAAATATGTTTTTGATAAGTTTCAATATTTATCTCAAATTATATTTTTTGTTCTTCTATCCATTTTTAATCACCTTTCCAAAAAAAAAAAATCCATTTTTAATCAAGCAAATAAAATGAGCAACTACACCCAAAATTTATACGATATACAATTTTTATTTGCTTGATTAAAAAATTGATAGAAAAACTAAAAATATAATTTGAGGTAAACATAAAAACTTATCAAAAACATATTTTACCAATAAATTAAATGAGCATGAATTTGCCTATGGCTTTTTGCTGGGTTGCATTCATATTAATTTTTCTCTTGTCAATATTGGTCTTTTGAGATGTAGTAGAAGTAGTAACAATATCATTCAAAATCTCAGCACAATCATCATCATCACTCTCTTCTTCTTGTTTACAATGTTTGTTGAAGTCATGGTCATCATTATATTTCAAACTTGAATAGTCAATTTCTAATTTACTATTATCTAATATAATGACATGAAAATCTGACCCTTTTTTGTATTGAAAAACTAAAAGATCTCTACATATAAGTGAACATACAAATCTTTTCTAATTCAAAAGACAAATATCATCACCCCATTGCATCTAAAATAATATTTTGCACCCGGACTCATTTGGAATATTTAGAGATATTGGATTTGTTACTCCTTTCCAATATTTCTCTACAAAATTCTTTGTAATCATCTGCACGCACATTTTTAAAAATCAATGAGTTTGAAATTGGATTGAACTAGTAATGAAGATTAATGCAGCAAAAACATAAAAAGTTGTTTGTTTTTAGTGTCAAAAATTTTAGTGGAAAAATGAGCTTTTATTTTATAAGAAGCAAACATCATTCAATAATAAAAAATAACTCATTTAATAATGAAAAGTCTAGAGTCCAGACTTTGTCAAAAAAGTCTAGAGTCTAGACAATACACATAGAGAGAGAACAAAAAAAAATTGGCATTCTCATATAAAAAAATTGGCATTCTCATATAAACAAATTTCTTCCAACCGTAAAGTCTTTAAAACTATGAACTAAAATAATAATAATGATAACAACCACCACAACAACAACAAAAACAACAAGAGAGAAAGCATCAACAATAGCAAACCTAAATAAAACATGTTCATTTCTCCTTGTTATTTTTCCTTACAGGGTTGGCCGTGTAGTTACTTTCATTTGTTGGAGTTTGTTGTATTAGTGTTAGAAGGTTGTATTATTTATTTATTTATTTATTATAATATCATGAGAATAATGCCGCTGAGGTTGAGCTGTGTATTTAATGATTCTGTCATAGATTTTTAAGAAGATTAAATCAGACCATCATGAAATAGTATGTAGTCGATGGGAAATTAAAATGAGATAACAGTCATTTTGATTTCTGAATGTTTAATGATAAAATAATTATTGATTGTGCATTTTATTAATTAGAATAATCTTTGATGCTAAAATAATTTTTCAATACTCACAATAATTTTTTTTCATACAAAGACTGAAATGACAATAAGTACTTATAAGGACTGATATGACATATATTAAATGACTAATATGATAATACTAACGAAGTATTTAATTTCAATGACTATCTTGATTAATGAAGTGCACAATCAAATAATATTTTAAAATTTTGATAAATTGAAGGACTATTATAATTACTCCTTACACATTCAAGAACCAAAATGACTATTATTCTAAATTATTTAGTTTGTTTTTTTACATCACCTCAGAGTAGGGGTGATAGGCACGGACATATTAAACGGGGTCTACATATTTTTAATATTAATTTTTTTTTAATAATATAAAGTTTTTAATTGTTGAGTATCGTTTAAAACTTTTATGTGAGATGTTGAATTGAAGAGATTGAGTTTTTATTAAAACTACTATTAAATAAATTAGTGATATATACACGTGTGACCGATTTAAATACCAAAAAATAAAATTCTCCATTGTAAATACTTGCCCAAAATTATTTTTCCTCATCGGAAGTACCTCCAAAATATCTAGTCCTAAACATGATAGACCCTCCCTCAGGGATAATATTATCTTTCTTTCACTTTTTACTTTTTATTTATAATGATATTTATATTTATGTATATACTGCACTTTATCATTGTGAATTTATCTACTCCTCTTATTTTAAATAAAATAAGGGTCATACTGACTAGTATTTTTGGGGCAATATTCAAGAAAGTAAAAAATTAGAAACTTTTCATTGAAAACAATTTTTTTTTTACTTTTAAAAAATTGAATATATTATTTTTCACCACTTCTTAATACAATATTTCTATATTAGTTTTATTAACTAGTGTCTTAGGAACATTATTTAACATTCACCATAAAATAATTAAAAGTAAGGTCTAATTTATTTGTTTTGAGAAAAGGATCACTTGAAAATTGTAACTTCATGCAAACTCCCTCGAAAAATAAACTTCTCTTTGTTAGAACTTCTTTTAATATTTTGTGGGCTGCAATCAATTGTTGGTTTTGGTTTTCATAAAAACGGACTGATGTTGTGATCCATTTGATGATACTTATGCCCTAATAAAAGTGATCAATAGATAATGAACTTTTTGGGCACTTAATCTGATTTGTGTATAGTGTAGGCCCAAACATTAAGCCCATGATGGGTGGTATCTAGGGTTGCACGGTTATAAATAGGGAGGCTATGTTCCATTTGCCATCACTCTGACTATGGTTTCCAAATAAGTGTGTTCTAATTTCATATAATAACACGATCTTTATGATTAAATTGCTTACATGTGGTATCAGAGCTTAATATTATACTCCCTCCGTCCCAAATTGTATGTCACTTTAGGGAAAAAAAATTGTCCCAAATTATATGTCGCTTTACAATACCAATGCAACATTAATGTTATTTTTCCTATTATAACCTTAACTATTTATTACTCTATCTTCTTTCAATTCTTTCATTTATCTTTCCCATATTATTTATTAAGGATAATTTTGTAAAACAACTCATAATATCTCTTTTCCATACAATATTAATTGCATTTCTTAATATGTGTGAAATGACCAAAACGTCATACAATTTGGGACGGAGGGAGTATGATTTAGAACCCTAAATTTAAATTTTGATTATCGAGAATATTTGGTAATGATTATCGGGATTATGATTAACAAACTGACCGTGGTGATTTTTGGGTTTTGCTTTTGCATAGAAACAAATTGACATAATTATTTTTTGGGTCATGTAGGGCACAAGTTAAAGAGTTTAAAATGGAAATTAAACATAAATTTTATATTGAAAGTATAACTTTTGCAAATATTGAATGTACAAGTTTCAAGAAAATTTTTCTACATTTGCCTTCTTAACTTATGCACCAAGAGTACAAGTACTATGTCCTCTCATTTAATAACGACCTTTCAATTTGGAGTTATTCAAGTTTAGTTTTTGTTTAAAATTTATCGATTCTATTTGGTGGTTGAAATTGCTGTTAGTTGCTAAAATTTAAGGACCGGCGACGTACGGGAATCAGAAATAAAATTGTTATTGAACGTGGTTTTCTGCAATTTTATTAGATGAAAATTTTATTTCATGAAAAATTACGGACTTTCGAATATCTCTTTTATGGAGATCGTTTATCCAGACCTGATTGTTTGTTTTCCTTATTTTTTGGAACAATATATTCTGTGATATAGTGATCTTTCGTGTGAATATCAATTTTTGAGAATCAATATAATATTTGATGGCCATTGATTTACGTAAATTACAAAATTGAATTAATATGGCACTTTCGGTTCCTTCTGGCAAAAATTTTGTTTTGGGTTGCTTTGTCCTCACCAAAATTTTCGTTGCCCAACTTTGATCCATCCTTCATGCTTTGATATTTTTATGTTTTAATTTGGACATAATTCATGTTCATATTTTGGCATGAATTGATTGAATCCATGTCCTAATAAAGTGATATTTTTTGGAAATTAATTTATTTTATATTAATATGGATTGGAAAATATATGCTTCTCATCATCCAATTGAATTCAAGTTCCTAAAGTGGATATCGATTAATTTTTGATTGATTTGTTTCTAAAGATAATTTAGATTTTTTTTTTTTACTTTAGCTCATTTTTTGTTTAATATCGTTGTCATATCTTAGAATTTGATACCTTTTCACCTTGGTATTATTTGGGCTGATATATTTATATATATGGTTTGCACCTCATGGTGAGTTTTCATATTTGTTTAAAATGTTGAATTTTGTTTCCAAGATTTGTTCTTATTTTGAGCATATATTTTGAAAATTTGAATTAAAAGATTTGTTCGTTAATATTCAATTTGAATCATTGAAATTGTTTCAATTTTTAAAATCATGGCTGATAAGGAAATTAAATATTTCCTATTGATTGTTGGCAAACAAATTTCAATCAAAATAAAGTTACTTGAACAAGAACTTTGATTGTTTTCTTGGTTGAATTTTTATTAAATTTCTTCAATCTATGTGAAAGATGGGTTGAGTCTAATAATTGTTTGCTCAATTATGATTTTTTTATTTCTTTTATGTGTCATGCATGTATTAATACTTGTGAAATTGGCAAATTGATCCAATTTTGTGTGACTCTTTCTGTTAAGTTTATGGATAGTTTTTTTTTTATTTTATACATAGTCATTGTTTCTACTCTATTATTTGAGTGGATTTGAGATTTGGTGTTTTTTTTTTTATGTGTCATGCATGTATTAATACTTGTGAAATTGGCAAATTTATCCAATTTTGTGTGACTCTTTCTGTTTAAGTTTATGGATAGTTTCTTCAATATATGATCATCGTTTCTACTCTATTATTTGAGTGGATTTGAGATTTGGTTTATTCATAAATTGAATTTGCTTTAAGAATATGATTATCATGATTGAATTTCAATTGCATGTGTAGATCTTGAGACAATTTTGAGTAGTTATGTTCAAATTCACATCATGTATCTTTTGTACTACTCCTTTTGATGTTATAGATGTCACTGCAAATTGATTTTATGTCTATTTCTGTTGCCATAAGGTTTGTGGTTTTTAAAACAAATTCCACATCATGGTTGCGATTCATTGTATATGTGCTTCTAATATGTATAAACACTGACATGATCACTATATGAATATTTCGACAAGCTTAATTTAATTTTATTTCAAAACTGGAAGGAAACACGATGATCAATATTTTATGGATCAAACTTTGTATATTCAAAGGGATTTGATTTGATTTTGGTGGATTGATTTGCTTTGAAAATTAAGTAATTTTATTGGGAATAATTTCCAAATATTGATTTCATATTTTTATTTATGGGAATAAATTTTATTTTGTGAAATATGTAAAATCTCTTTTATATGTGAGACATTCCCAAGGATGTAAGTCTAAAATATTATTTGTGAAAATCTCTTTTGTAGAAGTGTATTATTCTATTGAAGTGTTGTAATTGTGAAATTACTTTACACTCAATTTTGTCGATCGTATCACCGAATATTAAGTATATAAATTTATAATTATTGTATATATTATGTGTTGCCTTGTTATTTTTATGCTCAATTGTGGAACGTCATAAAAGATAATTTTTGAGCAATTCTGAAGGCAATCAAAAACTATTATCCTTGTATTATATTAATTTATTATTAGAGTTTTCTTTTGCTATGTTGGTTTGTTGTTGAATTAAAGAACCAATTGAGATGACAATATGCCAAATTGTGCGGAATTTTCTTTAAGTCATCGAAGCTTAAGGACTCTACGTACAAGGAGAATTGATTACACCTTTTGAGGTTAGCAATGATTTAATTAATTTAAATTCTTTTTATTGAATTTGATTACGCTTGTTCCCTTATTATATAAGGGATGAACATATCCTATTGGTGTAATATTAATTGACATGACCATTGCGTGATAGAGAATGTAGTTGAATATTTGTTTAAATATTTTCAAAAGTCTTTGTTTTATAACCCAACTATCATCCTCTATCAAGTAGGAGAATCTTACATGTCAATTATCTAGAAATGAGAAACAAATATTTTTTGTTGATGAATATTCAACTCTTTTGTTTGTTATGGAGACTCACATTGAGGATATTATAGTCTTTTCCCAAATATAATTGTGTGACTCTTTTGTCTTTTATCATCAATGGTCGTGAAATTCAACTCTCATATATTTTCGCTGCGTAGGTAATTGATTTAAATTACTACTTGTAAATGAGATTGTGATTTTAGCAGTAGCGGTAACTCTTCAATAAGATAGCACATGTTATATGTTTGATACTTCTTTTATGTGCTTTTAATGTACTATTCTACCGCATTGTATCAAACAAAATTATGATGAATGCAAGTTGAAATGATATTGACCAGTTTAGATGCATTTAAATGATGCATATTTTTTTCTGAGTCTTATTTTGACAAGAGTTATTGATTCCTATGAAAAAAGAATTTCATGCGTTGATATAGGCTGTTACCATCAAAGTGGGACCACATATATTGATTGATTGATGAAATTTCTTTTTGTAGCTTGAGAAATGTTTTTAGGGTTATGTTTACCAGTGCCCCCGGGGCACCAGTTAAGAAAACCATAAAAAGAAAGTTTTAAATTTAAAAAAAGACTTTAGTGACTTTTAAGGGATTGACAACACAATTTCCAATGCAAATACATACTATATTTGGTTCTTAATGGGGGCACTGGTTAACATTACCCATGTTTTTAGTCGTAACATGTAATTTCCTGCCCAAAGGTGGTTATTGCATTTTACAATTAAAAATTGATTTGGGATAAAGTTATTGGAGAATGTTTTGAACTAAGGAACTTGCCTGTCCAAAGGTGACGATTTCCCGAATTCAATACATGCTCATTGATTAACTTATCTGAGGTTTTGACTTAGGCTTTGCCTTAGTTTGTGCATTCTGCCCAGAGGTGATTGTACAATTATATTGACCTCATTGTGATAGCTTGTTTATTTTGAGCTATATCTTGTCCATTGATATATTTTAATGCATTCATATTTTGTCTCATATATTTCCTCAAAGGATAATTGTTATGCTTTTATTATGCATGATCCTTGATTAACTTATATGAGATGGAGTTATTGGAGTATATGTTAACCAAAGAATTTGTCTACCTAAAGGTGACAATTTCTCAAGTTCAATGTATCCTCACTGATTAACTCATTTGAGGTCTTGGCTTGGGTTTTGACCATAGTTTGTGCATTCTGTCCAAAGATGATTGTACAATTATATTGGCCTCGTTATAATAGCTTGTTTATTTTGAGATAAATCTTGTCTTATGACATATTTTAATGAATTCATGTTTTGTATCAACAATGAATTTCTCTGTGAATAATTGTTCTGCTTCCATTAAGATGTTAAACAACTGTAAGAAATGAAAGTAAGATTTTGAGTTGCCTCTAGGAGAACATTCATGAACTGAAATAACCTTTTGGTAAATGGAAGATGATTCACAAGTTAAAGTACCTTACCATATTGGTCTCCTTGTTTCTAATGAGAAAGTTAATGGACGTGAAAATATGACAATGTTGTAATTTAGGAGTAAATGTGAAGTCAGTGGGAGATGTCACCATAATTTAAGATTCTAGTTTTGAACTTGTTTTGAAAAATATCTTCGACATACCTTCCTTTAGGATCAATCTTGTTTGTGTTTCCTTGTTGGAGCAACTTTGTTTTAGTTTTACTCTTGGAGGTAGAAAACTAAGTTTGAGATTAAACTCACATAACCTTACTTCATCCTTTGTTCATCTATAAAAATTGTCTCTAGTAGATGGTTCATGACTTCCTGGATTGTTTGTTGATGGTTTATATAAGTTGTCTTTGACTTCACATAATCTTGCTTCGTCTTTCGTTGTCAAAACTTTTGTTGCTTTAAGGTCTAATGTTGAGGAAGACATCCTTTACTTTATGGCATAAGCACTTGGATCATATTTATTAAGGAAAGGGATGAGAAATTAATCAAAGTAAATATTCTACCTTTCTTAAAGTTTGATGATCTAGGTACTTGTGTGGATTGCATTAGAAGCAAATTTACTAAAACCAAAGGTTACAATTAGCATTTCTGAACCCTTAGAAATTATCGAAATTGAAATTAGTGACTCCTAACTCCTATAGTTTATGGTAATAAATTATTTATTACATTTATTGGCTCCCTAACTTTGACGCTAATTGTTCTTTTAACCAAATGACTTAGGTTAATTGTTTTCAAGAGTCATTTCGTATAACACGAATACTGTGAATTCTTTTGATGCATTTGGTTAGTGGGAGTTTGAACTTTGATATATTGATGTGAATTTTCGTTCAATTTAATTATGGCTTAAATATGATAATCGTCCCTGTAATTTGGGCCCGTTTTGATTTTCGTCCCTGTGAAAAAAAAATTTGAATTACATCCCTGTAAAATATTTTTTGTTTGAAAAAGGTCCCTGGCCCCACTTCATGGCTGACTTGGCATGGTTTTGGCCACGTGGCAGTTGCTGACTGTGCACTTTTGCCACGTAGCGCTGACGTGGCAGTCCACGTAATTAAAAAAATAAAAATTAAAAATAAATTATGGAAATTATTTTTTAAATTTAAAATATCTGAAAATAAATTTAAAAATCATAAAAAATTTCTGAAAAAAATCTGAAAATACTTTTCCGAAAAAAAAAAACTTTGAAAATTAAAATTTTCGAAAACATAATTTTTTGACAAAAAACTGTTAAAATTAAAAAATTTGAAAAAAAATGTGAAAAATAGATTTTTTTAATTTGAAAATTATATATTAAATTTTTTTCGAAAATAATGACAATTATATTTTCAAAAGTTATAAATTTATAATTTTCAAAAATAAATTATAAATTTGAAAAAAAAATCTAATTTCTTGTTCTTTTACAAAAATTTTAATTTTAAAAAAAAATCATTATTTTTCAGAATATATAATATTCAAAAAAATTCAGAAAATTATTTAAATATTTTCAAATTTATTTTCAAATTTTTTTTATTGTTTTTTAAATTTATTTTCATATTTTTTAATTTTAAAAACAATATAAAAATTCTGAAAATAAATTTTAAGCCTTTTACAGGGACGAAAATCAAAATTGGCCCAAATTACAGGGACGATTATCATATTTAAGCCTTTTAAAAATATTTTTAAAAATTTAATATTAGGTGGCACGCCACGTCAGCGCCACGTGGCAAAAGTTGCACAGTCAGCAACTGCCACGTGGCCAAAACCATGCCAAATCAGCTGAATAGGTGGGTCAGGGACCTTTTTCAAACAAAAAATATTTTACAGGGATGTAATTCAAATTTTTTTTTTCACAGGGACGAAAATCAAAACTGGCTCAAATTATAGGGACGATTATCATATTTAAGCCTTTAATTATTGATGATGAGATGAATTCTTGTATATATCAAATGTGAAAAATTATAGCTCAGTGTTGAAGGGATCATTATGCCGGCGATCGAAAACATTTTGGAGTTGAGGCATTACATGTGAAAAAATTTGAGTTCAATGTTGACAGGATCTCTATGCCGGCTGTCAACGTTATTCTGGAGCTGATGTATTATTTATTAAAATTAGAGCTCAATGTCGTTGGGATCACTATGTGGTTTTCCGTGGACCACATAATTTCTCTGGCTTTAAAGCATTTGAGAGAAATCACATACTTTCTTTGCCTTTAAGGCATTTGAGAGAAATCGTATAATTTCTTTGGCTTTAAGGCATTGAGAGAAATTGAGAACCGACAATGAAAATGATAGTATGATCGATGATCACGTTGACATATCATTTCTTGCTACACTCTACACAGATGACTAGTCGACGGAATTGGTGGTATTTGTAACTATGGAAGGTGTTGTATCAATTAAGGATATAACTACCGCCATTATTCGATATCATTCAGTTTTTGTTGGACGAAGTCTTAATTAAGTGTTGCATCATGGGATCATGTAGTGGCCACGTTAAGAAGTTTGTTATCGGTCCGAAAGTCATTTTCAAAAATATTTTTATTTTATTTATTTATTTATTTATTTTTTTAAAATACACAATTGATTTTGCCCAAGTGGGAGAATGTTAGAATTTCTTCTAATATTTTGTGGGCTGCAATCAATTGTTGGTTTTGGTTTTCATAAAAACGGACTGATGTCGTGATACATTTGATGATGCTTATGCCCTAATAAAAGTGATCAATAGATAATAGGCTTTTTGGGCACTTAATCTGATTTGTGTAGAAACCTAGTGTAGGCCCAAACACTAGGCCCATGATGGGTGGTACCTAGTGTTGAGGCAAAATCCCTAATTAATTTTAAAGATAATAAACAAATATGATTAAAGAATTAATGGACTTTGATTAATTCCTTGGTATTTAACTTGTGCTCTTGAGTGTTTTACTAAGACAGGAACAAGTTTTAAATCATACC
>Ga0315914_1002009_pt1 | contig 31109 bp, 18 predicted proteins | sample MpolenodulesMG_FD_203920 | JGI IMG/M metagenome (GOLD analysis project Ga0315914, IMG submission 203920) | Medicago polymorpha root nodule microbial communities from Los Angeles, California, United States - elongated nodules | ecosystem: Host-associated > Plants > Roots > Nodule | place: USA...
ATGTATGTGGTCTGACCACATACATCATTTAATGAATGAATCTAAAAAGTGAAATTTTGCTTATAATAGTGACCGGAGGGTGTACACACACACACACACATATATATAAACTGTAAGGTCTTTTAACAGCCTACTGGGGTTTCCTATGTCAATGCATGGCACAAGTGTAAATGACTTACGTTATCTTGATCAACTTCCTTGATAATATCTTCAAGAAAAACATCAGTCATGTTATGTTCTGTACAAGCTTGTTGAAGTTCATCAACTGTAATATAACCACTTCCGTCCTTGTCAAAATACTGGAATGCTGCAACAAGATGTTCCTCACGCTCCAGTTTGTTGAGATGAACGGTTGCAGCAATGAACTCCCCATAATCTATAGTTCCACTGTTGTCCACATCAGCCTGAAACAGCTCAAACATTTCAGCTGAATGGAAAACAATCAGAATTTATTTAACATGAATATAAGTTGCGGTTCAGAAAGAAAAGTTGAGTCTGTGTAAAGGATGACTAGTTAGTCCCTGTTTTTCTATATCACATTTAGACATGGTTCACCAATGTCCAATGTCAACTCCACTATCAAAATGACAGATTACCAGCCAATGCAGAACTGATCAATTCAAGCAAAGTATAGCCTAGCATATCTCCATAGGGTAATAAAGGAAGAGAAGCATTTATAAGAGATTGATGCAGAAGAATCCAGGTAAGAGTCCTCTATGGACACTTGTTCAAAATTGAACAGACTCAAGTAAAAGAAGATGGCGTAGAAACACATTTGGCTCTTCATCACTCAAATTTCTGCTATGGTGAAGATCCCAATTCTCTCCAACTTGAACGAAAGCCAAGTGTTTTCAATAGTAAATCTTAAAAATCACGGTACAAATATCCATATACCACTCCCATGTCTCAACTACAAATATTCTTTTACTAGCATAATAAATAAAAAAAAGGAGAATAAAAGATATTAAATACCACTATGAACAAAGAAACTCTCCCTATGTCCGAATATAAAATAAAATGAAGAAAATAAGACATTCAAGAGAAGTATGATAGACTAAGTCAAACATTATGTGCTATCTACCTATCTCAAAACCATATCATTTATTGTATTCACCAAGCATAACTACTTGTGTATATATCAGGAAACACATCCGATCATTTTCTGCATTAAGCTTTTAAATTTTACCAAATATATCCACTCCCCTATGATGCAAGGCATCAAAAGAGAAAGTTAATATGGGATTCTTAACAATATCAATAACATTCAAAATGTTGATATGTTATCATCAGTGGTTATCAAACACACCCTTTATAAGTGCGCCCAGTTAGACTAGCTAAACCTGACATACACAACATCATGAGCATAAACTGATGACTTAACACTCATACAAGACTTGGGCCTTGAACAGAAAACCATCCTAATTTTAAAAAAACCTGACTAAGATATGACCCGCTGAATTATGTACTCGATGTGTAATGAAGATTGCCGAAAATCATGCAGCATAGTGAGTGACAAAGAATACAATAGAAACACAGAGAAAATATATAACAATTAAAATATAATTTCTAGAAAGAATGGGAGTACAAACACCAAATACAGAAAAATATATTTTTAACAGAACTAAGTCACTAACATCTTACCGCTTCCATAAGGTCGCGTATTTCTATATCCTTAAGGGTAGACCCATATCTTCTTAGACCAGCTTTGAGTTCATCAAAAGTGATTGCACCACTGTTATCAGTATCCATAGTCTGGAACATTTCTCTCAAACCAGCAATTTCTTCCTCGGAAAGACTTTCAGCAATTACCTAAGAAAACACCATAACAAGCAACCATGACAAACAATTATAGCTAAATTTACTCTGTTTCAATCATACAAAAAACAATGGCCGTTCATAAATTATGAATATGGAAATAATTTGAATACAATTGAAAGTATACAATAAGGTAAGTTAGTTTGGCAATCAAGAAGTGCATGATAGTATATTGCCACAAAGGCAACAACGGCAGTTCATATATCATATACAAAAATGCATTATCTTTTCCATAACAATATATGATCCGCGTTCATCCACAAATTAATATGCATGCATTCATTAGCTTTATTTACCCGTAAAGCCATCTTCTTTAGCTTATTCATTGCAGAAAACTGTTTGAGACGAGAAAGAACAGCAGGGTCCAATGATCTGTCAGGGGCAACTCCATTTTCACATATCCATGGATGACCTGAAGAAGCACAAAAGTGATGTCTTTTATTCTATTCATATAGGGATTGTCCTTGTTTATATGGCAAGCTTAGTAGAGAAAAGGACAAGCATACATAAAACTTCATGAGCGGTTAACCGATCTGAAGGCCGAGAACACAGCATCTTTCTAATAAGATCTTTTCCACTATCAGATATTAGAGGCCATGGCTCTGAGTCAAAATCTATATGTCCCTTCAACACTGCATCGAATATACCCTGCTGGGTCTCTGAGCTCCAAAACAGACAAAACTTTCAGTGATGGCACAGATGTTTGACAAAATATCAAAAGAGTGTTTGCACGAAGGGACATATACCTGCCCAAAACGGTGGCACACCACTGAGCAATATATAAAGTATGACACCCGCCGTCCACACATCTGCTTCAGGTCCATAATGCTTGAGGAGAACCTCAGGAGCAACATAGTATGGGCTGCCAACTACATCGGTGAAAACTTGACCTAAGGGAGAGAGGATTCAATGAAGATATAAATAAACAGTAGTTAGTATGGAATGATATTCTGTACTCTAAAAAATCATTAGTAAGAATCTGGTACATTTGGAAGCATTCAGTTGAAAAATATTACAAAAAAAGTGTGTATTTATAACGACATACAATACAATTGTGGTAATAAAATAAAAGTAAGGACGAGTGGAGAGAGGTAGGTAAAATACCTGGTTTGAAGAAAACAGAGAGGCCAAAGTCAATAGCCTTAAGAGAGAAATCGTCATCTTTGTTAACCAACAAAAAGTTTTCAGGCTTGAGATCTCTATGCATAACCCCAAGGGAATGACAGGCCTCGACAACACCAACAATAATTCTGGTCAACTCAGCAGCTTTCCTCTCAGTATAATGGCCTCTCTGGATGATACGATCGAAGAGCTCGCCACCAGAACAAAGCTCCATGACAATATGGACATAGAGTGCATCCTCATAGGCACCCTTGATGGTGACAATGTTCTTGTGACCAGCAAGATGATGCATAATCTGAATTTCTCGGCGAACATCCTCAACGTCCTCCTTGGAAATGAGCTTCCTCTTGGAGATGGATTTGCAAGCATATTCAATGGAGGTGGAATTATCAGTGGCTAAGAAAGTGGTGCCAAATTGACCTTGACCAAGCTTGCGGCCAAGAGTGTAGAGATCACGAATGTTGGGAGTCTTGTGACCTAAGACATAATAAGTCTGATTATCAGGGCCTCGGCGCATGGCGTCGTTCTTGAAGTTGAAGGATGGTGGTGGGGGGGGATTGAGTGGTTTGTTATTGTTATTGTTATTGGTATTGTGATCTGAAGAGTCGTTGTTGTCAGAGGTGATGGTTCGCTTGGAAGAATGGTCAACAGGCTGGGTATAGCCTTCTTGAATATATTTACCTTTTAAAGATCCACGACATGTATTGCCCATCAATCTCTCATCGATGATAAGATCAGATCAGATTTCTTTTCTAAATCAAATCAAACATTTATTTCAATTTCAAACATAATTCATTAATTAAAATTAAATTAATCAACAATAAAACATACATACATACATACCAGAAACAGAAGAAGAAGAAGAAGAAGAAGAAAGATGATTGTGTTCTTCTCCGACAGATCTCCGCAAACTTAGCAACTAGCTGAGGGGAAGGAACAAAATATTATTATTATTAATAATTTTAGGATTGGATGGGATATATATATTTTATTTATTAATTAATATTTTGGTATTGGTTAATAATAATATGGTTCCTACCGAGAAACATCGGAACCAAGTCAGTGCTGACCAGCTAGCTACGCACACCACTTCTGTCTCTCTCTCTCTCTCTCTCTCTCTTTCGTCAAACCTTCCCTTTCATTTCATCTTCTATTTTTAGCATTCTGTTATTGCTACCTACCTTCGCCCTCTTCTAATCTAATCTAATCTAATTTAATCTACTTCTTTCCCATTTTATAATTTAAAGTCTTTTTGACATTTTTCAATTATATCACATAAATTCAAATTATATAATATAAATTGACAACAAAATTTAATAATTCAACATATTTTATTATTTGATCAAAATTCAAAATACATTTAAATTAATATAACCTTTATTGTAATAAAATATTAAAACCTAATATTAAATATGCGGTTAAATAAGATGGAGAGAGAGAAGACTTGTAATCATACTTTCTTATCCTATCTTTGTAATACTTGAAATCTTAAAATTCGACATCAACAAATAATACTTTAAGACCTCAAAAAAATCATCAAATAAATTATAGAGTATCCTTCACTTTGAAAAGATACAAATCCGAAAAAAAATGTATCGACCACTTCCTTAATCAATGAACTAATTCAAAAGTTTAATTATTGCCTCCGTCCTATTTTATATGCCATTTTAGGAAAAACAATTTGTCCAAATTATATGTAGTTTTGTGATATCAATAAAATTTTACACTATCTTTTCAATTTTATCCATCTATAAATATTATTACATTCCCTCAAAAAAAAATATTATTACATATTCCTTTGTTTAATCAATATTATTAAGTAATTAGTGCTTTCATTTTCATTTATGAACTTATCGGTACATTGTACATATGGATATTTATTCTTTTGTTTTAAACTAACGAAGATCCCCCTTAAAAACTACTTGTGAACATTGCATTGTGTTGTGAACATTTATTGATTTCCTTAAAAACTAAATACCACATGGTCGTGCTAATGAGTGTCTTAAGGACACTCTTTAAAAATTCGTAATTAAGAAAATGTTTATAGTAAAAGTTAAATAGTTCAATTTACAACGCATTGAATGCATCAACTTTTATTAAAATTTACCATTTAATAGTTGTTAAAAGAATGTCATAATTACTCAATTCATTTTAGAATGCATTGTGAAAAGAGCAATTCATTAAAATTAGAAAACAATTGATTTTTGGTTTACTTTTAGAGGGCAATTGAATTGATTTTTAGGTAAATTCTAACGGCACTGAAGAGAAACGAGTAGTAAACCAATGTCAAAGAGAAGTAATATTTGGAATGCATGGTGGAGAGAGAAAGTGAGTTAAGTTATAAATGTCATATATAAGTTTTATTTTATGGAAGCTTGTGTAATGACACTTTGATTTAAAAAGAACTGATATGGACGTCCGTGTCAAGTACTAGCTAGAATTTCATATACATGAGTGAGAGAATATCATGATATACTGAGGGTTAGTTAAATCCAAAAATTGGATAAAACAGTAGAGGTTGAACAACAAAGTGGAAAAAAAAACTCATACTTAAGCCTTAAAACCTTGGATGAAGAGTATCACTATCACTTATGTGGTTGTTCTTTTTCCAGTATGTTGATCCACACCAGTGTTGGCTCACCCATAAGGTCTAACGGTTGTATCATATTCTGGTATAACATTGTGGGGAAGCAGTTCTTGATGATGGATCATGAATACGGAGATTGAGACACTTAATGGAGAGATGTTTATTTGTCTAGTGTGAATAAAAATTTCACATTGTATGCAAGAGTGAATGTTGAACAACATATAAGAGCGGATGAAATTGGCATTGCACTCTCTATCTTATGTGTAAGCGTACATTTGGATTGTATTGCTTTTATGTCTCTGTCATTCTAATATTCAATGAAATCTATTCAAGTAAAACTTATTGTGCTGGTGGTTAACTTTTTGATGCTTGTAGGATACCTTGTTCACAATCAAATTTATAAAATAAAATAAAATAAAAAAATGTGACTTGTGTGAAAGCATGTGTCATCTAAGGGTTTTTGAGCATTAGTTGACACATGTCTTCACGCATGTGTCACGTTTTCTATCAGCTATTTAGGATCGCGTTTCAGCTATGGCATGGAGACCACCGATTAAAGTTACAACAACCACATTTCACTGCGATTCTCTACAAAATCAAGGATCACAATGGGACAGTTACCACGACTGCTATTAAAAACCTTACATTTGACTAAATATTATAGAAGATTTGAGTTAATAATATCCAAGAGTTACAATTGTTTATACCTACATCCATCTTCATATTCTTAGATAAAAATCATGGAATTACCTAGTGTGCACAAGTATATGGCTCTGCTTTTTCAACTATTCTCTTCAAAGCATCAGCTCCCATGTATTTGAGAACCTAGGCCCATTAACCACAATTGAATGATTATATGTATCAAGAACTTGACACTTCAAAACAAAAAATGCAAGCATGATAAATCATTAATTGAGCCATGAAAAGTTCATTTTCTTAGAAGCCCCAAAAGGAATCAAATATGGACAAGATATAAAATCCTGAGTTATACCTCATTTGCATCTTTGAAGAAGCTGAGTTCGTCTTTCTTCGGCCAGCGTACTTGCCAACACCTGACATTACAAAAAATAAAGAAAATAAGCCGAGTGCATCTTTCTTAGGTCCATTATGAGCGCCCGATTCAGGATGTGTCTTCATTTATTTAGTTGGATATCGACATACAGTAGAAACTCTATAAATTAATAATTTCAGGACTGAAGAAATTTATTAATTTAGAGAGTTATTAATTTATCGATAAATTAATAATTATTAATTTAAAGAGTTTTTAAGTAATTATACAGTACATACCAAACAAAAAGGCAAATTAATCTATGCTTCTTAGAATTACGTTGCAGCGAACCTTGGGACTCAACGTAAATTAGTAACTACTGTGTTCATATGCATTGGAAAAATACAATACAAAAATACAACACCTGAGCTATTGAATGCAATAAGAAAAGTTAGAGATGAGCTTCAAACAAACTTGAACTTTAAAGGAAAACATACAACTATTGAATCATATTTCAATAGAGTGTAATATTTTTTTTTTTCAGTTTCTATGAATTATTAATTTATGATTTTCTTGGGACCAAAAATTATAAAGGGATCTCCCAAAAAATTATTATCTTATTATTTTATCGAGTTTTTCAATTTTTTACATTGGCTCAAGTCGGGACCGGACAAATTTATTATTTTAGAGAGTTTATTAATTTGCCGAGTATTAATTTAAAGAGTTTCTACTGTATTTGCTCTATATGGCCAGATATTTCAAGAGAATGCAATGCAAGCATGCAATTCAAACACAGTGCGTTAAGTAATTGAGGGAAATAGATTCTCAACAGTAACTGCGCTACAAATTTACTGATCTCAACCATCCAATTTAAATCAATGGTTGAGATAATTTAAAATTGCTTTAGTGAATGTGTAATCAAAGTCGCCCGATCATAAACCGATTGCAGAGATTGATTGTTACAAGTAACTGCGTGGTATCCCTCAACAAAAAAAAGTAACTGCTTGGTATTATTACTGCAGGGAATCCAGGTCTGTAGTTGAGGTGCAATTAATCGTTGGGTATGGATCACCAAGCTGCAAGTTTGTGCGCAAGCTACCCATGAAACATACTATGTGCACGTCAAATTCTAGAGTTCAATGTTTATATTGAGTGCTTCCTTACTATGAACATGAAAAATAAATGACATAATGAATGACCTTTCTCGCCCAAGACGCCATGCTAGCTCTTCAGCTAAAGCTTGACCTGGTGGATCATTATCGGTAGCCAGGATAATGCGAACCACCTAAGAGAATCGGAGAAAGGAAACCAAATTACTAAGCTGTCCCTTCTGATCTAGAAATATATAATTGAAAGGGAAGGCATCATATACATGTACCTTATCCAAGTAAGCTTTGCTGTTCCACAGGTATTGATATGCAGTGTCCTGACTTCATAAAGACAAGCATGCACACATTAATAGATTGAAGAGATAAAACAATTGGTTGAAACATGTATTTTAGATGAGGATGAAGAAAGACAAATAGATTATGATGATGAAGTAGTATTACTGATGTTTGCATCATTAAGGCATCACACTAAACGGGGCCCCCGCAAGTGGGCGGTGGGATTGGTCCCCTCGGATTAGTCGGTCTTTGGATCGGATACCGAGTTTTCAAAAAAAAATAAAATAAATAAAAAGGCATCACACTAAATATTTACTAGGCCTTAAAAGTGAAATCTATGAAGCATTGACACAGATACAGACACCAGACATGATACTTACACGGACATGTTGACACTGGTATATAATTTTAAAAGTGAATTGATTTAACGTAATCATGAGTCGGTGTCGGACACGGGACACACATTCCCTTAGAAGTGTCTGTCCTACTGAGAGAAAAATGAAACAAACTCCAATAATAACACAAACCTTTTCTATTGGTGGCAGATCTTTTGAAGATACCTTTCCAGGTGCACCATCTGGAACACTAACACAATTTTGATATCCAGCCTCTTCAAGTGAAAGCTTATCAATTTCCCCCTCAACCTATTATCATTATCAAACTATAAAAACATCTTCAATTCCCTTTTTTAAGTTATCTTCATTTGTAGATTTCCAACAAAAGAAGATAGGAATGGGAAAATAGGTTTAGGGAATTTACAATGATGATTTCAGTTGCATGACTAATGTCGTCAAGTCCATAAAGTACCTTGTCTATAACTTTTCCCTGGACACCAAAAAAATTATGCATTTGAATGAAAATCAGGGTATTAAGTATCAATTTTATTTCATATGAAAATGTATATGCTTGGAGTAAACCCTCTAATTGGTCCTCCAAATATCAGGCTGTAACCACATTAATCCTCCAAAAAATTTCTTTTCCGTCTCTAACGTATAGTCATCATTCTGTAATACATATTTTGATGAATACTTACTCGCTGTAATCATTATTATTTTTTTTTTCAATTAATCATTTTTTTGTGATCTTGAATCAATTATGTTAATTAGGTAAATTTGTACATTAATGCCACACAATAAAGGAACCACCTGCCTAACTGATTATGAAATTATACGCTATTACTATTTGAATGACAATCATATTATACGAGATAACTCAAGTCTAAAGAACAAATTTTAACATGCAAGCATGGTTTGAACTGGAAACTTTACCTGCCAAAATCTTTTCTCCATTGTTCTGTACTTGCAACCAACAATTAACCCATTTTGTTTATAGGTAAAAGCAATAACATTCTGCATAAATTTAGCAATACAGATTGAAGTTAAGAACTAACTAGTTAGGTTTCCAAGAACTAAACCAAGCACATAAAATATTTACAAAAAATATGAAGTTAAAAACGCAATCGTCATGATGAATAGCATTGGCATACACTTACAGGATATGATTAGGAATGCTATCATTATAAAAAAGTAAGGATAACTCCTAACCTATAAAAGATGGCCAAATCCCGTTTTAGCTAGTTTAAACATATATAGAAAAGATTTATAAAAAACACTAGTAAGGAGGGTAGATAGAATATAAAATATTCCAATAGTAAGAGATAGAGAAAGACCAAGGAGAACTATTAGTCAAACCATTAAGAGAATTTGAGTTAATCTATCTTTAGAAATGATTCATGATAACATATTATGGCATCAGTTGGATTGTGTCACCTTACCGCATTTAGTGGAAAAAGGCTTCAGTTTATGTTGATGTTGTTCGAGTACTACAAACAAGATACAGGGTGCGTTTGTTTTAGCTTTTTAAAAAATAGATTTTGTGTTTCTTTAAGAGATTTTTAAAAAAAATTGAAGCTATTTGTGTCTGTTTACTACCCAAAAAAAATAATTTAAAAAAAAATAAAATTTAACTACTAACCCTTTGTTTTTGAAAGAAAAAAAAAAGATTTTGGAGAAAGCTAATTAATCCTAATAGATTTTTATTTTAGACTCAAAATAGATTTTTTTGATAAAAAAATGATTTTTCTAAAAAAATAGATTTTGGGAAAAGCTAATCCTAATGATTTTGGAAAAATATAAGTTAAAAACGCAATTGTCACTTAAAAATGAAAAAAGTAAGAAAAATTGCCCCTAAAATCCATAGTGTCTTAGAACATTTTAAAAGTATATGAGGTGAACACTTAAGCTTTGTTTGTAAGGGGAAGGGAGGCTTTGGAAAAAAGGAATCAGCAAGCGAAAGAAATAAAGGAAAATGGAAGGGGAGGGCTTTGGGGGTTAATTTTTTTTCACAATAGAAAACTCTCCTCATTTGGGGGAACTTAAAAATTGTATTGGAGGAGAGTTTATATGAATTCTTCAAATTTAATCTATGTTGTTATAATATTTTTCAAATAAAAAAATATGTAATCATAATCATTATTTATCATTCTCTAAAAAAAATGTGAAAGATTTCTCTATTTCCCCCAATATTTCCCAACCCCCAAAACCCTCTCATCCCCTGCCCTCCCCTCCAAACTCCCAAACAGAGGACTTTGGGGGTGGAAAATATATAAAAAAAATAGAAAAATCTTTCATAAATTTTTAAAGAGCAATTTTTTGGAGAATGATAATATATTTTTAATTTTACAAATATTATAACATCATAGATTGGATTTGAAAAATTCATATGAACCCTCCAAAATCCCCCAAAACCCTCTACCAATACATTTTTTCAGTTTCTTCAAATAAGGGGGGTTTTGTATTATAAATAAAAAATTAACCCTCAAAACCCTCTTATCCCATTGTCTTCTATTTCTTCCACTTGTTCTTTCCTTTTTTTTTTCCAAAACCCTCCCCTCTCTTCCCCTCCAAACTCGCAAACAAAGCCTTAGGATTAGTCTACCTATTGCCATGTATTCATCAAGATTTTAGTACGAGTAAAAACAGGGATTAGCATTTTGTCTTTTATAATGCATATCTAAAATCAAGGAAATATCAATTTCTGAGTATTTGGTCTTTATTCTCTTCTTCTCTTTGTTCTATAACTTATAATTTCAACACGGACAAATTTTATAATCATAAAACAAGATATTGGAGGTCTTACAACACCATTGAAAATACCTTTTTGTCTGAGAGTTGCCTTACAGAATTTCTGCTTAAGGTTTTCTCTGATATCAATCTTTCCTTAAAGTAAGCAACAAGCTAAAATACGGAAAAGGAAAACCATAAGCAAATAATCTGACTAGCACCTGAAAGTGGCAATGTATTAACACAACATGGACAGCCAAAAACAGAAGTGGTTCTGATAAGGCCGTACATTTATATTCATTCATTTAAGACGGTAGCCTTAACTTCCTTGGTACCCACTTGAACATACCATACTTATCAACCATTGACCACACTACTACTAGTCATACCACACTACTACTGCAATGTATTTTTACAATTAAGATATTGGTTTTACATAGTGTAATGAATTTGACCCTTGAACATAAGGAGGGGTAGATAATCCTGAACCTTATTTCAAAATTTCAAGAGAAACCTCTATTATTTTGATAATTTTCATTAAGAATTTAAGCAATAATGTCAAAACTCAAAAGCATAGCACATGACGGTCAAACCCTATGTTTACTTTAGTTAAAATTGCAAATAATAAAGCATGACCACTCAATACTCATAACTCACAAAAGTGCTTACTTCGAGAATAATCAATAGTAATCATAATCAATATAAAAGACAGATCAGGATTCACAGCAGTCACCAAAATCCTACAGTCACCCTATTTTGACCATGAGATCGATCTAACGTTTATAAAAAAGCCACAGCCTCTCCACTTAAAGCAGCGTGTTGTGCATCTTCTCCATTCTTAGCTTTATGCCTTGCAACTAGACAACAATATGCAAATTGCTCCCTTGAATAAGATTTTGAAACATTGAAAAATTACTCAATTGCTTAAAAACAATCAAACAAAGACAAACAAGCATGAACACAAATGTGCTGCAATATGGCAATACTCATGGTATTTTCAGATTGTTGTTTAGGGATTAATTACAGAAAACAAAGAGACCCCAAATTGTGTGAAGTCTGCAAACCGTGATGTAGAAAAGAAGCAGGTGGTGTGACATGGAAGAGGAGATTGAGGGTTGGTTGTTGCCTACATTTTTTGGTTGTGGGTTGCAGTCATATTTTCCTGCGATCTCAATTTCTTTGAGGGAGACAGCTCATTTCTTAATAGGAGAGAGTGTGGCATTTTTATAAACGTTAGATCAATCCCATGGTCAAAATAGGGTGACTGCAGTGACTGTAGGATTTTGGTGACTGCTAAAAGACCTAAATAAGACTTCTGGAATAATGACAATTTATGACAAAAAGAGGGAGCTACCTCATTCTGAAAAATTGGCAGTTACTCTACCAACTACCTTCTGAAACTGAATAAAATAATTTGAATACCTTAGGACCAAGTGGTTCCAACCCTAAGCTCTCCTCATCAGGTTTATTGTCCAGTTCCTTGTCATCTGCAGAAACCTATAACCACGTAATCATGTAAATGTAATTCATCCTTAACGAAGTTCTATGTTCGAGAAGAGGCGCAAATTCATAGACATTTTATGTTTACCTGACCAGCCCAACCACACGTAGGTCTAAAACACCTCCAGATTGCAAATTCACTACAACACACAAATGGAAGAACACAAACTCCAATACAGCATACACGTATAAATAGAGTAAATGATTAAATGGTCATTTTGGTTCTTAAATGGGTGAGGAAGTGTCATTGTGTTGTAGTCCTTGAAATTGAATGTATCAAACTTTCAAAAACATCCCTGGATAAGTAATTTTATAGACCACGCTGACAATTGGAAAACACACTCAAGCACCAAACTAACTAACAGAAGACACATTTGAGGATCAAAATGACAAGCAAAAGATTCACTTGGGGATAATTTTGTAATTTGGGTACAGTCAATGACTACAACGATGAAAACGTCCGACGTATTCAAGGATCCAAATGGTTGTTTACTCCATAGTCCATACCAGTAACACCAAAACCTCAAAACAAAGTTGAAGATACTTACCCATCAGTGATAATGTGAAAAGACAAACTCCTCTCCATTAACTGTCCACCTTTACACTAGCATATAAAAAACAAACAAAAGTGAGAAACAAAACCAAATAAATTCTAGTTTTGTGGAAGAAAAGAGGATACCTTTGGACAAAAGAGGTTATGGTAGTTCCCAGGCAAACAAGAGTTGTCTAAGCTGATACCAAGAGGTTCCACTTTGTGCTTCAATATTTTAACTTTATTTTTATTGTCACAAAACAATTTAAACAATTATGTTATACATGACCCATTTGGTTGAGTACCCAGAAATTCAAAAATTGGGGTACCTTTGGTGGAAAGTGGTAATGAATGGCACCAAAACCGTTGGGAGGAGAAAAGTGATTTGGTGAGAGGACGACATAGCCACCAGCTCTGACAAATTGACATGTTTTTCAATTTCATTCAATTTTCATTAACACCCTCTTCTTTGTTCTTTCACATGTTTGGTAGACATCCATTTATAGATATACAAACTTAAAGCTATGAAATTTAGAGTAGTGATATTTAAACATGATAGTGATAACTTATTTTTTTCCTTCTTTTCATTGGTCAAAATCAATGGAGTGAGAATAAAAATATAATGTGAGTAGGATAGAGAAATTTGTTAAAAAGTTGTCACAAAATGGTTGTATAAATATCATTTCTCTCAAAATTATCGTTAAATGATTGTACAAATATCGTTATTCACACATAATAAGTTAGTGGTTACTGATTTGATATGATGAAAAAGATAAAAGGTAAAATAAGGTTTTGCATGAGTGCTTGAAAATTTGTCGTGTTTAAGTTACATTCTGAAATGGTTGATTTCAACTGTTAATTTATGTGTAAAAATTAATTTTAAAATCAAAAACTACAAATTATATTCTAAAACAACTAAGCATATCAGAATCAATTATACATCTTTAAAACTAATTTTGATCCATATAAAAGTAGTAGATTCAAACATATAATAAGTATCATCGTTGTTACTCTTATCTATATTGGTTTTCCAAAGCACACAATACATTTTTTGTCATTAATCAATTTCACTATTTTATTAATTAAAAAACGTATATTTTTAAGCACCTTTTTTAACATATATCTCATCACACGCTGTGATTTTTTCATTAACCACAAAAATGTAAGACATTAGCCACTTATTTTATATAAATATATGTACTTTTGTAATCTCACTTTCAAGCTTTTGATCCTGTGTTCGATTCCTAAGTTCATTTCACTAGTAACCATGGTTAGGGGAGCGAAATAAAAGCCGCAAGCCAATTCAGAATTTCAGATGTATGCCTTCACGCCTCCCAATTGACAATAAATCCAACGACCATGAGAATTGTTTCAACTTGTTGGTATTGTTTCAACTTTTTTATTTTCTTAACTAATGCCTCTGAAATACACACATGACCCTTCATTTAATAAGACTTCTCGTCTACATGTGAATCATCCCAACCATCTGACGCAGTGTTGTCTCGAACAGTTTTTTTTTTTTTTTGCAAACATTATTTGAGAGCGCCTTTTGGGTAACCTATCGCAATTGTATGATTTGTTATCTTAGTTATTATAATTTTAAATTTAATCTTTTTGTTGTGTGGGTTAATTTGTATCTAGCTAACAATCTGAGACCATAGTAATCTTCAACTTGAGGATTAGTTTTAGAATATTAATATTATTATCATTTTTCTGTAAGGAGTCTTGTCATGTTGAATAGTGGTACCAGTTTTGCAACATTTCCTAGACTACAGGTATAAATAGGCATGCTAGACTACAAGGCCAGCGTTTCCAAAATATTACACTTTTTTTTTAAACCGCAAATATTATTCTTCGTCGAGAGAGTGAAAGAAACACCAACAACTCGTGGAAAGGAACAGAAAAATACAGAAAGAGTCCAACCAAGGCTACACGCCTAAACACCTAAAAATTATGAGGCCGAGATATACACCATGCTGCCAAAAAACAAAGACCAAACCGAGCAAAGTACCAAGACAAACCAAGGTACTGCCACAAGAAGAATACCCCTGCCTCACAACCTGCTACCCACATGGCAAGGAGGGAAAAGACCATAAAAAACCAGCTGCTATACAGCAGCAAAAATCCCATGACAGCAACCTAAAACCAATGCCAGCACCTGCCAACTCCCCAAAACACAGCAACCTGTCAAACCTGCTAAACCAGACCCACACCAACCCTACTGCTGAAGTCAAACAGCAGCGACCATAACACCCAGCTGCACAAACAGAACTACCGCAGCAAACAGTCCCTTGGATTCCACGACCATTCGTAGAATAAACACGGACGGATGTGAATTCTAGTCAAAAACCACCTCCACGATAGAACCTTCACTTCCTCCGCCAAATCCGCCACATAGCCAATGCTGTTACTGAAAATCCTATCGTTCCTTGCCTTCCACAAAACCCAAACTGTGGTGTGCCAAATCAAAAACAGGCCCCTCTTTCCAAAATATTACACTAACATCAACATCAAGTTAGAATAAAGCAGGAGAAATATAGACAGATGCGACCTTCAAATACATCAAGTTCAATAAATAGAATCCTGAATATCCAAGGGTAAGAAAAGATTTATAGGAAAGGAGAGATGAGCTATAAGTAATAATTTAACAAGCAACCATAAGCAAGCTTTCAAATTAAAATTCATACACGATGTGAGCCTCCTCGCATTTTCTTAAAGTTTACCTAGAAAGAGCTAGAAAATGAAAAAATTGGCATTGAAATGATAAGTAGACTGAAAAACATTTTACATACTAATCAAAAGCAAGACAAACACAGTGAAATAAGGAAAGACTATAAAAGACTTCTTATTGAGCTATCTAAAAGTACCAAAGCAAGATGAAGGATGAAAAACAAAAAGCAATGAAAATGTTCCCTAAAACATGCCTGAGTCTACAACAACATTGACCTAATGAAGGTCTTTCATAATTATTATAAGTCTATCAAATTTGTGTTTCCAAAAGCAGGTCCCGGCTTGGTTTGAGTATTTCTCTTTTTATTCAGAACTCCACACCACAATGCTGCTTCTTTGATCAAATACACGCGACAAGTCAGCACTTACAGTGCCACACCACAGAGAAATCCAATTTTGGGAATCTACAAGTTTCTGGCAATCGTAAGCACAATAAGTTAGATATCAGCAGTACTAGATCAAGTAATCAAATTGTTTTAGACATATATATTATATCATGTGTATTATAATATATTCACAGACTGCAAATAAGAAAAGTGGTTGTAGAGAGTTTCAGCCATGAAATTCACTAAAATAAAGTAAACCTAGCTAACTCAAAAGCCTTCCAGATTTTTTAAACTGCAGATTGGATGCCATAATCAATTTTAAGCTTCAAACACAAATGAATTAAGTATATGAATTTTGAGGAGGAAAGCAACACAGTGATGATTTTGTTTTAAAATAATTGACTATAAGCTAGATGTTAGATCACAAAGGATCTGCTGCATAGAATAACACTGTGACATTCTTGGACAACAAGGAGCATCAATTAATTAGCAATAACAAAGAGAATATTCGCAAAGAAATTTCTTTCTATTTTCTCCGCAAAGGCTTCAAAAGCAAAGCACACATATCTATTCAAAATTCAAGAAACAAACAAATAGGCTTCACATTATCATCACCACAAACAAAACTTGTAACAAAATATAACCTTTCCTTGAGCAACAATTCAAGACAATGTAGAAGGGTTTCAATTGAAAATTGAAAATTGTCCAAGAAAATGTAGAAGGGTTTCAATTGACTCAAACGTGATATGAAATGAACCAGACAGTACTTTGGAGAATATAACATCATCATCACTATGACCGTGATCATGAACATGAAATAAACCAAAAGTGGTGTATGAGTATGGTAGCAATTTAACATACCTAAGCTAGCTACACTGAAATCAATTTAAATGAACGCTGCTAATAAGTCTAGCACCAAGGCGATCAAGCTGCTTGACATTGGCAGAAGCATTCAAGTTTCCTTCCTTTTGAAAAGCTCGAACCATGTGTTGAGCAATGATGTGTCCCTTTTCCTCATTATCCGTGACAGCAACAGCAGTAGGTCCAGCACCACTGATGGTGCAGCCAAAAGCTCCAGCTTGAATGGCAGCCTTCTTGACAGCATCCATACCAGGAATCAATGGTGCACGCTTAGGTTCAACAATCTTATCAGAGGACAGGGCTTTCCCTAACATGAACAAATCCCCCTGTAACACTGAAGCCACAAGAGCAGCTGCCTGGCTAGAATTCCAGACATGGTGCGGCATCCCTATCTCTAAAGGCAGTGCTGCTCTCATTTTTTTAGTTGGGGCTTCAAATTCTGGTGTAACTAATACGAAATAGAGATCTTTATCAGATGGGAACTTCAACGGCATCAACTCCAAGGGTTGGTAATTGCGAATCAACACAAAACCCCCCATGATGGATGGGGCAACATTGTCCGCGTGGTAACCAGAAACCTTCTCTTCTGATTTCAAGCAGGCGAGAACAAGGTCATCAACACTCAATCTTTTCCCGAAGATCTCATTGACAGCAACCGCGGCAGCAGCAGCGCTGGCAGCACTGGATCCCAAACCACTCCCCAAAGGTAAACCCTTTTCGAGAGAAAGTGAAAGACCGACGGATCGAATGCGGAGCATTTTCATGGCTTCGATAGCGGCAATACCAGCGCAGTTCCAAAGAGGGTTTTTACTGAGTTTGTGGATGTTAGGTGTTTGACCAGAAATATGTGAGATGGATATCTCACCGGGGTGAACATCTGGGTCCACTTTGAGTGAGACAGTGTCGCCGATGCCATCGACAGCGCAGCCAAGGAAATCGAAGCCGGGACCTAGATTGGCGACAGTGGCAGGAGCAAAGGCCTTGACGGAAGAATAGACAGGTGGTGGGTCGGTAAGTGTGACGACAGAGGAATGGTTCTGAGAGGAGGAGGCGTTGCAGCATCTGATTCTAAAAATTGAAATATTCTTTTGTTTGAAATTAAACGGAAGTGGAGAAGAAGAAGAAGAAGACTGAAAAAAGCATGTTGTTGAAGCAGCCATTGCAGAGTGAGAGTGTGAAACACGAGATGAATGAATGAATGAGTAATAACTACTGGGTCGGGTCATTTCATATCCACCTTTTGTCATTTTCCTTTTTTTGGAGGCAAGGCAACAAACCAAATTCGATTCCTGCCTGCCCCCATTAACTCCAATCATAATTATATGTCACAATAACTTTAAGAATGTCACTCCTTCTCCTTTATTAACAAAAATATATTTTTAAGTCACTTTATTTCGATCACAATCTAACTTTTCCCTAACAAGCTTATAAATTAATCTAATAACTTATCCGCTAGTTTATTTGTGTTATCAAACAAAATTTTAATATTTGGAGACTCCACTCCTACACTCTTAACAAAATAAGAGCAAGTATTGTTGTATTTTTTTTAAGAAGTTAAATTAGCTCATCAAAACTAATATTGATAAGAATTGTAAGTATCGTTGTACTTATCAAACAATTAATCTCACCATGACTAGGTAAGCACCGTGCTAGAGGGAACAAGAACCAAAACTCAATCAACAATTTTTTAAATATGAAATTTGGCATACCTATATTCACTCTAATAATAATAATAATAATAATAATAAAAGGAGACAAATCGTCCCACCAAAAGAAGTCCCTAATATCATGACCATTTTTAGCTAAAAAATCGACACAATAGTTTCCTTCGCAACATATATCGGTGATTATCAATATACCACCTTCTCTCAAAGAAGTGAGATTAGCCCGCTCATTTTTAATCCTCCATGGAACCAACTTATCAAGTGTATGTTCAAATGAACGGTTAGCTCAACAAAATCACCATGTCATTGTATTGTGGTTTTATTGAAGCTATAAACTATGGTTATTTAAGAAGTATCAATTGGGAAGAAAAAAAACTGAGGTGCTCAATTGGAGTGATAGTGTGTGTTTTTTTAACAATGGACTGATTGAATGTTTGTTAAGTACAAACATTAAAAAAATATATATAAATCAGTGACGTGTAGATGTATAACTCATTTAAGAATACATTCAAAAAAATCCATGTTGTAGATGCTCTTAAAACTCCCGGAAAAGTTGTTTGAAGATTGGTATTTTATGTGGAAAGTGATGAAACTTCATTGCACTCCGAAAATGCATTTAACATTTGTTATTTGGGTTAATCCATGTTTTTTATGTTTTACCATTTTGTATTGCTTCATTTCTAGGTAAGGTTCTAGTTAAAATTTCCTTCTTTCTTCTAAAGTATGGTCACTTAAAAAAATAAAAATATCATATCTAGTATACATGAGTTTGGAAGATCAAAACACAGTGTCGAACTGTTCATCCATTGCACACAAAAAGATAAAAATAAATAAATAAATCAGCCTGAAAAACCAACCCTTGTTGAGATGAAGGTTATCAGTTATGCAATAAATTAGACAAATGAAGTTCAAGCTATAATTCACTAAAAAAAGAATTATAATAAAATACCGATCATTAAAGTTTGAATAAATCAAATAGTCATATCAATACCCACGATCTTATCAGGTGGAGATACTTTTAACGGAGACTATGGAAAACTATCAACGAACAAGCCAAAAATATGAACAGACCTTCACTTCCAATTTAAGAAATCAAGTGGGATCGCTGGGTTTAACACAACCCAAGCCCCACGCCAAAGAAAAACAGAGGGATAAGGAATACACAGGATTAAATACAAAGAATACATTACAAATAAGACGTGCCACACAGAAAGATGCACAACTCACTCCACCAGAGGCAAATATCGGAAGGCCTGAAGACAGAAATAACGCATGAATGTGTGGTAGAATTGCAAAACTAAAAAGCACTCCAATTATCAGATCCTTTTCTAGGAGTTTGACTTTCTGATGAAGTCTTAAAAGGCCCAGAGCCAAAGGGATCCGAGTCATCAAAAGCAGGAAAACCATGATCAAAATCCGCACTGCTGCGGACAGAATCAAATCGTACTGGTGGTTGTGCTTCCTGAGCAGGTAAAGATACACTATCGTGTGTGCTAAATGAATCAAATCTTGAAAAGTCAAACGCGTTTTCCAACCAGTCCTTAGGCCTTTGTGGGGAACTGCTTGAGCTGAAAAGTGGGGTGCTTGGAACAGAATCATCAAAACTGAATCCACTGGTCTTCAGGAAGAGATCAGCAGCCTGTGGTGAAGATGTTTTAATGGGGTTGAGGCCCAGGTCTCCAGAACTAAAGAAATAGTTGTCTCCAGCTCCATCAAGCTCTCTCTCCTGTAAAAGTATAAACAAATGTCCAAAAGCAATCAGTAGACTGCTAAGAGTATAAAAGAATGACATCTAACCCTTTGATACTAAGGCACAATCATAAATTTTATAAAAGCAATCAATTTCTAAAAACCAAATAACCATTAATTTGTATCAGTCATAAGTACTGTACTACTGTGTAGCTATCGAGATCTCCTGCATACCTCCTTAGTGATGCTACTGGCATTGAATCCCCAAACTGAATCAATATCATCATTTGTGTCAAAGGTTCCCCAATTAGGTTCGTCAAAAACTCTTTCTTCAGAAAACACAGACTTCTCACCACCATGATCACTGCATATGCAAGATTATATACCAAACAATTATCTTACAAGATCACAAAATCTATCTAATACCCAAAAAAAAATAAATGAAGCATATATTGGTAACCGTGGACACGGACATGAACCAAAAGCAATTTTAAACAAATAAATAACCTTTCCATTCTAAAATCGGTAATAAACTACCTTATCACACATAACAACAACAACAACCAAACCTCAACTCCATATCATGCACATGCTTTCAAAAGTCACCTCAATCTAACGCTATTTTCTAATCCATCAAAGAGTTTTTAATGCATACTATAGCTAGTTCATAATATACTTTGTGGCTATTTAAATTTTCTAGGTAAGTAAGACCCCTATATGACATTTAGCATTGAAGTGACAAGGTGGAATGCAGTCCTCGTTGTGTTCTATTTCCTTTTTTTGCATATAAACAACTGATTTTCCTTTAATTCTATTTTTTCAGAGACTTATGCTCTCAAGATCCTTGAATGGTATGGTGCATATCCCATTTTCACTATGTTTCCTTTCCTGCATTCGCAGATGTGGAAATTTCCTTTATTTGAGATTTTATCCGAAAAAGTTACATTTTTTGTGCACAAGATTGAGTTTAAAGGAAACAAATTAAATCGGTAATAAAATCGTACAAAACCTGCATGCGTCCTTTCAAGTTGCAAAAACCACTCAGTGAAAGTGAGAGGGGATATGATTTAGTCAACAGGGAAATAAACAATTAAGTAAAGAGAGAAAGCATGGATGTCTCAAAAACTTCCAACAGGTAAAGCTATGATAAAATAAAATTCTATTAAGTGAAAGGTAGAATGATTGTGTGGAGGATGCTAAAATGCTCGCTTCAGCTCAAATATGAGGAGGTTCGCATCCTCATATTTGACCGAGTTTTGACAGATGGGTTTTCTGTCAAGTTGGAAAAATAGGTTTTTTGCCGAAGCAGAAGTGGAGGATAGTAGCCTCAATACAAATGTGAGGAGAGGTATGCGCACGCACACATGGGTGTGTGCTGATGATAGTATTACTGTTCAGCTATGAATTATTTGGGGAAAAAATGAAGGTCCAAAACTGTTGAAGTAATGACTAAATTGCGACTCTATTGATGCACAATATATTAAAGATGACAATTATAAAAAAAAATATCATAATAGCCTAAGCTGTTAGCAGGTCTCTAACGCACATGCGCGCATGTGGAGACAAAAGCCCTTTGAGTTCAAAAACGTACAACACACATGAACACTTTACCGTGAACTAAAGATATATGATTAGAAAAATGGGGCAGCAAGGATCAAACTCCTATCCTATTGTTCAAAATCACAGGGGCTCTAATACAATGTCATGCATAAGTTACCCAAAAAGAATAACTTGCTATAGGTGGAAGCAAAAGTGTAATACAAATAATCACCATTTTATACAATGACAATCATTGTGATCACCACAAACTTCAAAAAGGCACAGAGAATATAGATGATCAGCAAAATCCAAATGAGCAACTTGAGTTACTCATGATTTGGAAAACTAGTGTGCAAATCTTAAAATCCATACCTTTGGGTTTCATGCGCATCATCTTGATTACGGGGTGAGCTATCTTCACCAGAAGTCTTTCGAATGTCAGAATCAACAAAGTCCCTATGCGAACTTCCGATAGTACTGCTTGCAAATGGACTATTAGGAGCACTTTTTGCAGACCCATCATCACTTTTATTATAAACAGATCCGTTGCCTACTCCCTGTTCATTTGTAGTCTGAGGTTTTTCTGATTTATCATCACTCTTAGGTGACGCTACAAATTTTGGACTGTCAATATCCAAAGCTTTTGCGTTCACAGCCTTTGGTTGCTTTTGTTTTGGAGGTGCTATGGTGTTTTGCACATCGAGAGTGTATTCTTTGACAAGAGTAAATTCTGCTAGAAGAAAGAAAGCATGGTAGATAACTAAGAAATTATCCATATATTTCCAACATTCTTCAAAAGAGAATGGATTGAGACCAGAAAATGAAGAAATTGCAATGACCCATAATTTTAATCTCACCAACATCATATAATATCTCTTATAACCTAATTTTGGATTATCATTTTTCCTAAACCATGTAACTGTTCAAAATGATCAAACTCTTCCATTAGACAAACAGGTAAGCTTAGAAAATGAATATATAATATAGCACAAAGAAGTATAGTTCAACAGCTGGCGAAGTAGCGTGTAAAAGAAATACAGAACTACAGATGCAAGAGAGGTGCATACGCAGGCAGAGTAAGTGAGAAAAGCTAGGTACTGACCGTATAGATAAGAATAATAATATTCATGAAGATAAGACTGGCCAGCTTCTTCAGGTTCTACTTATGTAGCACCCAATTGCAATATTCAACTGAGTATACTACTTCATTGTCTCATCCATTAATTATATAGTTACAAATATCATTAACTTTGTGTGTGTGTCATCGGATTCTGACCAGTTTGCTTAGTCTTTTGTTATTATCATTTTCAGCTGATAAAAATGCATGTGCGTGAGTAGGCATGCCTTGAAATTCAGCGTTGCCTCAATACAGGTAAAAATTGACAAAGCCTTAAATTGTGCATCACATGTACATACACATTCAATCCTAATAGAGAGGGGTAAATACAGCTAAGAATAATAAAAATATACCAAGCGACCTAAACAAAAAGACAACAAAAGAAGAAAATAATGCACACTGTAATACTTTACAGACGAAATGCAACAACAAACCGTGCTGCCTAAATTATAAGAATAGTGATAGACTATTCTTATCGAAACCAAAAATGCAACAACAACAACAGCCAAACCTTATCCCATTAAGTGGAGTTGGCTACATGGATCAAATTACACCATAATGTTCTACCATAAATCATATTTTGATCCAACTCGTTAATCTCTAGATCTTTCTTAATAGTTTCTCTTATAGTTTTTCTATGTTTACTTTTGTCTATAGTGATCTGACTATCCTCCATCTGATCTATTCTCCTTACTACAACAACTACAAGTCTTCTCTCTACATACCCAAACCACCTAAGCCCAGTTTCCACCATCTTTTCTACTATAGGTGCTACGACATCCAATATGAGAGTCATGTATCCACTAATCCCCCAAATAAAATGATAATTAGCCTAGTGTCCATGTCAACGTGGTTTCATAACCTTTCGCAAAAAATCCTCAAAATTTATGGCAGATGGCACACAATTTGCATATCATTTTTATTTTATTTTCAGTAATTAATAGAATATCAGATCTAATTATGTTATTTCGGTTACCTTTATCTTCAAGCTTATCCCAATCCTCATCCCAATCAGCAGCTCCTTCTTGGATACCAGGTTGCCAGCCTAAAGGATTAATTTGAGTGAGGCCGTATAATACAAGAAAAACCTATACACACACACGCGCGCGCACATATATATATTGAATGGGGGCAGATGACTCATGAGACTGGTGAGCAGGGTACAACAAAGCAAAGAGAAATGGTATGACACAAACTAAAACAAGCAAAATAAGAGAAGGTGATAACTGAATCAAGAGGCCAACAATGAACCTGGCATGAGAAAAACAATAAAGCAGATCAATTTAGCAAAAATTAAGAGTCAATTTGCAGGCAATGAAGAGTTTACTGAGCTTAATTCAAATAAAAGTAAACAAATGCAACAAAAGGATTTTTATTTGAACCAAATATGTAGTTTATTTGTACACGATTCTCAGAAACATCGACCAGTTTCAACTTTCATATCTTTTCATACAACCAAATCACTAATACAACATTTGATAACAATTAGTAGTCCCTATTATGAAGAATCATATAGCTAATTTAGTGTCAATAACAATCCATTATCATATTTTGCTTTAAATGGATTCTTCAAAAAATAATGATGAGAAAACATTTGTGATAAGCAGCAACAATAGTTATACAACATTATATAGAGCTTTTCCATACAGAATTGTGCCACAAAGTAGTTCAAAGGTTACATAAGAAAATCATTAAACAGTATGAGTTAAATGCCATGCCACTTGATCAGGCAACTAATATCAAGTTGTGCTGGCTGAAAAAGTTTTCATGCTGATACAAAACCGGTAGTTCAGCAATTGAAGAGTACTTCCTCAAACTAAATATCAACAACACTAATGCAACAAATATCATATAATAAAATTAGAGACACGAAAAGGCTTGGCAACACTTGAAAGGAATAGTAAATAAAAAATCACTTGAAAGGATATAGTAACAACTATAAATTTGAAATTACCAAAGGGTAGCTCTACTAATGTCGTAGGCTTTGCACGTATTCCATACTTCTTGCACCGTTCATTTAGAGATTTCACCAGTTCATCAAAGTCAGAATTGATGCGATCAGCACGGACCTGAAAATTGTATTTGACTAGATCAGAAATGGAAAGAAAAAAAAACTCATGATGGATGTGCAGAACAGGTCATATTCAAACATACCTGTACTGTGTCATCAGTATTTACATCCTGTTCCAACTTGACAATCCCTTGATATAATTCAATTTTTTTCTCCTATACATACAATAAAATAATGTGATATAGTGATGCAAAATGAGGAGAAAAAAAAGTGTCAGCATATATTCTATGAATTAAAGAAAAAGCCATATTTTCTTGCACCTGTATGTCACGGAATGTGGCTTCCTCCGTTGTCAATTTGGATGACACATCTCCAACTTGCTTATATTTATCTTCATATTTCTTTGCTAGATTGTCTACCTGAAATTAATATATTGAGCTAATGATAAAAGTTAACATTATAGGTCTAATAAGGATACATGCAATGCTAAAGAAAAATACCTCATGTTTATCAGCAGATATCCTTTCCATGATCTCGTTAAGACGATTGTCGCATCGGCTCTTGTATATAACCTTTTGCAGGCAGAAAAGCAGAAATTTGTTTAAAAAAGGAGAAAATAAAAGAAAGGAGTATTAACATGACATTGTTAAACATGTGTAGAGCATGAAAGGCAGCTTTAATGTGTCTTTCTCTTCTAGGTATCCACGATTCTATTGTATAAATACACAAAAGAGTACCGCCTGGGTTCACAGTAGAACAAATCTATTTCGTAGGCATCGCTCTTCTGGGCCAGTAGTCCCTAGGTATCTAGAGAAGCAGGCAAAAGCTGAAAGAAGGGTATAACGTCTATTAATGGAGAATTGAGTAGAAGACCTTTCCCTGAGCCCATTTTTACTTTCTCCAAATTAATCAATATATAAGAAACAGAAACCCAACAAGTAGATGGGAGTCTACATTTGTGTTCATTAGGTCTATAGTAAGGAATGGTTAGTTTGGTCAAAGAATCTATGATATTTACAATAACAATAATAATAGCCTACATATATTTTGCATTCATAAAGCTCAATAAATCAAATCACATTGTAAAAGTTTTTGCCGAGATCCATTATTTCACGAGTACAATAAATCCCAATGGTAAACAATCTGTCTCCCTAATTACATTTCAATTACTAACTATATCAGTACATCTATATGGTTCTGGCTTAGCCTGAAATCGAGATACACTGTGCACATAAACAAAACACCGGTTTATTGAGAAAAGAAACTGTCAAAAAGATAAAATAGAGCACAACTTAAACAGGATAGAATTTTAACAAGGCGCAAAGGTATGAAGCAAAGAAAACACTTACAAGTTCTTGCATTTTTGCACGGAAGAATTCTATTTTCTCTCGGGACTCCACTATTTCTTTCTCAAGTTCTTCTACCTGCAGTTAACAAAAGAGTAAAGAGATGAAAATTGCCTTTGTTCAAATTGAACCGGATTAGAGTGTAATCAAGAATATTTGGCAGTCAGCCAATAGGTAAACCGTTTAGGAAACACATGTAAATATGTAAGTTTTACAATCAGATTAAAACAAAAACCAGCAACTATGTTAGCGGAAAAAGATAAACAAAGAAACATGTCATTCATTGAGGGAGGTTCAATCCCCAACAAAGGCCACTTATTCCCTAAAACCTCCTAATGCACCCCAAAAATAAAAGTAAGTAACTGAACGTGGCATATTTAAGGCACAACTTAATGTTGAAAAGAAAAAAATATACAGTAGTTACCTTCTTATCAGCTTCTGTTGCTTCTTGAAACCTCGAGTTAATTGAATTTTGCTCATCTGAACTCAGTTGATTTATGAGATGCTTCTCCAAGACTGGAATTTTGGATTTCTGCTGCTTGTTTTGAGTTCCTTCATCAGATGGAGGGACAGCAGCCGGCCTTGGTGGCCGACCTGCAGTAGGGTTGAGTTGTCGAGCACCAGATCCAGTCATGCCTTGCTGTTGTTGAACACCTTTCAAAGATAAAAGGAGGAAGAGAAAAGAAATTATAGAACCAAATAGTTTCCATAAAACCCCAAAAAAGCATGCTAGTTCTTTGGTACAAACCTGACTGATTTGCCCAAGTTACGGTACTGTGGAGATTGGCAGGTTGACCAGTAGTCGTCGGTATATCAGGAAGAATGTTATTTGGAAGTACACCTGGAAGAGCACGTCCCTCCCTGTGTCGCTCCATTAGGTACAGTGCAATCCAAAACTCTCTGAGAGAAAGCATGCTATCATTATCTTGATCAGATAGGTCCCAGACCTGCTTCAAAACCTCTGGAAAACATAAAACATGGCATGCAAAAAATGATCAGCGATTAGGTAGCCATTGAGAATTTACACCCAGAACACTAGGGAAGTAAAAAAACAGAGAAATCGTTTTTACTCCTGATCCAAACAAATGGAAAGGAAGTAGAAAATATACCTCTTGGTAATTGCCAACTAAGAAACAGGTTCCTCGCCTGTTCCCCAGTGATTTTCCCATCTCTATCTCTGTCTACTTCCATGAATACTCTTGTATATTTCTGAACATCGGTCTGAGTCATTCTTGGCCATGGAGGTTGGGGCTGACCTGACGCAGAATCCTGCAATCTCACTGGAAGTCCAGATGAAGTGGGCATATTAGGCGCCTGAACCAAGGCATGCTGGTTCTGATTCACTGCCGGCTGGTTCTGCTGAAGATGTGGACGAACAGAGTGAGTAGCAAGTGAGGTCTGCAAAGAATCAGGGGTGGTGGTCCTAATAGAACTCTGGTTCCCTCCAGATACAGGAACAATGGCAGATGAAAATCCTTGTGGAGAAGAGTTTTGGTTGGGCTGAGATGAGGTGGTTGAGAACAAATCCCCTCCGAAAAATGAATCAGAAGCCATAATACCATTGACAGAAGTATCGGATGGCTTACTAGCAGATAAAGGATGTTGTGGCTGTGTAGGTGTGAGGGGTGCAACACTTGAAGCAGATGTTGTAATTGCAACGGGACTAGTTCCTCTAACTGGTAGCTGAGAGGACGTTACTTGTGGTTGTTGCAGAGGTACTCCACCCATGTTGCCATACCCAGGGAAGGCGGAGGAAGTTGCAGGGCGAGGTCCAGCAACAGCAGGAAGAACTTGAGTGGATAGACCGGAGGCAGACATATTTTGCAGAGGCCTAACTAACGGAGTTGGATGAGAAGCAGCAGGAAAGTTTTGATTTGGAAGAGGTCCCCTTGGTCCAAGATTTGGTGCGGATGAGGGTGTGACAGTGGCAGCAAAATTGATCTGAGGGGCAGGAATCTTGGATGCAGCTGGACCATACAATGCAGCTTTAACCATTTCAGGAGTGAGTTCACGCTTGCTCTGTGCGACGGTAACAAGTTTAAGTGCATTGTAGAACTCTGCACGACCTAGGAAACCACTCTGATTTGTGTTTGCAAATTCCCAAATCTGGATTGGATTGGATTTGCGATTCATTTAGATAAGTCTATAACAACTACACTATGAATGAATGAATTAGAAGTTAAGATTAAAAAGGAAAGAAAGAGGTGACCTCTGACCTGAGCAAGGACTTTTTTGGGCAAACCGGAGCCTTGGAAGAAAGAGACGGCTTCGACACCGCTGATACGGCCGTCACGATCCAAATCGGCACGACGGAAATAAGCATCGAACAGATCCACGTTAGGCGCTGACGACGAAGATGATGCCATTGAAGCACAAGTAGAAAGAGATTAGATCAGAACAATTCAGATTCCAATTCAATTCAATTCAATTGATCGCCAATCAATCAATCACCATATTTCAAAATTACCACTCCTCTTCTATTTTCCCTTCCTTTTCTCTTTAATCAACTCTCTGTGTGTGTCTCTCTCACCAATTTCTTTATTTCTTTATTTTTCATAAAAGCTTTGCCATCTATTTTTCTTTTAATTCTCCCTTTTTTTTTAATGAAAAGATCCTTTTTTTTTTTGAGGGGTTAATGAAAAGATCCTTATTAATTTCATATTCCATGAGGAGATAAAGTGTGTTTAATTTCTTTCTCAATTCCATATTTTGTATTGATTTTTTTTTTTATAGACGAAATGGCAAAGCTATCATAAAGTGTCGGGGTTCGAACCATTTCATTGAGCTAGAACTTACGGAACTATTTTGGCTTAATTGCAGTTTTAACTCCCTAACTTTTCCAAAGTTGCGATTTTAGCCCCCTAAGAAGAAAAAAAACTACAAAACCGCCCCCTAAGTTTTGCATTTGTAACAGTTTTGGCCTCCAAGGCTAATATTGACTCGGTCTACGCTGACGTGGCACCCTAAGTGAGGTGTCACGTGTTTTTTTTTTTTGCCTTGGGGGGCCAAAACTGCTACAGTTGCAAAACTTAGGGGGCGGTTTTGTAGTTTTTTTCTTAGAGGACCAAAATCACAACTTTGGGAAAGTTAGGGGGCTAAAACTGCAATTAAGCCAACTATTTTCTATTGATTTTTAACCATTTCATTTCAACCATTTCTTTTTTTTTATTGTGTGTCTATTACTTCAATGGCAAAACTCACAGAAAAATTAATGAAAAAAATTGGAAATAAAAATAAAAGAGAGGTATTGTGAGTTTCGACATAGGTGGGTTGAATTTTGGAGCTCGCGATAGGCTAAAAATCAGAGAGAAGAGATGGTGTCTCAATCCAAAATAAGTCAATTTGAAAAAACATGTGTTTTTTTTTCTAGTATATCATTTCTTTATTTCCCTATCTTTCTCTCTTTGAACTAGATCCAAAGAAACTTTGATCCTAGATTCTAAATCGAAATTTCACAATTTCATTTGAATATTGTGAACCATTATGGTTGATTTCAGCATCGTCCTCATGATCATAGCAATTATGATGTTTGTGATATTATTCCTTTTCGCAATGTTCTATTTTGAATGTCACAATTAAGTACGTAGTTTTTGTGTTTATGTTTGTGAAGAAATGAGAAAACGTTTTTCATTATTTTTGGGATTTGAAGTGTTTGGTGTTTGTTCAATTTGTTTGCAAGAGCGTTCTCTAGATCTTTTGACGGTGATTCAAGTGTTTTGTGAAAGCATGTTGCAGATGATTGTGGATTGAAGAAGATAAAAATGCAAAATGGGTTTATGATAAAAGACACATGCATTTAAATGAGATTTTTTAATCACAATCATATGCTTTTGATAAGTGTTCTTATTCTCACATAAGAAAATGTTCTCACTTTGTGTGTATAAGGGACATATGAAGTGAAAGGGTGTCTAGTAATAGAAACGAGAACATTAAATATTAGTTGCTGGATTAAAAAAAGGGTTAGATCACTTATATTAGATAAAACAAAGCAATGAGCCAAACACACAATATTAGATAATCAATAACCCTAAAACCTCAACGTCTACAATAGAAAAAACCTCAAGTAATCAATATACCCTTCAGAATTACGCTGAAGATTCACCTTTTAAAAATTCACAAGGATTATCGTAACCATCATCTTGAAGCAATCCAACACACAATCCTCATCTACTCGAACCCAAATCTTCATCGCAAACTACACTCAAAGCATTAGTACTATTCCCAATCCCAACCATTCTACCGTGAATCACCGAAACCTCAGTTTTCAAAATCAAAATTTGATACAAACCATATTGATTAGCCATATAAGCATATTATTGTCTAAGTAGTGGGTTACGAGTTATATCTTCCCTAATGTTGTCATTACTTATGTAGTTTGAAGAGATCAAAATCATGAAGGTAATAAGATATGTGAATTTCAATATACATATTTATTCTGTATAAGATTACCTTTATTATGCTTTGCATTCGTGCAGTATTAATGTTGATTTTTTATTTTTTTTTTATAAAATTAAGTTGTATTTCTTATTTTACAATTATCTAACATAAACGGGAAGTTTTGATATTAATATTAGATAGATATCTATAAGTTTTTGCTTTACGACTATTAGATTGGATGGTGAATTCTAGGGTGAGGGACCAATTAAGTCCCTCACCGGTGGACCACGAAAAACTTACAGTTAGATTTAATGAATGGACCAGATTTGTTAGAAATAAAAATGAAAACATATGCACCTTTCCACACACAATCTTGTCTCGCCTCTTCTCTGTCATGTTTCATTACCCCACCTTTCAGTGGTGACTATTTCAGTACAGTGGTCAACAAAAAATATGAT
>Ga0315914_1002010_pt1 | contig 31109 bp, 14 predicted proteins | sample MpolenodulesMG_FD_203920 | JGI IMG/M metagenome (GOLD analysis project Ga0315914, IMG submission 203920) | Medicago polymorpha root nodule microbial communities from Los Angeles, California, United States - elongated nodules | ecosystem: Host-associated > Plants > Roots > Nodule | place: USA...
ATCCCAACCATAGAGACCCTCCCTACAAAGGTACTCAACTCTCAAGTTCCCCCTTTGTGAACCCTAGGCCTCTAGCTTCAGCTCTCTTCAAAAAATGCTGCAGAATTCACTTAAATACTAGTCACAGCAGTCCTCCATCGTGTCACGATTCAACCAATCGCGCCACGATTGTCTCTGATCCAACCGTTGTGAATAGTCCCTTTCAGGTAAACTTAGTGAGGAAGATGTTTAATCGTGTCACGATTTTCCATCTCAAAATTCCAAACTCTCTGCCTATCCAATCGCGTCACGGTACTAGCAATCGTGCCGCGATTTCAGGGATTCCTGAATTCTCAATTTGAAGTCAATATACAACAAACTTCAAATTGAAAACAAACTCCGAAGGGAATCCTCGAAGAGAATATGATATATAACTCAAGGGGTTCTAAGCTTCTCTCAGTTGTTGCACACAGACAAAACAAATAATAATACAATTGACACATCTCATCTTGTTATTGCTAGTAGTTACCAAATTTAATCCAACACATCATGTTTTGAGATGTATCAAGCCCACACGTTTGTCGATACTCGAGTGGACTTTCCTTAGCTTGAATAGCTGTTTACATATTGTCTAAAGCTCATATACGAGATACGATACTGCACCGATACGTCGATACGGAAAAATTTCAAAAACCAAGATACGATACGGCTTAGATACGTTAATAAAAAAAATTATATAATTAAATGTATAATATAATTATAACCATTTTTTTAATATGCAAATATATATTAACAAACAAAATAAACCAGTCATAGGCTCGTAGCACATCAACATAAATATAAATAATATTGACGATTAAGAGAGTGATGATTAGTCAATTACATACACAATATATCACAAAAAGAGCACCGTTAGTGTTATACTATATCCAAAAGGAACATTGTTAGTGCTATCCTATATCGATCTAAAAAAGAACACATCAGTACTCAAGAGTTAAGTTATTTTAGTTAACATTAATTGGAAAATATCGGGGCAAGTATCGGTGATGATTATCAGATACTCTCCTGATACATATCAGGAAGTATCGGATAATTATTTTTTTGAAAAAATAAATTTTAATCTTTGGATCCGTATCGAGAAGTATCAAGTAGGTATCGGTGTAGGATACACAGGAGATACGATACGTCATCCATTTTAAAGTATCGAGGCTTCACAACATATTGTATATTTACTTGTACCTTAATATGAACCCTCTTTCACTATTTCATTCTGTATATAAGTTACAAAATTGAAAATGAACTCCTATTTGGAGACAATCATTATTATTACATGAGAATGTCTATACTATACACATATAATTTTAAAAAGTGAAAAATGCAACTACATTTATCATCTTCAATCAGCAGCAACCGAAATAGCTAGTAGAGAGAGAAAGAGATTGATGATGTTTAGATAAGCCCTAGTGAACGCACCTCTCATAGGAGAACCTCTTGATAAGGTTGTTTGTGTCATATGCATGTACAAATTATAATATATGCAAGACACCCATGGATCAAATCCGACAAAATATTATATACAATCAATTTGTATCTTAGGGTATGTTTGGTTGTCAAAAGAAAGTGTAAAGAGAGAAAGAGGTGAGAGAGGGTTTGAAAAGAGAGAAGTTGATGAGAAATAGAGTAGATTTGAGATATTGTTTGGTATAAGAGAGAAAGAAGAGAAAGAAGTGTGTTCATTTTTTGAAAAGACTAAAATATCCCTATACTATAAAAGCTAATAACTTAATATATGATATTGTTATATTTGAATTTAATTTCATATAAACATTAATAAAGTTTTTTATATTAATTTAATTAAGAATAATTAAACCACATTTTTACATAGAAATTGAGTAAATTATTTACTTAATTAATTTTTTAAGATATTTGAATTTAATCCATTAAATTAATTCTTTATTACATAGTCATTTAGATTAAATTAATTCATTAGTTAACTAATCAGTAAATTCCAATAGTTTAATTCCAATAGTTTCCTTCTCAACTTTTGTTCTCGACCTGCTACAACAACAACAACAAAAAAACAAGAAAACAAAATGATAAATAACACCGGGAGCTACTGTATACATCATTGAAACCAGGGAGAAATGTGGAAAATTGAAAAAAGTTTGTATCTCCACTCTATTTCTTCCCACTTATGGAGAGAAGTTAAATAGGCATGGGTCCCACCATATTTTGTCTCTCTGCTCACTCTCTCTTCTAAACCAAACACAAGAGATTGCCCATCTCTCTCCAACTTCTCTCTCCCTTCTTTCTCTCTTTCGTATTTCTCTCCTACCAAACACAGCGTTAGTGTTTGGTTGGGTACCACTATTCGGAAGAAAAATTTGTGCAATAATCTTTTTGGTATAAATAATTTAATTTATTTTAGTATAAACTAATATAAATGAGACGGAGGGGTATCATTTTTTATTTTCAATACAATATTAAATCTATGTTCTTTTCAAAAAAAATATATTAAGTCTATGTTTAGTTTAATGGTGGCAATGTTGCTTTTGAGTATATCGATGTTATCAAATTGATTCTAACTAGAAATAAGTTCTTGTAAAAAAAAAACTAGAAATAAGATAAAGGTAAAGTAATTGTGTATGGACATATCCATGTAAAAATGAATTGAACATCGGTATAAATTTATGCATAGAAATAATTTTAAAATCAAAAATTATATTTTTCTAACTTCAAGTATAGTTAATTTTGCAGTCAAAATCAATTCTACTCTAAAACAGTCAAACACATCACTATTTTTGTCCCAATGTTATCACACTACTTTCAAAATTATCACTTTTACTTTGCATATTGTTCCTTTTTTTTTTAAATTGCATTATTTAATTGGTCATGTTAGATGGCATCTTTTGGATTATTTAAAATGGTTTAATAAGTTTTTCGTCCTTAAAAATACAGTGAATTTTGATTTTAGTCCCTAAAAAATTAAACATAATGTTTTTGTCCTCACAAAAAAATATATTTTGTTTTTGGTCCCTAATGATCAATTTGTGTTAATATATAAATGTCACGATTATAAGTCTTTTATGTTCAAAATGTGTTCATGTTATGTCCATTTATTATGTTCATATTATGTTCAAAAAATGTCAAGAACACATCAAAATTATTTTTGTTAGGGACCAAAAACAAAACAAAAAAATTTGTGAGAATGAAAACAACTCATTTTATTTTATAAGAACTAAAATCAAAATCTGTTATATTTATATGGACGAAAAACTTATTTAACCATATTTAAAAGAGTCAAAAAATAAAATTTTAAATTAAAAATGACACTTTTTAGATTCTTGAAGAATTAACTACACAACATTTAATGTAATATTTCCTTTTTTTTTGTTGAAAGAATGTAAATATTTCCATTTTAAAAATGACATTTTTATACACATATTATATTTGATTCATTTACTTAATATTTCCTTTTTAATATGTGTATAAAAATTACAAACGACATTCATTTTTAAAACATTTTGTTGTAATGCGAGTTCCGAAAATGATGATTCCAATTTCCACAAGAATCTTGAGTAAACGTAGTGAGTACCAGCCGATTCTAGTGTTTTCCAAAAGATGTAAGTTATTCAATCCCACGGGGCACTCTTTCGAGAATCTTCCCACAAAGCATCCCTCACCGTTAGATCATCTCCTGAAGACACGTGGCAGTCACATAAACCAAGATGCATGATCAAGCATAGCCACAATTTTCATCAAACTTACAATGTCACCTCCTACCACCTTCCCCTCTTTCATTATAAATAACACTTCACCCTCCACATTTCAACTCACCAATTCTCCTCTCAAACACTTTCTCGTATCATAATATTAATCCCTCTCACAAAAGAAAAGCACTTACTTTTATTTTAAATTTAATTTTAATTAAGCACTTAAAATATGGCACCAGAGCTAGTTCCAACTGCTGCAAAATCAGTTACCGGATTCACGAAGCCAGTGACGATACCAAAACGTGCTTATGTAACGTTTCTTGCCGGTAACGGTGATTACGTGAAAGGTGTAATAGGTTTGGCTAAAGGATTGAGGAAGGTGAAGACAGCGTATCCGCTTGTTGTGGCGGTGCTTCCAGATGTACCGGAGGAACACCGTGAGATGTTGGAAGCTCAGGGATGTACTGTTCGTGAGATTGAACCGGTTAATCCACCCGAAAATCAGACTCAGTTTGCTATGCCTTATTACGTCATCAACTATTCCAAACTCCGTATATGGGAGGTACGTACACTATGCTATTTTCATAGTCTGTTATTTCTACACGTCATCAAATATTTATTTCTGTTATTGTTCCTTTACACGTGGATTTTTGAGTCGGCTGGTTTCTTACACGTGGACACTCAGATCCATACATATGACGTGTCACTTGCATTTCTAGTTCTAGATAAAAAAACCAAAAACTTAATTTTACCTAATGAAAATAATAACTGTGATTAAGTGAAGAATTTCGAAGGGACTTAATAACTTGTGTTCTAAGTAGGGAAATTGGTCCTTACAAATTATTTTGAAGTTAGATCTGTTGTGATGTTGTTTACCATGGATTGATACTACAACTTTTGTTCTCAAAACTTTTTCACCATCCAATTCAGCCGACGTTGGACCTATGAAGCACAGACATAGACATAGATATCGGACACGACACAGACATACCGACACTACAAATAATTTGAGAAAATCACATAATTCAGTGTAATTATAAGAGTCGGACTCGTGTTCGTGTCGTGTCCGACACCAGGACACTCCTAATTTTTTGATGAGTGTTTCATAGCTTTGGACCTTCAGTGTTTTTTTGGCTTCTCAAAAGAAAATGGAATCAAGTTAGTCTATCATTTATAATGAGTTAAAATTAACCAAGAGATCAAGAGACTCGTCATAAAACTAGTAAGGAAGTGTGCTTATTTGAGCTACATTTATGTTACAGTTTGTGGAATACAGCAAGATGATATACTTGGACGGAGACATTCAAGTTTATGAAAACATAGACCATCTCTTTGATCTACCAGATGGTCATTTCTACGCCGTCATGGATTGTTTTTGTGAGAAAACTTGGAGTCACACACCACAGTACAAAATCGGTTATTGTCAACAATGTCCAGAAAAGGTGCAGTGGCCAAAGGAAATGGGTCAACCTCCTTCACTTTACTTCAATGCTGGCATGTTCTTGTTTGAGCCAAGCGTTGAAACTTACCATGATCTTTTAAAGACACTTAAAGTCACTCCTCCTACTCCTTTTGCAGAACAAGATTTCTTGAATATGTATTTCAAGGATATTTATAAGCCAATTCCATTGGTTTACAATCTTGTTCTTGCCATGTTATGGCGCCACCCTGAAAATGTTGAGCTTCATAAAGTCAAGGTTGTTCACTATTGTGCAGCGGTAAGCAATGTGTATTTTGATTTATTGATCGTGTGAATTAATTTCAAGTGCATAAACTTTTACATGACTTGATTTTTCGTTTTTGTTTAGGGATCAAAGCCTTGGAGATACACAGGGAAGGAAGAGAACATGCAAAGGGAGGATATAAAAATGTTGGTGAAGAAATGGTGGGATATTTACAACGATTCATCTCTTGACTACAAGAATTTGAGTGGAAGTAGTGAAGTACAAACAAATGGTGTTGATATTGAGCCTTTCTTACAGGCCTTGTCTGAGGTTGGTCGTGTTCAATATGTTACAGCACCTTCAGCAGCTTAAACTGACCTGTTTTTTGGTGACCATTCCTCCAATGGAAGCAAAAACATAAAAAATAAAGTAAGGAATAACAATGGAATTATGGAAGTGAGTAAAAAGTTTAGGTGCAACCGTTCAAGAATTTTTTTCGAGACAAGGGGAATGGTTGGTGCTAGGTACAGGATATTTCAGCTTTTGTGTGTTTTCATTTTATTTTTTAAATGTGTGAATTTGTTTGACTTCGGTTTTGTTCATATGGGTTTGGTTCTGGCTTGTAATTTTCAAATATGTACATTATGTTCTTGTTGTTTTTTATTTTTGATTCTGTTTTTGTTTTGGTAATATATATCAAGGGCAAATTGCTTTGTTGTAAAGGGAAACGTCAAATTTGAAATGCGAATGCAATGCAATTTTATTGTGTAGAGGGTCTCTTTGGCTATTTCATGTGAAATTGTGGGAAGTTTTCTATGTCTATATTGATCGGTCAATTTATAGAGGTTTGTTGTTGCTTAGCACAGCAATGTCTTTAATATTATCAAAAAGAAAATATTGCCATTTTTATTACTGGCAATAAATATTGTGGCAATGTAGGTATTCTTCAACTCTGATATCTTGAGGCAGACGGTTCAAATCCGTTGTAACATTATTGTGTTTGAAATTGTTCCTCTTCGAATGGTAGAAGAACATTTTCAGTTATCTCATCATACTCGAATTATAAAACTTTCAAGTTGTCTGGTGTTGATAAGCTGATCAATCAACATGCATTCTCGTTGAGGATGAAATGTGTTCTGTGGGATCTCAGTTCAGCTCGAACATGAGACAAAAAAGTCAAAACAAAAAAAAAGAAAATTTGAAGCTTATCTTTTTAGGATGAGACTTCTATCAGACACGGGCAGTCTCAATAAGTACTTAAAATGTGATCTATTATAAGATTTGCCATCATATTTTGTTTATAAAAAAAATAGTCTTATTAACGAGTGTCTCCAGATACTCTTTAAGCATTTAAAGCAATTGATATTTTAAAAGTCATTTATAGTTCTTAAAGAGTGTCTGGAGCCACGTCAGCAAAGACAAAGTCAAAAGTGACCTTGGGGGCCAAAACTGTCAAAGATCAAATACAGAGGGGGCTGTTTTGTATTTTAATTAGTTAAGGGTCAAAATCACAACTTTTGAAAAGATAGGGGACCAAAAGTGCAATTAAGTCTTTTTTAAATCATCATCCTTTAGAAAATTTTGATTACACACGAAGAAGAATATGTGAATCATCATCCTAAAAGTTGTCACAAAATTGATTGCGCAAATATTACTACTTTTTTTATTATCATCACTCCAAAGTTAAAATTCACTTGGAGTTTGATCTTGACTCAATAGTGATACATTTCTTTTTGTCTACCGATTTATATCCCTCTCAAGTATAAATAGGAAAAATAAAGAATAAATCAAATATAAGCACCAAAAGAAAATATAAAAGAGAAAAATGTTTAAAAGTAAAATAGCAACATAAGAAATAAAAAAACAAAATGAAATGTTAAACAAAGAACATATCAATGAATCAAGAGATAGAAAAAGTAGCGAGTATTAAGATATTAAAATAAATGAAATAGAAGGAGGCTGAAAGCAGTTATATTTGAACGTAATAATAGCAATCTTTCATATACATTTTAATTGATACATGATGCATTTCTTCTTTTCTTTTGATTGACTTCCACATATCTAAGATAAAATTCCGGTTGAAAACAAAAAACATATAAGCACCGAAAAAATACGAATAAGAAAACGACAGGATAAGAAATCACAATAAAAAGCAAATTAAGAATAAGAAATAAAAATTAGCAATACATAGGATGAATATTGAGAGATAAAAGAAACGAGAATAAGGTTGAAAATAGTGATTTCGAATGTGGCAGTTCTTGAATGTAGCAATGCTTCCTTTATATATAATTGTGGGTAGAATAAATCTTTGCATAAACTGTGAGATTGATTTCTTTGAAGTCAAGGGTATTATTGATTCTACACTAATAGCATTGAAGACATTGATTATTTTTCTATAATAATTTAGCATGGAACATGGGATTGTGGCGATATATGAGGAGGAAAATTGAAGAATGAATATATGAAATTTTTCTATAATAATTTAGAACATTGAACTGTGAGAATGAATATTTGAAATTTTTCTATAATAATTTTTCGAAATTAGAGTCAAAAAAGAAAAGAAAAATATTTAGTTTGGTCTGATCATACAGAAAAGTGGTTTATTGTTTTTTATAATCTTTATATAATTTAGTTTACGGTGATAAGGCAACATGGTTCAATTTAAATGTACATAATACATTTTTTTTTTGAGAGAAAATGTACATAATACATATAACTATTTCATTTTAAATAAATGGAATGAATGTAATATACACAAAACGTAATTAAGGAAACTTTCTTGATCAAATGTACAATGCATTGCAACATTTTTGTTAGAGGAGCAATAAATGCTTGAGAGAAACTTGAGACGCCACATGTACTTTTGCCCAAATATGTAAGCTTTTGTATTATATAAAGATAAAGATATCAAATGTTGCTAGCACCACATGATCGTCTTGCTCCGTGGACGAATTAAGGTGACTAGCAAAGTGCATTATCGACGCATCTTTTTTTGAGCACCACAATACCGGTGGAATTAGGATTTGCTCAAGGGACGAGTTTGAGATGTTTATGGTGGTTGCAATCTATTATGAATGTTGAGGAGGGCAAAGCTTCATGCTTATTAATAGTCATCTAGTAAATGAGGGAATTAGAGTTCAAATAAGTTATTTTTACTCTCGATTCAAAGAGTGTTGTGAACTTTTTTAACGAGCGAGTCAATAACATAATAGAATGGAGGTAGGTAGAGATCGTAGTACCTTATTCTTATGCGGTTTTTCAAGAGAGAGACTAATGTAGATATTTAGTTGCAATTGTTCTGCTGCTGATGGTGGAGGAAGTGCTGAAACACCGTTAGATCGGTATAGATCAGATTGGTATCGGCGGCCTTCATTATAGCGGTATTCACCATTATATTCATATACGTTAAGGTGAAAGTGAGAGTGTCCACCGCCACTGCCGCCAACAACATCTGCAGCAATGAGTTTAGCATGTTTTCCAGCTTTTGTTATTTCAGTCAAAAGCTTATTTGGATCAATTGCCCCAGAAATTCGAATGATACCACCGATGTTGAATGATACATCTTCAAATCCAATTCCAATAATGATTAAGTGTAAGTAAAGACCAATTGTACAAAATAGAATGTAATATCAATTACAGAAAATAACAAAACTTTATTGTTTGTTCTCTTCAACATTTGCAGAGATCAATACTTGATTTTTTCGAGTACAAGTACAAGTATACATCTAATATTCCTTAAAAAAAGAAAAGTGTGCATCTAATATAACTCAATTTTTTTTTTTAAAGATCTAATATTAATTTTAACATATGTTTTACATTGCCACTAATTTTTTTTTTTTTGAAGATCTAATATTAATTTTAACATATGTTTTACAGAAACTTTGAAGAAAACGGAAGTCATTATTGTATTTTTCCATCTTCTATTAAAAATTATTTTTTCTCATAAAAATCAAAATAACATTTTATTTTCAACATATTTTTTTAACAAAATGATTTTTCAAAAAGGTTTTGACTATATTATTTAAAACATAAAAAGTGATTTCTTAAAAAATAAAAGTGGTTTTATCTCCAAATAATCATAAACAAATGCACTCTTAAGGGGTCAAACTTTTCCAACATGTCTTTTTAGAAATACCAATCAAGGATCAAACTGGTGACACAATTACATGGAAAGGCTACTTTTTTTCCCATAATTGAAAAGTTGTTTTCAACCATTTGATTAAATGAAGAACACAATCTTATCATGTTCCTCTAACACTGAATTTTTTTTCACTTTCTTCCCCAACCATTCTTTCTCCCACATACTATATACTACTATATAGATCACACTATGCTAGTAAAATAACAATATATTCACCAATGAGCGTGTAAATTGTTACCTTTGATACTCTTGATCACTTTTGTAATGGACTTCTTCCAACCAGTAGATTGAGTATCCACTTTCAGAACACAGATCTACGGAAAAAAAATAATAAAACATATATACTCGTAAATAAGAACTCAACCTACCAAAAACAATTTTTTGTTGTTGAGTCGTACACAAAAATCAATGAAATTTTATGAAACCATGTAAATAAATAAATGAAATTCCATTAAAGATTGAAAGTGTGTTCTTTTGTTGCCTCTAAAACTTTGGGCAAAATGAGTAGATAACCTCTGCTATCTATAGGCCTCTATAACTTGATAATCTTGATGGATTAATTAATATTAATGGTCAATATTGTGTGGAATAATATGATGGAAACAATTGATTTTTTATTTTCTAAATAAGTTTTTACACCTGTTTTTTTTCACCCCCACTTTTAATTTTTTTCAGATTGAACATGAGTTCACCTCTACATTACAATTCCGTTATGCGAAAAACTTTTGTTTTATTAAACTTCATGAAAAACAACAATTAAGATTTCCGTTATTCTTTTGTCAAAAAAAAAAAAAAGATTTCCGTTATTCTATTTATTGTCGGAAAGCTATAAAAATCCAGTTTGGTATGGTAAAAATTTAGGAAAATCAAAGTAAACATTATCAATTGGAAATAATTTTTATGAAAAAAATTGGTAGACCAGGCCGAATTGGAAAACTTAAAAGATTGTTTCCAATATGTATTTTCGTAATTTGACTAGGTTTTTTTTATCTCCAATAATTATGATGAATTTATTACTAATGTTTATGTATTTTCTTGATTTATAAAAATTGTAAAATATGTAATAAATTTATCAAAATGTTAAAAAACTTCCATTAAAATTATAGTCAAAGTAATATATAAATGCATTTCAAATATCGCTAGCACCACATGATCTTCTTGCATCCATGACGAATTAAGGTCACTTGCAAAGTGCAATATCGACATGTTTTTTTCTTGAGCAGCACAATATGGTTGGGATTAGGATTTGTTTAAGAGACGGGTTTGGGATGTTTATAGTAGCAAGGACTTTGTGGTAGCAACTTATTTTGAATGTCAAAGAGGGTGAGACTTCGTACTTGTTAGCAGCTATCAAGTGGATGCAGGAATTAGAGTACAAACAAATTATTTTTACTCTGGATTTCAAGAGTAATGTAGACTCTTTTAACTTGTCAGTCAATAAAACAAGGTAGTTCCATTTAAAATAGATGTCGTAGTACGTTATCATCGTTCTATAACAACTCTTATGTTGAGTTTTTGTGGAGATATACTTGCTTATAACCTTGCTTAGGTAACCATATACAACGCAATCTCTCGACTTTATTTTAACATTCTCTTTTATATTGATCCTTTAATTTTTAATGAAATTTGTCAGCTTTTTTTGTTAAAAAAGTTAGAAGAAAAAAAAAGTTCTTATTGAAATTTTGCTGGTAAATCAGACGAATAAAAAATATTTGTCAATGAGACGAATAGTAAGAATAAATATACTCCACACATTTATGTAAGTAAAAATACATGACACTGCCACATTTATGTAAGTAAAAATAATTTGAGAAATAGAACCAAAAAAAATAAAATAAAATTTGAGAACAAAAAAAAAAAGGAAGTTTTCATTGATTACCTTCAGAATCGACTAACTGAAAAATCAATTACCGCCACAAACGGTATAAGATTAATTTCTTGCATATTTACCATGATTGTGAATCACGATATTCTAGCATAACTGATTCATCGTATGATCACAAAATGAGGCTACAAACTTATAATGGACAGGGAAATTAATACCAATTGGTATGTTATCCGAAAAGGGAAATTAAATATTGTATCACTAGGGAGATAAAAAAAAGGACGGCAAAGTCTATAATAAGAAACTAATATTATTATGAGAAAACAATATAGTAGTCCAACATTGAAAGTAAAAAATAAAAAACCCAAATAAAAAAAAGGGATCTCCAATTAAATTTTCCTAAAAGGGGAAATAAAACGAAATAAAAGATCTTCCTACTAAAAAAAAGAAGAAGATCTGAAGTACGGAATGGAAAATGCAGAAAGCAAAAGTTCAGATAAACTATAATGTAAAACTTATACTAATCAATTGGTCACATAATAACACAATTGTTATTTGTATCATAGTAGTGCTGGAGTTGTTGATGTTGCAATTGTTCTGGTGCAGATGATGGAGGCAGTGCTAAAACACCATTGGATGGGTGAGGATCAGATTGATATTGAATATGATTATAGCTAGGTACCACATTTCCAGATGGTGCAGGTAGTGCGAAAACATCGCTGGATCGGTAACGATCAGATTGATATTGAATACGGTTATAGCTAGGTACCACATCTCCATGTCCTCCATTATATTCATTATAATGGTATCCGCGACCGTGATTGCCATTATATTCATTATAGCGGTGTTCACGACTGTGGTTACCATTATATTCATTATGCTCGTATCCATTACCATTGTTGGAGTTACGGATCAAGTGAGAATGTCCACTGCCACTGCCACCACTGCTGTCAACAACATTAGCAGCAATGAGTTCAGCATGTTTCCCAGCTTTTGTTATTTCAGTCAAAAGCTTATTTGGATCTATTGCCCCAGAAATTCGAATAATACCATGCGTTGCATCGATACTAAAGGAAACATCTACAAATCCAATTCCAATAATATGATTAAAATGTAAGTAAATATTAATAGATCAATAAATTGATTTGCATAGACCAATTACGGACAACAAAATATTAGAGCAATTACTAAAAATAATAAAATTTTATTATTTTTTCTCTTCAACATTTGTAGAGACCAATAACTCGATTTTTTTGGCTACACGTATAAAACTAAAAACTCAATTTAATCGCTTTAATTGTTTTTTCTTTAATTGTTTTTTCTCAAGATTGATCGGTTTATTTCATTAGGGTTTAATTACATACCCACCAACCGACATCTATTTAGGGTTTTTTTAGATCAAAATAAAATTAATTTCGATATAAATTGATTAATTGATTTAGAGATTAATTTAGGGTTTGTTTAGATCAAAATAAATGTAATTTTGATGTAAATTGATTTAGAGACAATTTTTTAGAAACTTACAAAAAAACAGACGTCATTATTGTATATTTCCATCTTCTATTAAAAATGATTTTTTTTGGTTTTACCTCTTAATAATCTTTAAAACAAATGCACTCTTACACGGTTAAACATTTATCAAAATGGTGACCACAAATACCTACTATATAGATCACACTTTATTGATAAAACAACAATATATTTATTGATGAGTGTGTAAATTCTTACCTTTGATACTCTTGATCACTTTTGTAATGGATTTCTCCCAACCAGCGGATTGAGTATCCACTTTCAGCACACAGATCTATGAAAAAAAACATATATACACATAAATAAGAACTCAACCTAGCACAAATAATTTTGAGCTATACACAAAAAATAATGAAAAACGTTTAAACCACACAAATAAAAGAAAAAATGGGAGCTTCATTTGAGTACATACCATGTTACGATAGGAGGAATCCATTGAGAATTGATAATAAACTAGAAATTGAAGGAGAACCTGATGATAGTGTTTTTTTGTCGCCTTTATAATTTTGGGGTAAAATGAGTTGAGAACCTCTACTGTTTATAGGTCTCCATCAGTCGGTAATCTCGGTGGATTAATTAACATTAATGGTCTTAATATTGTATAGAACGATGTAGTGGAAACAATTGATTTTTTATTTTTTAAATAAGAATTTTGTTTTTGTAACAAAAAAAACTATATTAAACAAAACAAAACTAAGGCCCATGTCATAATCAACCAAGAAAAAGTTACTACTATTAGTTGTTTTAACATGTGCAATGTTGCACATGTTAGACAAACCCTTTTTTAAAATCAACCATAATTTGTTTATCACGTGCCCCTTCAACCCTAAAAATCACTAAAATGTCAATTATATCCTTTTTGACATTAAATTTTATAGGGTGTGTTTGTTTTAAGTTTATCAAATTTATTTTTAGGAATACCGTTTCTTGGAATATAAAGATGTGAATTTTATTCTAAGATATTTAGAAATAAGATGATTAGTTAACATTATAATATTTCAAACAACATTAAAAATAGGGACTATAATAGGTAATTATATATGAATTTATTCCCACCATTTTCCTTGAGAAATTTTTTCTATTCCCTAAAACATTGTATACCCAGTAATAAAATTTGGTAAACTTGTAACAAACATATGCATATATATTTATATCATTTTATGCCTAGAAATCTATAAATATAACTTAAAACAAATGCACTCCTACACCTATTTTTTCACCCTCGGGTCCAACTTTTTCGGATTCAACATAGTTCACCCCTACACTACCAATCCAATATTTGAAAAGACTTCCACTTACTTATTAAACTATTGGAAAACTACGATTAACATTTATGCTATTCTATTTTTTTTTTAGGAAACATTTATGCTATTCTATTTATTACGGAAAAACTACAAAAATCCATTCTGGTTTGGTAAAAAAAATATAGGAAAATCAAAGTAAACATTTTCCATTGTTGATAAGTTTTATAAAAGATGGATAGACCACGCCGAATTGGAAAAGTTGAAAGACGTTTCGGATATGCATTTTCGTACGATGGCAAAATGGATACCTCACATAAATGTAACGGTGAGAATATAAATGTAAGGGTATATGCTAAAATTTTCAGAGTTATGCTCTTTACCCAAACGTTTTTGCTCATTCTCAAGTGAATTTCTTTTTTTACTCTTACGTGACTTAAGTTACACTAGTACAAACTGCCACGTGACTTAAGTCACGCTAGTGTTAACACTAGCGTAAGTTAACTCACGCTGGTTCTGTGCGCACCAGAACAGACATGCAGTGATCACTGCCTTGTTCCCTGTTTAACTTCGTTCCTGCATTTGTTCATACATAGGAACAATCATTCATTCATTCAACCAAAACTCATAATTTAGAACACATGCATTCATTCATTCATAATTTAGATACGCAATATTAACGAAAAATAACGTAAATGTCATAAATAAGCGCAACCGCGCAAATGTAAATATAGTACAACCAAAATGTCAGGAAAATACTACAAATATCCAAAAAGTCATAAAAAATAAGTCATAAAATAAGACACTACTACTGCTCATGTGGGCTATGACTCCTAGACCTCCTCCGTGAAACCTGCAGATGGTCAAACACACTATAATTGGTATGGAGACCCTCCAAAATGCCGAAGAATAGTGGATTTGAAAGCTCATCTGGAATCTGCATCGCATGCTCCACTCTGTCACACATGCTGGTAATGACCTGCAATGGATCGGGAGGATGTCTGGCCCAGTCCTGGTCAACAAGAATATCCTGGTAAACGGGTCTCGGGATGACAATGTTAGGCTCTGGAGCAGGGTTGACGATAAGAGGATGGGATACACGGTAGAACCACCTAATGTACTTATCTGAATGCTTCCAAGGCTCGTCGTCAGGGACATGGTGACCCCTCTGCTGTTGGGGAACGACATGCAGAGCAAACTCCAAGAAGGCAGCAGCCACATCTGCTGGGGCAAGAGGCATAATCGTAGTACGAGGTCGGGGAATGTTCTGAACATACCCGCACTGCCTCACAACCCGCTCGGGCAAGTGCGCACCATCTTTTGTTTCCCAGCCATGATCCATCCGGAGTAACAGCACACATCCTGGAAAGGCATCACGTCTCGTCGGTGCTCGTACGACCTCCAGATGACATGACAATGCTCCATCGAATCCAACAAGCCTCTGAAGTGATCAGCATGTTTAAACCCCCTCTGAGGTTTCGATCTACCCACATACGAGTTCTCCCGTTCGTAATCTTGATATCTCGACCTTGGAACCACGTGTCTGAAGTGGGCTATAACCCATCCCTACAAACACAAAGAGACAAATCTATATCAGCACACAAGTGTCGTACAAGAAATTATACATTTACGTTTAACTTAAAAAAAGAAGAAAAAATATATATTACCACAAGCAAGCTCATGTAACCACCAATGGAGGCAACATGTGGGCTGGAGGTAAGATTCAGCTGCTCATACAAGAAAGCAAGTCCCATCGTGCCCCATGACCACGTGCCTATGTTAGCCAAATCCCGAATCGCAAGCATCCACAACAGATTAATGGTTTTGTTGTTCTTGCTGACAAAAATGGTGTAGCCAAGCAAGAGCAACAAAAACGCCTTGACACAGGTGGGCCTAATACGACTCAGCTCCTCCTCCTCCTCCTCTGATAAATCCTCCCTCAGCAAATGGTTACATCTATTCAACATGTGCTCATAACGCTCTTTCAGGGCCGTGTAAGTGACAAAGGCACCTGAATTATTACTCACATGCTCCACTGCGTCCTCCACCAGAAACAATAGGTGAGTCACCATCAGCTCTACACCATGGTTAGGATCTAAATCCTCCTCTTGAATGAGCCATCCAGCGACGGGGATGCCTAGAAGACAAGCAACATCATCTAGTGTGATGGTCATCTCCCCAACAGGCAGATGGAAGCTGCTAGTCTCCTGATGCCATCTCTCAACCATAGCACACACTAACATGTGGGAGATGTTGTCGTACCCAGTCAGAAGGAGGGGCCTTAGACTGGATGCATCCACCGGGCCCCAAAACCAAGGGTTATCTTCTACCGGCAACTTAAGTGACAAGACAGAAAACTTAAGTTTCCTCCCGTGCGAGACGACATTCATCTTACGATCTGTTTGCAACTGAAATACAGAAAAAGTAAAATAAACATGACATAATAATGAACTATAAATATTATACGTAAAATAAACTTGACATAATAATAAACTATAAATATTATACGTAAAATAAACTTGACATAATAATAAACTATAAATATCATACGTAAAATAAACTTGACATAATAATAAACTATAAATATTCTACGTTAAAAATAAATCAATTATACTTAAATACGTAAAATAAACATGACATATTCTACGAAAAATAAACTTGACATAATAGTAAAATATCATTAAATTAAATAAAGCAAATATACTTACTGTTTAATCGTTCCAAAGCTTGAATCCCACGTGTTTACCGAAGTCCAGTAAAAGAGACAAGTCGTAAGGCCCCCTGGAAAGCCCCCGTCCTCGTCCTCCATACCAGCCTCTGCATGCTACTGAGGATGCTGCTCAGGCTGCTGCAACTGAGGATGCTGCTCATACTTCTGCTGCTGAGGGGGCTCGACATATTAATGCTGCTGAGGAGGCTGCTCAAGCTGATATCTCTCGTCAAACGGAGCCTGATATCCCTGGTGATACTCATACCCCTCCTGATATTGATAACCCGGCTGAAATTCAGGCTGCTCCTGATACGCCTGCTCCTGATAATGCTGCTCATGCTGGTACTGTGGCGGGTCCACAATCTAGGATGGACCCGTCTGTGACGTTGATCCCCCCGCAGCATCAACAGTAGCAAGTCTCGTGCCCCCCACTCTCCCTCGACCTCGGCTAGGAGGAGGGTGTAGTGCATCCTTCTTCCTCCGTAAACTACCAGTAGGGGCAGGCCTCCCTGCCCTAAATCTATCAGTCTCAGACATATCTGCACAAAAAGCAAAAAATCTTTAACACATTATCCCACAGACTTAAAATTTCGACAATGTCATCTTTAATAATACAACAGCAACACTATAATATCGACAATCTCATTTAAATCCATAAACTACCACATTGCAGTCAAATTAACTATAATCAACATTAACAAACACAATTCTAACTAATTACATCATTAACAATCCAAAAAAACAAAAAAATATATCATTGAGGCATTTTACCAAACACGTGGTGTGCAATTTTTAAACAACTATGTAATCTAACAATTTCTAAACCCTAAACTACCACATTGTACCCTAAACAACAATTTCCAAGTTAATTTGTCACTAACAATCATCAAAACAAACATGCAAGCAAAATTTTAAAAAATCTAAAAATGTTCAATTTCTACAAAAAAATCGAACCAAAATAATGCAAAGAAGTAGTATAATAATCACTTACTTGATGTTGTGGATGAATTTGACTTTAAATGGTGCAAGAACGGTGAAATTCGGATTTGGGGGTGAAATTTTCGTGTTTGGAAAAGTTGGAAAATGAGGGAACTGTGTTGCTCATAACTGACTTAAGTAACGTAGCGTGACTTAACTCACGCTACTCCTATAACTGGCGTGAGTTAACTTACGTAAGGGTAAAAATAAAATTTCACTTGTGAATTGGATAAAGAGCAGAACTCTTTGGATTACACATTGCAAGCCTAGTTAGGAGAAATGAATCCTAGAAACAATTTTCCTTAATTTGATTATCGATTTCCTATTCATATTGATAAATGCGAAGGGGGTCTAATTAAAAATAAAATAAAATAAGCATGGATAAAACAGCTATCGAAGGAGATATCACATTTTATGTAAATTTTATGATCAATAGATGTTAGAAGTGTCGGATCGGGAATCCCGAGCTACGGGTGCAAACTTGTAACCACATTGATAATTTTTATAATATAAATAAAATAATGAATTTTGAAATATATTAACGAATCTGCAAACTTCTGAATAATTCTCTGGTGCAGCAGAGGAGAGTCTTTAGCAAGGGTAAAGCAGCCTGCAAAATAGATTACACTCCAACACTCAAATCAACGATAAAAATGAGGAAGGAAAGTGTGCAGAAAGTGGTGAAAATGTGTGAGCGTACATTGAGTGTGGTCGAGCCACGCTTATATAGCGGAGCTTAGCTGTTACTAACTACGTGAAACCCTGTAAGATATGCAGGAGTTCATTAGAGATCACGTGAACGATTCAGATTGGTCGAGGTGTGTTCTTATGCGGTGAAGTGTAAAACAAGTCCACTATGTTGCCTAGAACGACAAGAGTTGTGTGTTAATAGATCGTCATGTACTGAGCCGAGCGTGCTTGACATACAAATTTGATAATACTAAACATGATTTCTAACCCTTTTTGAGAGACTTCCAACAAGTGTTTCTATTTTTTGTTGATAAAAAAAGCATCTACCATTTTTTTTAACCATTTTATTTTTTGGGCATTTCCGTGTCATACTCTCTAAAAAAATATACCATTTAGTTGTAACTAAATTTGGATAGGCTCCAATTTTTATTTGTATTTTTGTTATCAGGTTTCAATAAATAAAAATCTCCAAAAGAGAACGACGATTAGAATCAATAACTTGTAATCAGGTCTCTCTTCTTATGTTTTCTCACACATCTTTTCTCTCCATATTTTTCACACTCTCTTCTTTTCATGTCTAAAGTTACTCAAAGTTAGACAATCCATTTTTCATCAACCGAACCAGGATTGTCACATACCTATCTCTTTATCTTCCTCTTCTTTTATTTTCTTTCACATCTTTACCTTCAAAATCGATTCAATGTAATTTTTTCTTGACGAAAACTGAATATAATTTAAATTTTTGCACCTTTTATCATATTGTGAATCACGATATTCTAAAATTATTGCTTCATCATGATATCAAATGAGGCTACCGACTATGAATTATGATGGGGGAGGCAAGGAAACGAATACCATTTGATATGTTAATCGAAAGGGAAATATCGTAGCACTACAATTTTGGCCGACAAGTTCATACAAAGTTGATTTTAAATAGGGCTCTGTAAATAGACGGTAGGATTGATCTCCTTGAATTAGTCATCCTTGAATTGGATACTGAGCTTTCAAAAAAAAAAAATTGTAGCACTATTCTTTCAAAAAAAATAAAAATATGGTAGCACTATGGAGATTAAAAAATGACAGTCAATAACAACGTACTTATATTATTATCACAAAATCAAATAGTTGTCCAGCATTCAAACTAAAGTATCCCCAAATCGAAAATATAAGGGATCTCTAAATAAATTTCCCTAAAACGGGGAAATAAAATAAAAGGTCATACTCCTTTAAAAAAATGCACAAAGCTAACATTCAAATAAAACTATAATGTATAACTTATATACTAATTAATTGATCACAAAATAACGCAGCTGTTATTTGTATCATAGTGACGTTGGAGTTTCTTATGTTGCAATTGTTCTAGTCCAGGTAGTGTCAAAACACCATTTGATCGGGATGGATTAGACCCGTGTCCGCGACTGTGATAGTGTCGACCTCCACTGCCCCCACTGCTGCTACCACCGATATCGGCAGCAAGGAGTTCAGCGTGTTTCCCAGCTTTTGTTATGTCGATCAATATTTTGTTTGGATCTATTGCCCCAGAAATTCGAATGATACCACGAGTTGCATCAATGGTGTAGGATACATCTACAAATCCAATTCCAATAATAATTAAAATGTAAGTAAACACTAATAGAGATTGATCACAATTTTTTTTCCCTCCTACCACAACTGTATAGACCAAGTATATGAATTAACTGATAAAATTTATAACAATGAATTCTGGTTGGAACAAAAAGAATTTTTTCCAGATAATATGGTTATACAAACATGTTTATTTTTGTGTGTTTAAACATGAAAGTTCGTTTATTTTAAATTAAATAATTTAAAATCTTGCACAGACATAATCTAAAACATCATAACCGATTTCTTAAGGGGTTAAACAATCCCTCAAATTATGTTAAACAAACACACTTTTAAGGGGTTAAACTTTCCCAACACATCTTTTCATATATACTGATTAAATGAGCGATCAAACGGTTAAGAGCTTCAAATATCTACTAATTTTTTTTACTAAAAAAATGGCTACTATTTTTCTTTTTACGCATAAAAATTATCTACTATTTTGATAAAATGACAATATATTGATGGAAGAGTGTGAAAATTGTTACCTTTGATTCGCTTAATCACTTTTGTCACGGACTTCTCCCAACCAGATGATTGGGTATCCACTTTCAGTATACATGTCTAAAAAATCATAGATACATACATGAGTACAATACGAGAAATAGCACAAGCAGTAAAAAAAAAAATTGAAACCAAATAATAAATAAATAAAAATGGGATCGTTTGTGTACCATGTTACGGTAGGAATCCATTAAGAAATGAAAATCGAGAGAATAAACTAGAATGTTGAGAGAATAGTATGGTTTATATATCTTTGTACTAAAATGAATTGAGAACACCTATATTTAATTATAGGCATAATGTCGGTTGAGTAATTAGAATTAATTTTCTCAATAATATTTAGAATAAATACAATAGAATGGAAATGGAAACAACTGATTATTATTTCCAATCTAAGGAAACTCCAAGTCTCGAACAAACTTAAAGCTAAATCAGTGTAGTGATTGATGATATTCATATAGTAGTAGTAGTAAATTACATATATCATCCTCTCAAAAAAAAAGTAATTACATACTAGTTTTTTTGGGCAAATAAAGAGGAGTTAAGGCCAATTTGCTAAATATAATCAGATAATTATGTGATTAATTTATGCAATTACTCCGTATTAAAATAGAATCAAACAGTGTACCAAAAAGATAATCATATGCCAATTTTAAAGAAAAATGTAGTATTTTGTCAAAAAAAAAAAAAAATGTAGTATTACTCCGTATTAAAGGATTTGATTTATCGTTCATATGAACTTAACTCAATTGACAGGGACATTGCATAATTTATGCAGGGATTGAGGTTCAAACCTCAGACACCCGACTTCTCCACATTTAAATGTGTGAGCTCTAACCACTAATCTACTAGACAAACAAAAAAGATTTGGTTTAATAGTATAAGTTTTCAAGAATGTTAGTAACACTCACTTTTCAACATTCTCTTTAACAGTGTTGCTAGCATTACTCTTTTGGATCTCAATTTGATCGTACAATTGAAAAAAGAATTTGATATTACATAAAAAAAATTAAAAATGAGGTTTATTTTCAATTTTTGCTTTATTGTGAACTCATTGTGAATCAAAGAGAGTGATCATTTTTTTCATTGACCTTACCAACTAAGTTAAGCTCACGAGGACATGAAAAAAGTCATTTAACGTTACTAAAAGTAGGGATGGCAAAGCGTGCCGGCCCGCCCCATTTAGGCCTGCCCCGTCTTAGCCAGCTAAAAACGAGACGAGACGAGCCGAGTCAAATTTAGTGATCGAGTCTAAAATCTCACCCCGCCCCATTTAGTGGCGGATTAGCAAGTTGGCGGGCCGGCCCGTCAAAAAAAAATCAATTTGTTTTTTTACAACTTAATTGTTAAAAAAAAAAAACTCTTATCGTAAAAATATATAAAAGAACCGGTAGCAAATAAATTTGTGAAAAACAAGATAATTAACAAACTGTCGAATTCAACATTATAGTTAATAGCAAAATAAGACAAATGTGCAACATAAAACAAATCATAAAATAAATCCAACAACCAAATAAAATCCAAAAGGATAAAATAAGTCTCAAAATAAATAAACTCAACAACCAAGATAAATCTAAAAGCACAAAATAAGTCCCAAAATAAATCCAAGAACAAAAATAAATCCAAAAGCATAAATAAGTCTCAAAATAAACTAAACAACCAAGATAAATCCGAAAGCATCAAATAAGTCTCAAAATAACCACAACAACAATATAATTTTTCTACTAAGTCAATCAACTCCAAGTCAATCATCATCTAAGTTATGAATATATGGTGCTCCTCCTTATCCTCCTGTTGTCGTCATAACATAATTGTTTTCAACGAGTTAAACGGGCCGGCCCGTCCCGCCTCGTGCCCGCTCCATTTTTCAACGAGGCGAGACGAGCCGAGTCAACTATAAAAAGCGAGTTCAAAACTTTGACTCATCCCGTAAAAAATAGCGAGCCAAACGAGTCGGCCCGGTGGGTCAAGCCCGTTTTGCCACCCCTAACTAAAAGAAGGGCAAATTATTTATTAGTAACAATTTAAACAGAATTGTCAGTAAAAAAATAAGGAAAATGTTAACAGGGTTAGGATCCTCTCCATTGATAAAATAAAGGCTTAAATATGTCATTGGTCCCTGCACTTTTACCAAATTTTGCATAAGTCCTTGCCCTTTTATTTGTTTGGCATTGGTCTCTACAGTTTGTAAAATATTTGGTTTTGATCCTTCTGTTAAGTCCAAGTTAAAAAAAAGTTAAAACTAACGGTGTGCCACGTGGTCCAATCATTCCACGCCACGTGGCGCACTAAAAGACAAAAAAAATCAACATTTTAAGAATTACTTTTTAACTTAGAATTAATCAGTTTTTTAAGTTAAAAAAAAAGTAATCAGTTTTTTACGTTTTTTTGGAGGAATAATTTTTTTATGTTTTAATTTGTCTGTTAGTTTTTTTTTTTCCAAAAAGAAATAATACTGTTTACGTTGGGAATAAAATGTTTTATTTGGAAATTTATAAAAAAATATTTTTTAATAAAAATAATTATTTTATGCATTCTAAGTAGATTTGGCGCTCCCTCAAAAAAAAAAAAAAGTAGATTTGGCGGGTACAGCTTAAAAAAACAAGAGTCATTTCATGTTTGTACCCAATTATTTCCTAAAAAAAAGTTTATGCATAATTACAAAATTTATTTTGTATTCCTAAATAAAAAAACGTAAAAAAAATGAGTATATTTTTTTATCTTCCAAATAATCCTTAACAAACTCATACTTAAAATTTCCAACATGTCTTTTGCTCTACTTTTTTTTAGGGGGTCTTTTGCTCACTTAGAATGTATGAAATAAAGAATATGTTGCCAAGTTACTTTTGGTCTATTTAAGATGTATAAGATAAAATAAAAATGATGAACAAAATAATAATATCATTGAAAGTTTTTTTTTTAAAAAAGAAAGCGTTCATGGACCAATACCAAAGTGCAGAAACTAAAAAAAAAATTGTTGAAAGTGTAGGGATTAATGAATAAATTAATAATTAAAAAGCTCAAATATCTTTTGTCTTTTAGTGTGCCATATGGCATGAAATGATTGGTCCACGTGGCACACCTTTAGTTTCCCTTTTTTTTTAACTTGGACTTAACAGAAGGACTGAAGCCAAAATTTTTAGAAATTGCAGGGACCAATGCCAAAATCTAAAGAAAAAAAAAGTGCAGGGACCAATGACATATTTAAGCCTAAAATAAATGAAAGTACACAATTTGGAGAGAGATAGACACATAAAATAGATAATTGGCCCCACCACTAAGTGGGTCCCACCATCATTAATTATTTTTTACTTTTTCCAATTTTTTTGAGTCTATATCTCTCCAAATGGAGAAATGGAGAGGATACAAAATAGAGAAGATCTTGACTCATGTTAATCAGTTCCTCGGACACTGGTTAATGAATTATAAAAAGAAATATTTTTTTGAAAATTGTGTATTTTACTTTTTGAAACTTGAAAAGTTGTTGCTTTTAATGTTGACTTTGTTTTTTCTTTCCATTCTTAGGAGTCCATCTTTGCTCCATTTAGGGTTATGGATGCAAGACACGTGGCACAAAAACATCCAAAGGCTGAGATTAAACATAATAAAAAAAACCCAGAAAACATAGCTCCACTGTATTCACGCTCCCTCTCCTCTTCACAATTCTACCTCTTCCTCTCATCCTACGCCAACCTCTACCCCGTCGCCGTCCATCGCACGTACGTTATTTCGTCGTCTTCTCATAATCATTGCTACCACTCTTCTTCCGGCGACTGTTCTAAAGCGGCGGTGAAGCGAAGCAACGTCACCGGAAAGAATCACATACTAGAGGAAAAGGAACAATGCAGATCAAGAGTGAAATTGAAGAGTGGAACAACACAGATCCAACAGCAAGAGAAAGAACATTGTTACTGTCATTGATCTCTGTAATAGGCGCAAAATGAAACCCACCAGAAAGAAGAAGAAACTGATGAAGTTAGGATATGATTTTTTTTTAAATTTTGATACATATTATGTTTTGATTACACAATAATTCAATTCTTGATTACACAATAGTTCAATTCAATTTCCAGATGAGGAAGAAGGAAGAAAGGAACCTATCTGCTACGTAAGAGAAGAGAAGAGGAAACGCGTATGTTGCTTTTTTATACAGTAAACAAGTGTTTTATCCGAACCTTTTAATCTCAATCGTTGGTTTCATTTTTGCCACGTGTCACACATCTAAGAAGTGAACAGGGGTAAATGGAGCAAATTTAAATGGAGCATAAATGAACTCCATTCTTAGCTGCTTAACGGGGCCTGATTAACATGATCCAAAAAATAACTAAGATTGTCTATAACGTAAAAATAACTTATTTGGTAAATTCCTTATAAATAAGACTTACTTGCCAAATAAACTCATTTGGCTTTGTTTTGGTGGCGTTGGCTTATGATCTTTGAACATGATCCTATCAAGATCTTAGTTCAATTATCTCGGATGTCAACTATGTTGGGTTACGGAAAAAAACTTACCCAATAAATATAATTAAATCGTCCTTTTCCAAAGAAAAAAATTAGGTTTCTTTCTTAACTTGTTTGTCATAACTTAATAACCCACTCTATCCATGTTGCACCACTTTAATATGCACACATTTGTTTTGTGCACTCGTTGTGGATTTGAATGAATCTTTCCTCCATTATATTCAAGATTGAAATCAATCTAAAAATCTTTGTTAAATCTCAGTTTTTCAGATGCTGAATTTTTCTCTAACTCAAAACTACATTAAGTGGATCAAAGACATGTCACTAACCTTCGCTCCAACCTCTTTGTTGCCGATATTTGGTTGGTGTGGAGGAATTGTAACACTTCTTGCGTTGTAGACCGTGTCTATCATGGAGCGAGTAGGCAAGGCAAGAAGTGTTATCCTCCACACCTCTATCATGTTGCATTAACACCAAACCCCCCGCCCATATTATGCAATGTCCCTATAAATTGAGTTAACTTCACATAAACTTACTAATACTTGCTTTTCCATTTACAAAAATGGCATTAGCACACTATTTATTTGTTTAGTCGTAACAGTAGCCATGAAACATGTAGTAAATTACTCCACAACTTCATTCCCAAAAAACGCACATCAAGGAATAAAAAGCAGCAATGTTCCCCTCACCCAATTTTTTTGATATAGAAAAAAACAGTAGCAAATGTAATAACCATGGTTGGATTTTGGAACAGCAGATTCTCACGATCATCAAACAAGCTATATTGGCATTGTTCTCCTGAAGCTGAATATACGATTGTCCATTTTATAGCCATAGCTTTTATATTATGTATAAATGTAAAAGCTTTCAATGATTTAATTGACAATACAGATCAATAGGTAAAACAATGCTTTAAGTTTATACATGGAAAAAAATGCAATTGTATTAAACCTAGGTACATTTGTTCTTTTTCGAATACAAATGAAACAATACATGTTAGACAGAATAAAATTCTAAACAGGGCAACCATATCCGAACATCTGAAATCATAATCTCTAAACTCAATTGAATTTAATGCAGCCCATGACTAACGAATAACTAAGCCTGCAAAACAAATAACAAAATATAGTTAAAGTCTAGGTGTGAAATCTGTCAACCTGTAATTTAAATTGCAGAGTTTCTGAAAATATTTTTTCTTTATTAACCTTGCTTGCAATGTTGTTTGAGAGCCAGTCTAGTCCTTCATAAAGTCCTTCACCAGAGGTGGCACATGTGCTCTGGATATACCTGCACATATAGAACATGTAGATGAGAATGGACAAAAGCAGGGAAGAGGAGATTAAGGACAGGAGCAAAAAGTTAGACATAATTTAGATTACCAGTGACGCTGACGAAGTGAATGAAGACCTAGCTTATCAGTTATTTCAGCAGCATTCATAGCATTTGGAAGATCTTGCTTGTTTGCAAAAACAAGAAGCACAGCATCTCTCAACTCATCCTGACAATATTATAACCATACAAAGCAATCACAAGGTATAGGAAATAAGTCTCGAAATCCAAATTCTGACATTCATTCATTGAGGATATAGTTTACTACCTCGTTTAACATCCTGTGCAGCTCGTCCCTAGCTTCAACAACACGATCTCGGTCATTGCTATCAACCACAAAAATAAGCCCTTGTGTATTTTGGAAGTAATGTCTCCATAAAGGACGAATCTAATAAGAAAAGCATATCGATGGTCACTACTGCAATTTTTTAAATAATTCAAAGATAAAAATATATGGTTAGAGGTCAAAAGTAAGGTAATTTAAGCCAAGGATTAAGCCAGTCCATGTTAGCAATAGACTGAGACTAGCCAACATTCATAAACAGAAGAGTAGAAATGCCTATGTACAATTGGTTTAGGATTAAATTTTGATGTGCATTGAGTGTAAGGATTAAAACTGCCATAGCTTTAACAAGTCATGTGATGTTACTAGTATTAAAAACTGTCAAACACTCTTGATTCAGATTCATGATGAAAACCTTAATTGACAGTACAATCACGTAGATCAAAACTAAGCACTATGGTTTATGAAATTGAAAAATGTACAAACATACAGTTAGAACTATTTGAATAAACATCATTCAAAACCAATGACATGCATTTCAAAACAAAATACGTATCTTGGTTCATACTGTATCACAATGGAGAGGAGTGCCGACTGCCTAGTAAATTCTAGCATGTTTGGTAACAGATTAACAAATATTAGGAAAATAAAAAAATTCTGTTTAAAAAATAAATTTCTTAGAAAACAAGCAAAAATAAAAACAATGATTGTTTCCAACCAACCAACCATAAACCAAGCATTGTCCAACTAAGTGGGGTCGGCTACATGGACCAAATTACGCCATAATGTTCAATCATAAACTATAATTGGATCGTCAATGATTGTTTCACAACATAAGTTAATTGTTAATTCACCAGTAACAGCCTAAAACTAATGATTTTGGGATTTAGATGTTATCCCAGATAGGAATGAAACTAATAGCAAGGCAAGAGAACCCAAGTTTCTTGATGATAGGAACCCAAAATTAAGATAACAAGTGATTGTATTATTGATAGAAAAAGAAATGTATTGCATAGATAAACACCTTGTACCCTAGAGCGGTAGAGCCAGTGCACCTCAAAAAGAGATAAATCTCTCTTTGGCCAACCTTTACAGTTCTAACAGAAAATACGCTGAATGATACTTCTCACTCTCTTCACACTCCTTATAACATAATTTGTAAATCTGCCAACGTCACCCAAGTTCCTCCATTTTCCTATATTTTCCCCACATCACTCTTTGGGCCCATTCTTCTCAATTTGAATCCTAACACTTAACAGTTCTACAAAAGTGAGAAATGAGTGAAATGACAAATAGGATGATGATCCAATGGGTACAAGTCAAGAGGCCTATTGGTTATTGGGAGTGAGTTGAATAGTGTGAACTATAGAGTTGTTTTCTTTTCTGTTACAGTGTTGCCAATCACGTATCGCAGAAAATTATGACATGTTCAAATTCCGCTACACAACAGTGCTACAACGCCACTATAGCTTCTAATATTTGACAATACTTTATACTAAATAGCATATCACGGAACAATAACAATTTCTTCAAATTTTGTCTATGCTATAGAGCTATAGGACCACTCTAGCTGCTATTTAAAATCATTGTTCTGTTATAAAAAGTGGCTTTTTCTGCAACTGAATCAAACTCGTATTCTTTTCCTACTGTAACTAGTTTTATAATTTCATTCTCTTCTCAGAGATCTCTGGTCCTTATCTTTCATTTCACCTCTATCGCATGAAACCCATAAATAAAAACAGAGTAGCCATACCAATTTCAACCAATCATTGTATGATTGTATCATAAAATCAACAAAAGCATCAACATTTCCATATTACGCCGCCGAGACACAGAGATGTACCAAAACATACACACAAATATAGAAATACCTTGTCCTGGCCACCAACATCCCACACAGTAAAGCTAATGTTCTTGTATTCCACAGTTTCCACATTAAACCCTACACGAAATCATTTATATCATCAAAATTTGCACTCAATTTTAATCCCTTGATAAAATACTCTCTCTGGTCACTATTATAAACAAAAGTTCCCTTTTCAGATTGTATCTGGTCTATAACAATATAGATAGAACAGATACACCAGCTATTCAATGAAACTGAAAAAATAATCGTTGCTTATAATAGTGACCAAAATCGAAAAGACATTATCAATGAAGGACGAACACTTCTCGGATTAGCCGTGTCCAGGTGTAAGACATGTGTCGTGTCCGACACAGACACATATAATTACACTACCTTATGTGATTTTCGCAAATTAATAGTTATATATAAGTATTCCCTCTATTATCATTACCAATGTTTATATAAAGGAAATGTAAAACTTACCAATGGTGGGAATGGTGGTGACAATTTCTCCAAGCTTGAGCTTATAGAGAATGGTGGTCTTACCAGCGGCATCGAGACCGACCATAAGTATACGCATTTCCTTCTTCGCAAATAACCGGCTGAATAGCTTGGTGAATGATAGACCCATTTTCAACTATTCTGAATCAATTTCAAAATCCAAACATCAATTATTCATTTTATTTATCCTAATTTCAATGCTGAAAAACGAAAATAGAATTGAAATTGAAATCGTGATTTGAAAATAAGCAGTGATAGATCGTGAATTGTAATATAGATCGGAGAAATTGGGATGAGGAAACGAAGAAAAAGAAATTACCTTTGAGAATTGAGAATGGTATTTTTGTGGTGAAATGGAGATCAGATCTCTCCTCGTTGTTGGTTTTGATGTTTGCCAAAATGAACGTTGCTTGAAGATGTATATACTAATCAATCACAATTTTCATTTTCAAATATAAAAAATATCAATTACTTTGATTTTGACAGTTCTGTTATTTTTATTTTACAAAAATTTCTCCAATAGAGTATATAGTTAACATAATATTTTTATTTACCTTGATACTTCAATACTTTCATTTAAATCGGCTTATCAAGAATTTAATCTTTTAAATGGAACAATAGAAATGTGCTGCCGTTTAATAAATTTAAATTACCCCATCCAAAGGAAGACAATTGTTGTAATGGAACATGATGTGCTCCCAAAACATGCTCGTCACGTTTTCGTCGTTCGTTAATTCCACCCAACTGAATGATATTTTCCCCTCTTCGAGCGTTGGACGTTTATACCGAACGTATTCCACCCTCCTTGTGTCTCCGGGGTTGACCCCTTGGTTGAATTCATTCAGTTTATCCTTGAGACCTCTTAACGTTACACCAATAAGAAATTAAAAATAATCAATGAAAAACTCATTCAAACATTTCATCAAACACTTGTAGTGAAAATTTTACATAAACCCTAAAAATCCTAAAATATAAATTTAAGCAATATAACTCCATTATAACAAGTATTCATAATATTTGTTAATAGCATTTCAGATCTACGACATAACTATATTAAAAAAAAATTCAAAATTTAAAAATTAAACTACAACTAAAATTATAAACATATATACTAACTAAAATTTATGACAATAGCATAAGTGATAACTTACTTGTTAGTAGGAAAAAAAATTGGATGATTTGGTAGAGTTTTTTTTTCAGAGAGAGAGTGAAAATTGAAATTTTTAAAGAGATAGAGACATGAAAGAGTGGCTGGAAGCTGGGTTCTGACTTGAATATGTTACGAAAACAACGGCAGTTAACTACCGCTGGCACCAGCGGCAGTTAACTGTTGCCGGTTAGCTCAACGGCAGTTAACTACCGCTGAGGTTTTTTTTGGGAATTTCCATGTGTCATTGTGAAGATATGAATGTCAGAAAAGCAATTTTCATGATAAAAAGTGTTCTTGTGTTGCATGATGCAAGAACCACTCTTTTCTTGGATTTGGATTCTCTCAATTGAAAATTCTCTATTTTCAATCACCAAAGTTAAAAAACAACAACCACTTTTCTTTATAATTTAATTATCATTTTCTCCCTCATGTTTGATGGTTGAGAAAGCTTGAGAGAATTTTTTATAATTTAATTATCATTTTCTCTCTCATGTTTGATGGTTGAGAAAGCTTGAAAGAATTTTCAAAGGAGATAATCTAAATAATAGCATCTTCATCTTCATTAGACAAAACTCTTACATCAAAACATCTTCATCTGAATTTATCCATCAAAACAAGAAAGAAAAAACATAGTTTTGTCCGAATTTATTATCCATACACAAGAAAATAATGGAGTCTTTTCCCATTCAATTAAAGTGAGAAGTGTGGTTTTTTAAGAAATCATTGGAGATAAAAGTAGTTGTTATATAATGATGCACATATCAAATTTTAAAATACTTGTGACTTAGAATCAATCAACTTCATTTTGATGCAAAGACTATCATCTAAAGTCAATGTTTTTGAAGGAAATTGTAGTTAAATGTCATTCAAACCAAACCCATTCCTAATACAGTACTTTTATTAAAAAAAAAAAAATCATACATGATACTTGAAGCTAATGG
>Ga0315914_1002011_pt1 | contig 31109 bp, 13 predicted proteins | sample MpolenodulesMG_FD_203920 | JGI IMG/M metagenome (GOLD analysis project Ga0315914, IMG submission 203920) | Medicago polymorpha root nodule microbial communities from Los Angeles, California, United States - elongated nodules | ecosystem: Host-associated > Plants > Roots > Nodule | place: USA...
GGTCAATGTAAAAAATTAAAAAACTCGATAAAATAATAAGATAATAATTTTTCGGGAGATCCCTTTATAATTTTCGGTCCCAAGAAAATCATAAATTAATAATTCATAGAAACTGAAAAAAATATATATATGATTCAATAGTTGTCTGTTTTCCTTTAAAGTTCAAGTTCGTTTGGAGCTTATCTCTAACTTTTCTTATTGCATCCAATAGCTCATGTGCTGTATTTTTATATTGTATTTTTCCAATGCATATGAACACACTCGTTACTAATTTACGTTGAGTGTCAAGGTTCGCTGCAACGTAATTCTAAGAGGCATAGACTAATTTGCCTTTTTGTTTGGTATGTACTGTATAATTATTTAAAAACTCTTTAAATTAATAATTATTAATTTATCGATAAATTAATAACTCTCTAAATTAATAAATTTCTCCGATCCTGACATTATTAATTTATAGAGTTTTCACAGTAATTCTTTTTTTTGTACTTTTAAATGTGAAAGTAAAATGTGAAAGAAATTTGGTACGTTCATGTCTTTACTCTTTAAGCTCCGATTGGAATCTCGTTTAACACGAGTGCATTTTTTTAAAATCGATGCCAACTAAAATAATTAAGGTATTAAAAAACAGTGGCATGCTAACATGTTTTTTATTTTATTTTTCCAAATTGAAGAAGATTTCTCAAAATAATACATATTTTAATCCTTTAAACAGTGTATCAAGATCACTTACTAATTTCTTTAGCATCAGCCCACTATTTTCTGTCGGATGGAATACAATTGGCTCATGCTTCATGCATGAATCATGATCTTTTGAGGGACCAACGATATTCTTCTGAGGGACTTTAGACTACATGCTAATATTTATAGGGGAATTCCCTTATAAAATAGTGCACCAAGTTTCATTCTTTTGAGGGACTTATATTAATATTTATAGGGGATTTGAGAATAATAGTTTTTTTAAGCTTGTACTGTTTCAAGGACAATAATTCTTTTCGGTGCAACTCTTTTATTTTCTCTGCGGTTCTATAATCCCAATTTTAATCAGGAAGAATATGTTTGAGTCCGCAAGATCTTGTTTCAGACAAATAAATCTTCGAGGACAGAGTCTCTTCAAACGCTTAAAAATATAAATTTATTGAATTCATGCACGTGCTAGTAAGTGGGACTAGATCAGCGGTGGTAGATTCAATATCCCGAATCAAGGGTGTAGATTTTCCTCATATTTTACAGTTTATTTACAGGGAAATGTTAACCAATATCCCGAGTATTAGTTTTTTTTTTTAACAAATCAAAATGGGATATATTAAAATCAACAGTCTATTCTTCCCGCACAAGGTATACCGAAGATGATAGCCAATAATTACAATAGAGTCTCAGAAGGAAATAAAATAATTAGTCAGACCCCAGATATAACACCCTAAACCTCACATATTATTCTCTAGTAAAAATACAATAATTAATTAAACATGATAGGGTGTCGCACATCTTCTTCAATTCAAAAATATTTGATTCAAATAAAAAATATAGTAGCAGAATAAATTTTTCAAAACACCAAAGTAACTTTCACATCTTTTGTATCGACATCAAAATTGAATTCAAAAGATTCTAAAATCTAATCTAAAATAAAATAAATCCCCGACCCCTAGTGTCACAGACCAGAGCATCGTCTCGAAAAAGACTCCCAAAAACGATAAGTAAACGAGTAAGCTTCAAAACCATCCTCAAAGACTCACTGCTACTAAACTTCTTCTTCTTGCAAATCTACACCACAAGGGTGTAGGCGCCCAATCCGCCACTAGAGGGTGAGAATATATTCAACATAAGAGATGCATAAACTCATGTATAGATTCATATAAGAGAACACAACAATTACATTTAGACATGTATGCATCACAGTCAGATAATATTTGCGTTTAAATATAAAATTTCACACAAATAAAAATCAAATAGGCATCAATCAACATCTTATAATAACATATAAGCATCAACAACATTTAAGAATATCAAGTAGACATTAAAGAAATACAAATCATTCACATATAATCATATAGAAACACGTCATTGAATATCACATCTTTAAATAGTTACGCATCTTAAAATATCACATTTTTTAATTACACCTCTTCAAATAGACCTACAGTTATGTATGCAATGTCTCTAACTCGACTCTATATGCATGTGGTACCAGTTTTGGATATCAGAGTTATGTTACTGATTTATCCCTCATCTTTAAACACATCTTTAAATCGGACTGACCATGAATGCATGAACACCAAATAATGACTCGACAATGCACATCTTTATATGACTCAACAAATATACATCTTTAAATAGCATCATCGTCAAATATCACATCTTTATATAACACATCTTTAAATCACACATCTTCAAATAGCACATCTTTATATAACACATCTTTAAATAGCACAACTTCAAATAACGCATCTTTATATAACACATCTTTTAAATCAAACATTTTCAAATAACACATCTTTATATAACACATCATCAAACAATTCATTAAGACATATCATCAAATAATTCACCAATTATACTTCACCATTAAATAATTTATCACTACACAACCAAACACATACAAAGATATCCGAGTTATCCAATTTCCACCTTCCACTATGTACAGCGAGTGACAAACATTATCAAAAGGTGTAAACTTTCCAAACTTATTATTTATAGGCGAGCATGGAGTTAGTTTCTCTTCATACATGTGGATCCAAGAGAGGATCAGAGCCACTCAAAACTATTAAGGCACGTACAAAAATCATGATATTAAACTAATATGTTAATTAATAGTCTATAATTAAAATGAAAAGAAACGATAATAAGAGTTTGGTTCCTAAATTTTTTTTAAGTGTTTGGTAACGTCTTTGAAGCATATGAAGTTTGAGCTAGTTGATTAAGCAACTCAAAAATTGCCATATAGTAATACTATTTTCCTTATTATCCTAATTGTTCACCTACCTATGTGCCTACTACACTATAGCAGCGAGGAAAATTATGGCAAGGGTATAACTTTTAGTCATGAACATGAAGAGACCTAAAACACCAGATCCTATGCGTTCTGCTAAGTTATAATATATATTTTTTTAGGCTTAATTGTAAAGAGATGTAATGTCTTGATTTTTCATTTATCATATGATGTGTATATATACAAGGCAGATGCACAGTACAAGTAAAAGCTAGGAGCGTGTAAACTAAATACAAGTTATTACAAATAAATGATACACATAATGATAGAATAATTTTAGAGTAATTGAGAGATATTGTCAACTGAGTCTGATCATTTTGATTGCAAAAATATTGCACCATCAATGACTAAGATATTACTCCTTTAAATTGCATGTTTGATCCTTTATGTTTATTTTAGTTTTTAAGTCGGTCCTTTATGTTTTAAAAGTTTCAAGTTGGTCCCTTACGTTTTAAAAGTTTCAAGTTGGTCCAAAATGTTACTCCCGTTGAAATAAGTTAGTCCCTTCAGTCACATAACGGTTAAAGATTCGGGTTGACAATATGGGTGATGGAACTTAACTTATTTAGAAAATCAGTTTTAAAACATTATTTTAATTTTTTTGTTTTATTAAACTCAATATCATGTCGCAGAATGGACTAACTTATCTCAATATGAGTAACGTTTTGGACCAACTTGAAACTTTTAAAACGTAAGGACCAACTTGAAACTTTCAAAACATAAGGGACTAAATTAAAAACTAAAATAAACATAAGGGATTAAACATGCAATTAAGCCTTTTTTTATATCGTATATATATACCTTTCGATAGTTAATACTCTACATTCTCACTGCTCACGATAACAGAACAAAGACGAAACTAATTTAAGTTGCAGCAACCTGGGATCAAAGGAATGATATGAATTCACAGAACCACACTAAACCACACAGCAACTACCAGAACTCTATGCAATCAATCAAGGATTACACCTTAAAACAACAATTATACTTCTAATTCTATGGATTTTTACTCACTTTTATTCATATACTCAAAGTAGTAATATTTGAACAACCATTTGATACAACTTTTGTGACAACTTCTTTTTTCTTTCTTTTCATTGGTCAAAAACAATGAAGAGAGAAAAAGGAAGAGAGAGAATAATGTGAGTATGAGAGATAAAGTTGTTAAAAAGTTGTCAAAAAATGGTTGTACAAATATCATTTCTCATACTCAAAACACAACATAACTACAATAAAATCACAAATTTAGCACATCAAAATCATGAATAATAGCAACAAATTAGAGCACAAATTTAATATGAATTTATCAAAAAATCATTATAACAAATAAGAAGAACACAAACTCTTTATTACCCATGTGTTCATACAACCCTTATGGTAAATAGAGACCCCCCATACCTCTAGTTTGTAGAATTTGATGAATTTCTACGGTGAAATCTCTCTAGTTTCTTCTCGCTATGTCTCCTTGCCTCTTCTCTCTACAACCCTAGTTTTTCTTTTGCCGCTTTGTTTCTCTCTTTCTCGGTAACCATTTTTCTTTAATTATCTTCTCTATTTATAAGCTCTAATTGAGTTTGTTACCAATCTTTTCAGATTACTATATGTCATCTAGGTTTGTTACTAATATTTTCAGATTACTATTACTATTCTTTCTGTAACTACATCACCTTGCTATATACACCCCCTCTGCTTAAATCATTAAAACACTGCTCAGCTCATTAGCTACACCTCTTTTCTACCCAATTTTACTAATCTACCTCTCTTCGCACTCTCCTTTCTTATTCTCTCTAAAACTGCTATTTTCATCTTAAAAATTCGGCAAATGCTAACATGTGCCCCAAGGGCATATGCTAAGGAATTTAAAATAGAAATAATTGTTTTAAAAGTTGTGCATTCAACATTATTCAACTTTTTAAAGTCAAAATTTTGAACTTTTCTATGAAAAACTTCTAATTTTGGATTCCTTAACTTGTGCCCTCAGAGCACAAGATAACAAGACCCTAAAAATTATTTTCTCCCCTTCTCTTTTTAATTAAACTACTGCCATTAATTAAAGCTATAGTTTATATATACTACCATTATTAATTCAACATCTCATTCCCAATTAACTAAACAACCTCACACAAACATATTAAAAACTTATTTAATTCATATAAAAATAATAATAATGTCACACAATCAACACTACTACTAAGAATAATACTATATTATCTAATAAACTAATATTTAAAATTGGGGTGTTACACCAGACATAAAAATGGGTTCGGACACCAATCATAAAATTTGTAATAATAAACAACAAATTGAGTTTTATACCACCAAAAAGAAAGAAGCTTGATATTTTTCAAGAGCTGAATAGGTGTACTCTCTTTAACACGGAAAATTCTAGCATTCATTTCCTTCTGAATGACCCAAGAGCTTGCAAACCAGATTAAACACATAATAGAACACCGTGATTTTGCAAAGCCTGACGAAGTACCAAACTGAGTAAAGTGATCAACAATGGTTGCGGGGTCTGATGAATGAACACCCAACCATTGCCGAGCAAGATGCCAAACCTGACCGAAAACGCTGCAGGACGAGAATAAATGAACATCTGACTTGATCATCCCATAACCAGTAACACACAGCTGAGCGTCATGCTGAATAATCCTCATTCGAAATAAATTAACCTTCGTAGGCAATCTATTTCGAAAAAGGCACCAACCAAAGATGGAGACCTTTAGAGGAACATGTTTCCTCCAAAGGAGAGCCGCAGGTACCGCTGGAGCAGTGTGAATGACGATCGTCTCATCTGTAAGTGTGCGATAAGCCCCTCTAACTGTATATCCTACTGCCGGATCAGGTGCCCAAGACCAGACATCATCCACATTAACTTGCAACACAAAGTCAATAATAACAACCTACACTCTACTAGCAACTCCTCCTCCCACGCCCGTAAAGTCCTTCTCCACTTCCAAGCCTCCACTCCTTCATCCCACCCCAACTCAAACATTTGTCCCATCGTTAATGATTTATTTTATGATAAATCAAACAAGCGACGAAAACGAACCTGAAGAGTGACCTCACCTACCCACCTATCACTCCAAAATAATGTACTTGATCTGTTTTCGACTTTTAAATGTAAATGGTCAGGAAACCAAGTACCCACCGCTGAACCAACACCATCAGGAACTTTTACTTCTCCCCTGGTACTAGTTAAAGACCTTAAATGGTAACTTTTAATGAAAATTTGTGTAATCAGTGCATTAGAAATTGAAAACTTTGACTTTTTTTATAGAATAATTACTTAATTTAGAATTCTTAAAGAGTGCCCCGGTGACACTCGTTAACAAGACCCTTATTTAAACTACTATACTTATCACCACACAAAAAAAAACTACTAAAATTATAAATTTGTCATTTTTATCTTATTAAATAGGCAAAAAAAAATGTGTATCCTTTTTTTTTTTTGTATCTTCCATGATTTTTTTCACATTATAAATTTTAGTTTTAGCATATGGAAGATGAATTTTAAAAGAGAAATAGCTAGTTTTTTTTTTACCAACTTAATGAGTATAGTTATAATCTTATGTGATGGTGCAATCTACCAAAAACACTTTTTTTAAGGTGAGAAAAAAAAACTTGTGTTCTCATGATGAAAACAAAGAGTAAGGTAATCAAAACTGGACTGAACATTAAACCGAAGAAGACATGCATTCAAGGTTTAAAGATCGGGTCGGGTTCAGCTGGGTCAAGCCAGTGTTAATAAAAGGTATATAATAGGTGGTATTAATGTCTTTGTAAAAAAAAGTGGTATTAATGTCAATAATTTCTAATAAATATATATACATTGGTGTGAAAAAAAAATATGCCTCACGTGATTAAATTATAAATATAGTTGTTTTTTCTTGTTTTTACAAGACTTCACGATCTTGCTTCCCCTCAAAAAAATATACTCTATGATCTTGCTTTTAAGTGCTTGAGTTTTTACTCTAGGGTGTTCTAATTTTTTTTTAATCAAATTCCCATGTGGCAACTTAGAGACCGTTTGTTACAATTCTTTTTAAGAAAAAAATCACTTTTTAAAAAAAGAGAAATGTTAACAAGTGTCTAGAGTGAGGGTTCAATTGAGTCCCTCACCAGTGGACCACGAACAAAATACCTTTAGATTTAATTAATGGTTGATCTTGATTAAAAATAATAATGTAAACATGTATACATTTCTGCATACAATCCTGCCTCTATCTCTTCCTATGGTCATTATCGCTGACTACTTACTAAGCCGGAGTTGAATTGAAGTGACTACTGTATCGGAGACTTCTCCATTGATGGCAGACTCATTGGTATTGGTATTTGGATTATCAGAAATTGATGAATGAATTTTTCCAAGCTTTTCTATTTTGTTCTTGTTCAGCGGTTAAGTTGCTTTTTGTTTTTGGGAAAGGCTTTTATTATCTCCTTCACCATGGTAGTAACCGTCACCTCAAGTCCCAACCAAAGAGAGATATACAAAAGATTTCCATAAGATATGTAATTCTATATTTTAGGCGTGTCTTTTATTAAATCTTGAAGCCTATTAAAATAATCTATCATGGCTTGTAGTTTGATACATCAAACATTATTTTGTACCAATTATTTTGCACCGGCAACCATCTTGTTCGGATTTTTGTTGAGTTGGAGAGAAACCAGACGAAGAAGATATAGCACATGATTGTGTGTGGAAATGAACACATATTCTTAATTTTATTTTCAAGTAATCTGAACCTTTGATTAAATCCAACGTTATTTTGTTAATGGTCCACCGGTGAGGGACTTAATTGAACCCTCACCGTAGAATCCACCCTTGTTAAGGGTCTTAAATAGTAACTTTTTTTTATAAAAATATGTGTATTTAATGCATTGAAAATTGAACTATTTGACTTTTTAAAAAATAATTTCCTAATTTCGAATGTTTAAAGAGTACCCCGGAAACACTCGACGAGATCCTTAACAAATAGAGTGTCACTCGTTAACAACACCATTAAAAAAATAACAATCATTTTTAAGAGTTTTACATTCATTTGTTACAGTTTTTTTTTTATAAAAAAAATCAGAATGTAAAATAAATCTACAAACAACTTCAAATGAGAAGTTGTTAAGAGTAGATTATCAAAAAATATATTTTTTTTAGAGGAGAGAGAAAATAAAGGTCAAAAGATTGAGTGCATGACAATATACTACCTCCGTCCGTAATTATATGATCATTTTGTCAAAATCACAGGAGTTAAGAAAGTTGGTTACTATTAATTAAATTTTTTATAATTACTATTGTTTTTACAATTTTATCCTTAAAAAAGAGTTGATTTATGTTTTTAACATAGTATTTATTGTTGATTGAAAAAAAAATGCAAAATAAACAGGGGTATCTTAGTAAAAAAAATAATGTAATTGGAAATACCAAAAGAGTCTTATAAAAAGGACAAAATTATCTCTTAAAATGGTCTTATAATTAGAGACGGGTGTAATAACAAAAAATTCATTTATACAGGTGTATCCAAATAAACTAAATTATATATTTTTTAAAGTGATTTTATGACTGTAAACAAATACAAAGCTGGTTTTCTCTTTTTTTTCCGGTATTCATTTGGTAAGGTTCAAATCCTGGTTTGATCGAACACTAATTTTCAGTTTGTTTCAAACCAGACACATGTTCGGTTCACCCGAACAAAACGGTCAATCAAGCCTAGTTTTAATTAGGTTGACAAAGAGAGATGATAGAAATTTTTTTTATGACGATAAATCTTATTACTAGTGTGAGAAATTGTGAGAAGATTTTTTTTTTGCTGAAGCGCAAAATGCAATATATTAAAAAATCATATCAAGCACATGATGTGCATAACAAGTATCAGAACAAGATACAAAATAAAAACAACCAAATTCTGCACTTATACTTTACCGTTATATAGTAGAATAACTAATACATAGAGACGAATTAGACCACCAGGAATGGTAATTGAAACAATAATTAGGTTTGCAAGCATTCAGCACCACCAAGAATGAAGCTTGATTCGTTCGAGTAACTGATCCTATGAGAGTAACTTATTGCTGGAAAATTTAGAATTACGCTCTTCCTAAATGACCTAAATGCAAGCCAACCAGACCACCTGAAAACAAAACCAAATATCCTTTTTTGACGACATGTGCGCCACCAAACTGTAAAGCATGAGATCTGATATCACCTGGATGAATGGTAGAAACACCCAACCAACAAAGAACTAGATGTCAGGTGCCACTAAAAAAATCACATTTCAAGAAGAGATGATTTATTGATTTCTCTTTCCCGCAACTTCCCACACATAACAAAGAGTCAGAAAGTGTCACTCGACGAAGCAAATTGTCATTTACAGGAATGTGTGTCCAACTTCTGACTCCACAAAAAGAGAGACTTTAAGAATCACAATTTTATTCCAAATTAAATCAGAATGTGAATTCATATTAAGCTAATCATTAGGCAAGAGAAGATTATAAACCCCCTTTATAGAGTAACCCTCACTAGGGTCATGCTTATAGATTCATTGTCTATTACATTATCCTGCAAAAAAAAAAAACATTATCGAGCAGTCAAACACCTCTGCCAATAACTCCTTTTCCCAAGCAAAAAGTCTCATTCTCCACCTCCAATCACCCCCATCTACCTCCCAACCTAACCTCTTATTTTCAGTTATAGTAACACTAGAATCAACACACAAATCAAACAAACGACTAACTCTAGAACGCAGAACACCTCCATTTAACCATGGATCACACCAAAAGGATGTATTTTCACCATTGTCAACTTCGCATAGCACCCCTTCATAAAACCAACTCGCAACCCCTCCTCCCTCACCTTCGACAATATCATAAAGGTACTTCCACCAAACAGACAACGTACGCCCCCCTCTTCTAACTCGTCCCGACCCCCTCCCCATATTAGTGGCCAACACTTCATACCACAACCCACCCTGATCAAAATACAATCTCCAACACCACTTACCAGCAAAACCAAATTAAACTCCCTAATCTTTCTAACCCGCTGACCTTCATACTCCCGGCTAGACCAAATCTTTTCCCAATTAATGCAGTGAATTTTGCGAGCAACAATCAACAACATGAACATGGAAAAAGACAAACAATTGTCAATATGATGAAGGACTCTAGTAAGCGAAAGTGAAAAAAGTATAAAGTTTGTCATGCACTCATGCTAATTATCTTGAAGTAGCAAAACATGCAGAAGTCATGCGTTGATGGCCGAGTACACCATTAGTATGACGAGCAAAAAAAAAATTGGGGGAAGCAAACAAGGAAAAGAACAATGATTTGAAATTTATGACCATAATTAAATTTTAGTATTTTTTGACAAAACCATAATTAAAGACTCACCATGATGCATAGGTATGGGTACGGTACCCGGTGCAGGTACCGGTATGTAATACGGCAAACTTTAAAAAATGAAGGTACGGGTACGTTGATATAAAACATCAAAAAATGATTTTTCAAGTGAATTACTACCATTGTTGTTCTCTAGTTCCCCATTTTCGGTCCACCTCCTCCACTATTTTCATTGAAAGCAAGAGAGTCAATTAAAATACAATAAAGAAGCAAAATAATTTTGGTTATTTTCCCACCGCCCGTACGTTTTTGCTGCACCAACTACGACAAATCGACTAAGTAAAAATAGGCACTATTCGGTACGTACGGTATGAGTACCGTACGTGTACCCGGTACGGGTGCGTATCCGGTACCGGTACTTCTCCATGTTTGGAGTACCCATGCTTCAGAGAAGATTCATTGTACAGGCCTACTGGTTAGAAAAGAAGCCTACTAGAACAAGCCTATTGGACAGAAAAGTATGTGTCAGATTCCATTTCATAAAGATCTATTTGCAAAATCTTTGGGCAAAAGGCGCAAATTAAAAATTTCAGTATGTTCAAAATGTAAAAATATAGGGATATTGAAGTTTTTGAAAGTTCAGCGTGTGCAGGTGCAGACCCTCATGATACACTGGATTCGCCCCTGGTGATCGCTGGTACGTGAAGACAACATTTCACTTCCTAAGACCATGTGTAGTTAACTACCGAAAAACATCTCCGGAGAATATTACGGGTGTCTACACATCTGCTTGCATGTTGAAGATAAGTTGAATCAAATGGAGACAGAGGGGAAGGCTATATATCATGAAATGATAGAGAAGTAACTTGGTCAGGGGTATTGCACATGCCCCTTATAACATCCCCGTCCAAGCCTCGTCGAATGAAGCATGCATTGCATTTAGCTCCCAAATCTGGAAGATAAAAAAATTTGCTATGTTAAGAACAATGGCATGAGTGAACACTGGAAACAGACTGCACATCGATCGAGTTCACTGTATATATGTTATGTCCATGCCCAAAAAATGGAATTATTTTTAATAGATGTTGCTTGTAATGTAAAGAATCTGGATGGAAGAATACACAGGTTTCTACTGTCAAAATAACTCTATTTGATAATTGACCGGAAAATGAAAAAAAATAAACAGAGGGGGGTTGATGTTTGGCAACAGGCTACCAACAAGAAACATGAAAGGCAAAAGTAGCGTCTTTAAATCAGTGCATGTATTAGTGAATTATGTTGGTAGAGACAATTGGAAGTTTATGAAATGTGTATGAGCAGAGATAAATAATTGAATTATATGGTTCCATTTAAGATATAGACTGTATCAAGTACTTTTTATAAAAAAAAATAGAATTGACTTAACTGACGAAGACTGAGTTCATTCCAGGGAGCTGGAAATTAATAGCAAATACCTTACAGACTTCTTTTCTTATCAAGTAGATGGTCTGGCACGACCCTTGTTGTATCTTGGCGGGGTAGTCTTGGCAACATCCACCACTATCATCCAGCCATTAATAATCTGCACGCACAATAAAATCGTTAACGACTACCAAACTTTTTTCTGTTATGATTTATAAACCCATATTCTTTTTCTTCCTACATGACAATCACGAAACAGAACCAGCGCAAAGCAAAATTGCATTTTACATGCATGAAAGAAAGATGGATCTACCTTGCCATTCATCTTTTTGAGTGCTGCACTTGCGGCCTCCTCTGTGGTGTATTCAATAAATGCATAACCCTTGGACCTTTTTGAAATTTTATCTATAATAACTTTAACTGTCAAACATAACCATTTATTTATTAGTAAAAGCGCTTATTTATTAGTAAAAGTGCAGACAAAAGCCTTCACCAAGAGAACAATGAATGAAGTTGAAACTACCTTCAACAAGCTCACCAAAGCCTTCAAATGCGGCGCGTAAGGTTTTCTCAGATGTATAAAATGATAGCCCTGTTCAAGAAACAAATAACTGTCAAATGGTAGCGTATCATACCCTGCAAGCAAAAATGTTCTCCCAAAGTATTTATTTATGCTTCCATTGACAGAGTAATTCACACACATTTTTAGTTAAATAGTCGTAAGAACATCCAGATGAATAGGAGATAAAAGTTAAAACATGCTCTACACCTTAGAATCAATGTTATGTTGTGAGAATACCTGTCACAAAAAGTTTCTTTGTTTTCACAGAAGCTTCCTGACTTGCTTCAGAAGAATTTGGCATATTCAGACTATTTTCCAAATTTCTACCTGATCATATGTAATTAGCAGGAAATCAGAGAAAAAAGTTACTAACATCAGAAAGTAGAAAATCATGAACAAGCATAATTCAATGTCAGTGAAAATCATATCATTGATTTGAATAGGCATACCAAGTAGTTTCTATCAAACCATTTGTGAACTAGTTTCTACTTTTATTTTTGGTCAGGTAGCTAAAATTACACCTCTAAGGTGAATAAGTGGGGAATCTAGGGTTCAAACAATGCAATGTCTCTACCAACTGAACTATGCTCACAGGGACAACTAGTTCCTATCAAACCATTTATGTCAATTAACTACAAAATTATAACAACTATAAAGAGCTTACCAATGAAATAAAACTAATGCTAAATATCATCCAAGATACAAGGACAGAAATGACACAAGCCACATAACTTATATTGAAGTAAAATTTCAATAATAACAAGGATTCCCAAATGCAAAAATATGGGGAATTGGTGAAGCAGCAAACCTTCATAATATTTATTTTCAGACTCAAAATTGTCATCTGGCTGAACAGACAAGACACCAGGTACACCTGCACCACAATCACAACAAGTGTTTCAAATTTCATTTAATAATATGGTAATTTAAATTTTGAAATAACAAAGGTTAAGAATCTACAAAGCTAACCAGCTAGCTCATGTGCACAATCCTCATCAAGTTCACAACAAAACCCAAAATTGGTTTTCCATGAAACATGATATATACACATTTGTGCATCCTTTTCACTGCAAACAAACACCATTTTCATCAAATTTCATAGAAAACAAGAAACCCAATAAAGAAAACAAAAAGATTTGAGTGTCCTTACTTACTTTCCCATGATTTTGGTCAAAATTTGAGCATAATGGTCAACAATTTGAGCTTTGGTAACAACACCAACAGCAGGTTTATCCATTCTAACAACCCAATGCTTTGAATTTCCATTAGGGAACAACAGCATATCGGTTTGTGGAATTGATGTTTGGTTACTTGTTGCTGAAATTCTAGTAAAAGAGGAATTACATGAAATGGAACAAGAAGAAGAGGGATTGTTTTTGTTGGGTAGTTTTGTTTTTATTGGAAGTTGGTGAATTTGGGTTGTGTTTTTTGGTTTGAGAGAGGGAAAGGTTTGAGATTTGGTGAAAGTAACGGAGAGAAACAAAACTTCCATGTTTGTGACACAATCCTAAGGTTTCATGGGAAGAAGTGAAACAGAGTTCAGTGTCTTTGATTCATATCCTCAATACGACAATACCCAAAGTCTAGTGTTGGAAAAGCATATAGTTTATTGTTATTTTTGAATTATAAACAACTAGTGGGATTTTTGTTTTATAAGTAAAAATTTAAGTGAATTGAGTTTCGTGAACAAAGCCTTAAGATATAGATAATGTTGACATTCGTCCACCGACGAGGTCTGAGCACAATCAACATGATATGAGCCAACTAGACAAATTTGTTTGGCATTGGGAAATTTAGTTTGGTTGAATATGTACTCATCATCCAATCAATCAATGTCATGTCATATTTTTATATTAATTTATTTTTAAATAAATTTAAATGTTAAACAAATTTTGTCTATAGACTACCTATATCCATCCAAACTTCTAAGTGCCAAAATATTTATCATTTTTTGTCCTTAAATATAAACTTAATTTAAATTATTAAATGCATTTACGACTTTTTTTTTCTTTTCCAACATGTCTTTGAATATGAAAAGTTAATATCAATTACAACTTTTTTTTTTAGTAATATCAATTACTACTGATGGTTAAACACAAAATATACCCACTAATTATATCATCAATTTTTATGAATTCATCAAAAATATACAATAGGTGTTTATAAAAAGAGACATAGAGAGTATATTTTTCTTGAGTCTTGCTAACAAACTATCTAAGGTGCATTTAATAAATCAAATATACAAACAATGTCTTAAAAAAAGAAACAATTTTTAACTTACACGGATTTGAATACTATTTCTAAGAAAATTTTAGCTCATTCCTAAAAAGATGAATTTGTATAGTGTTGTAAAGATAAATGATTAAAACAAATTTTTTAAATGATAAAAGATCAAAATGAATCTTGACGGAAAGACATAGTATCAAACACAATATTGAATTGAAGAACGCCTATCAATTTATTAATTTTCTTACCTTTAGCAATACAACTTTAAAAATATATCTTTGTCTTGATGCATAAAGGACCATTCAAGTTCATATTTATCTTTTATTGATTTTGATGGATGGTTACAGAGAATGTATTTTGATGAAGAGACTAAATCAATTGATATTCTTTAATTTAAGAGACTAACCCAATAAAAGGTTCATATCAATTGATTTGATTTGATTTAAGAAACTACGGAGTTTACGGGCGTGGGAGGAGGAGTTGCTAGTAGAGTTAGGTTGGTAGAGTTGCTAGTAGAGTGTAGGTTGGTATTATTGATTTGATTTAGTCTCTTAAATTAAAAAATATCAATTGATATAGTCTCTTCATCAAAACACTGACATTGACATTTTCCTATCAAAAAGGTCCTCTTTTCTATTTTTCTTATATCATCATCGTAATTCCCAAGTCCTAACCCATACCAATTCTATGAATATATATGGCAAGCATTGTATGAGGCAAGAGATGCCTTAAATTAATTATATCTCTACATTATATGATTGGCCAAGCATGTGTACAATTGGTCCAATCAATTATAATTCAGAAGCGGGTCTTGTTGGTTGCCTTCCAAGTCATCACTTGAAGGAGTATCAGGATTTAGCGTGCAAGCAAAAATCAGAGAAATTATCTGAGAAAATTGAAAAGACTTCAAAGTTAGTATTTACATTTTGTTTTCTCACAATTCTCTCATTGTACCAACAAAACAACTAGATGATGTAGGGGAGAGAAATAGATAGCTCACCATGCATATGGATGCACACATAATGCTAAAACCTTTGCATTCAAAGGGAGCATTGCTTGATAAAAATAGTGCTGAAATGAAACAGCAGTAATTATATTGTAGCATAAGGTGTCAAAATTAATGTAAAATGGTCTAATGAGAAGTTAGCTTTGGTATTCCACTCACAAGTCAAAGGACTCATAACAATTGGTGATAGTAAACCAGATATTGAATTTGCCCCTGCAATAAAAGTTTGTGCTTTTCCCTACAATGAAGTTACATCACAAAATTCAGAGAAAGCAAATCATATGAAATGTTGTTTGGTGAGTCTTTCTGATTAGGTGTTTAAATAATAGAATGAGATAAAGAAAAGGAAAACAAACCTGATTGGTTGAGCTTGATGCTTTTGAAATAATAGCATATGTCTACATGATAAGAAATATTTAATGGCAATATCAGGAATCAGGACCATTGATTCTAACTATAAAATGGATAATAATTTTATCAAATATATGAGGAAAATTAATCAAATACTCACAGCAGGTTTCTCAAGGATATAGATAATGCCAAATGAGCCACCTAAGTATGGTACCTGCCATAGTGAATTAAACTCAATAACTTTCATTATGGAAATGCAGGTTATAAAAGCATGTAAATTTGTATAAGGACATTGTAACAGTACATGATGCATAGTTAAAAGAAATCACATTAGTTATAAAATAAATAGTGAAAGTAAAACTTGATATAGAGAGTTATCAATTTTACTCACCCAAGGTGCCCATGCTAATCCAGAAAGCCAAGCCTACACCAAAATATATTATGAAGAGAGCTTAGATATGATATTAGGAAGCATATGTAATAAGAAGTAAAAGAAAGAGAACTTACATATGCTATTGATGCAAGTAAGGCTGAACATAGAATCACTTTCTCTCCAACCAAAGGATTAAGTATTGGAAGTAACACAATCTGGAAGAAGTTGACAGTAAGTACTTAAAACAAGAAACTCAACTTATCCTTATAAAGAAGAATCACAAAAGAAACTATTTTGCTTTGTTTTTACTATAAGCATTGCAATCATCAGTATGGAGGGAACCGTTATACCTGAGAAAAGATTGAACCAATTCCGACCATCATCAGAAGTTCTGAGAACTGATTTTTGTTAAAACCAAAAACAGCTTTCAAATAGTACTGCATAGAACTTGTGAGACTGTCAAGCTATGAAATTAACTAAAAGAAATTTGTTAAAAAATAGTAACACAACAAGGAAAAAAATTGAGGAATTCAATTAAATCGGTTGAAAACATACCAGCAAAATACTGTGTATGCCGGTCATTCCCAACTTATAAAAGAAAGAGACAATAGCCACGCCTCTTAATGTAGGACTGAAAAATTTGACAATATTTAGGATTCATGAATACATGTAAGTTCAAAAAAAGAATGATGCTTAACATGAGACAGACAACCTGAAGATTACTATTTCCGCGGCATTCCTCATAGATTTGTATCTTCGGCTAAGAACATAAATAACTCTAGTACAGAAGCCTAACTCTTGGTTCTTTCCTGGATCCAGCTTCACAGTTTCAACTAGGAAGAAATGCATATAAAGTGGACAAAAGGTCAATAATGCTATTGAAACCTGAAACCAATAAACCATAATTAAGAATCATAACCAAACAGTGAGTATAGAAAAAAAAATCAACATCCTTGATGTGAGCATGAACCCAAAACTCAATGAACAAAGATTACCACAAAAATGTAGTTTTGAGGAAGAAACCGAGCAAAGATGTTCCCAATAACATGTGCAGCAGAAGAGAGACCAGTGATCCAACTAAATACTGCTGCTCTTTTGCTCTCATGAACAACATCTGCCTAAAAGAGAGCAAGTATAAATATGTAAATAAATTTTTTAACAATTTTCTTCTTTTGAAAATTTAGTTGGTTAAGAAAAAACCTCACCACATACGCGACAGAAATGCAGAAGATACTTCCTTGACTGATTATATGCGAAAATGTGCGAAGAACATAGTAGGCATATACAAATTCCTGAGATTGATTCCAAGCAAGTAAAGCTACAACAATTGAAAAAATAAACAAATTGTCATGGAATTGGAGAAAAGTATTGTAAACTGAAGTAATCAACATTAATGTTAAGGATATAGAATTTAATTACTTAGCATCACCAGCATATTAGATTAACCAAAATAACATACTAGTATTTGTGTATGTCTTATAATTTGAGGAGGTGAAATTGCAATTACCAAAAGGTATTATACTGGTGGATATGGTAAGAAGGAGTAGAGGTTTGCGACCGTGTTCATCTGAAAGCTGACCCAAAAGTGGAAGCACCACCATCTTGAAAATTCCAGTAATCTAGAAGGAAAAAAAATAAATTTATCATTACATAAAAAAGAGAACTCCTCAACTCATTGATAATATATATTAGTAGTGTTGGTTGATTTGATCATAGTGATAATACATACTGTTTGTTGAAGGCCATTGATGTAAATAGCTTTGGAGCAAGATGATTGTTGAGGGCACAAAGCAGATGTTGTAACATCAACAAGAACAGAAACTGTCATTGCTTCAGCAATCCAATGAATGCTTAGTGGAAGTAACAAGTGAAATAAAGGTCTCAGTTCAAAGAATCCACTCCACCACGACATGTTTCTGAGATGAGATTTGATAAATTCTTAATAATTTGCATCAATCAAACGTTTGTACTTAACTGTACCTTGTTTATTTGGACATAACTTATTTATATACGGTTGGCAAAGAAGAATACAGTGGTTGTGTTATGAGCAAAACCGACGTCAATACTTTGATGTGTGGAGTAAAACTCGCCTAAACCAAAATTAGAGTGATCATAAGATAAAGGATAAGAAGGAAAAACACAACGATATTTGTTTACCTAATTCGACACGACACAAATTGACATACGTATAAAGATATATTCAATTCATTCTCAAAGAGTTCTCTATAAAAAGATAGAATTACAAGAAATAAGAATTCAACAAAACAACTCTAATTCCTACCTTTTTTTCCAAATCTTGATTTTGGTCAACGTACTCAATAATTTATTGCCAAAAATGTTTAAAAGTGTTTCTCAACCCTAATATTTCCCACGCTCTCAGTTTTTAACCTTACATGTTCTCTCTTTAGCAGCACTCGAACTCCCACTTTTTCACATTAAAAGCTCAGCTTACACTCCGCGCATGGTGCCATGCGCCCTGCCAAAAGGGACGTAGCCCGGCGCATGGTGCTGCACGGCACACACACAGAATCGCAATTCCTCGGAATTAAATTATTTCAAGGCATATTCAGCAAATTATACACGTGCTACACTCACTCTTGCCTCATGCTGACTTTCACTCTTTCTTTAATTTCGTACTTCATAACTCCTTAAAAAAAAAAATTATATTCATATAATAACGGTTAATTAATTAATAACAACAGTTAATTAATTGCAAATATTTAATAAACAAGCTGATATATATACAAACGTATTTCAACCCTAAAAAAAATTATTTCAAAGAAAAAACTGCTATACAAACGTTGAAAAATTCAGAATTTACGTCACTACATTGGCATGGGACATGGTATACATGTAGCATGAAAAAAGCTCGATCGCCTTCCCATTTCTTGCTGATAACTTACACTTGTAATATTATATTTCCAAAATTTGATGTGCATAGTTTGTTACCTGTTGTTTGAACTAAGTTTTGTTCACGTCAAAAACCAAAAAAAAATAAATAAATAAATAAACTAAGTTTTGTTTAATGACAATTAATTGATATCAGTATGTTAATTATTATTTAGTAGTATTTTTTTTATTAGGACTTGAAGCATAGATCTTTAACTTTTCAACTCCTTTGATCCCTTATGTTAGATCACTCATTTACCAATTGTTGAATTAGTTGTTGCAACTTGCAATCAAAGAAACAAATCACAATGGTAGAGAATAGAGATACATAACTTAGACCATCTGCATTGATAGTAAACTTGTTATTATTTTTAACTTTCAAGGATTTGAATACACCACTTCTTCTTTCTTTCTTTCTTTTTTCCGGTAAAAAAGAGGGCCAAAAGTCCATGAATACACCACTTCTAAGATCATATTTCAAATTTTTTATTACTTCATATGCTCTCTTAGAAAACTTGTTAGCTTTTACCATTTGTGTTTACCAAAATTATATTGGTCTAAACTAAATTCAAATTCTTTAAGCAAGGATCTCATATTTGAGCCTCGTGGATGGAAAATATACGGGTCTCCAATTAGGAATTTTGGTTAAATAGAATGCCAAATAAGTGTATTTTGACATTTACGTTGAGATAGTTAACAGTTAACTTAACTCACAAGTTTCGAAAATAAGTAAAACGAAGAATTTGTATAATCTGCAAAAATAAATTACTAAAATAAAATTTGTAAATGTTAAAAGATCAAAATGAATTGAATAAAGGGCAGTTAGTCCATCAGATTTACGTAGTAGTAATTTAGTCCCTTAAATTGATGAAATCCGATCAATTTATTCATTTTCTCAAATTTAGCAATACAACTTTAAAAATTATATGTTTTTCTTGAAGCACAAAAGATTATTCAAGTCCATATTTATCTTTTATTGATTTTGATAGATGGTTACTAAATAGATATTTTGATGGATGGACTAAATTAATTAATATTTTTAAATTTAAAGACTAATATGCTATTTCGTAAATTTGAGGGACGAATTTACTCGATTGTTACAATGTCACGAAATGCCAATTTACTCCTCACAAATTAGTTTCAACTTTGCATAGTTATTGTCTCCATGTTTAAGTGGTTGAGTAGTTGAGCTAAGATACTTACAAAGAGTTTGAGAATGGGACATAAAATAGTAAACAGTGACATTTAACATTTGCATTGAAAAGGTCCACTTTTCTATTTTTCTTATATCATTATCCTAACCCTGTAACCCATACCCAATTCAATGAACATATATGGCAAGTGCAAAATGCAATAGACATTTGAGGCAAAATAAATGCCTTAATTAACTATATATATATCTACATTGCATGATTGGCCTAGTATATGTGTACAACTGATCCAATCAGCTATGATTCAGAAGCGGGTCTAATTCTGTGTTGTCCTCCAAGTCATTACTTGAAGGAGTATTAGGATTTAGCATGCAAGCAAATATCAGAGAAATCATCTGAAAAAGTTGAAAAAATTTCAAAGTTAGAAGAGATAAACAACTAGAGGGTAGAGTAGATGAAAGGAAATGGCAGTGAAGACAGAAAATAGATAGCTTACCATGCATACAGATGCACATATAATGCTAAAACCTTTGCAGTCAAAGGGTGCATCGCTAGATAAAAACAATGCTGAAATGAAACAATAGTTATTATAAGCTTTCAAAATTAATGTAAAATGGTCTAATCAATGAGAAGTTAGCTTTAGTATTCTACTCACAAGTCAAAGGACTCATTACAATTGGTGATAGTAAATCAGATATAGATTGTGCCCCTGCAATAAAAGTTTGTGCTTTTCCCTGCAGTTAAGTTACACCATAAAATTCAAAGAAAGCAAATCATATGATACATTGTTAATTTGGTGAGGGATAATATTGCTCTTTGTGGCTAGCTTCATTACTTGCTTGTATAGATTTTGGATGAGTAATAAATAGGTAAAAAAGGACAACAAACCTGATTGGTTGAGCTTGATGCTCTTGAAATAATAGCATATGTCTACATGATAAGAAATTAATTGCAATATCAGGAGACAGGACCATTGATTGTAACTATAGAAGTGGATAATAGTTTTAGAATTTAATTTGTATACACTATTGGTGTAAAATGTTTTTACATATGCATCAAATTACATCTCACAATGTAGATATTTGGCGAGAGATATTTTAGAATATAATACAATAAAAGTGGCATCGTGGTTTGATTTTATTCGATGCACGTGTAAAAATGGTTACGGTACATAGAAATTAATCTAATTATTTTATCACATATGAGATATTAATCTACTACTCACAGCTGGTTTCACAAGGACATAGATAATGCCAAATGAGGCACTTAAATATGGTACCTGCATTGGTGAATGAAACTCACTTACTATCAGTAAGAAAATGAAGATTATGAAATTTTCAGCAAACCATATAAGCATGTAAATTTGTATAAGCACATTGTAAGGCAGAGCAAAGAAATTACAGACTCCTGTTATAACTTCTTATTCAAGTTATATAAAAAAGCTTACTGTGAATACTGGTGATAAAACTGATTACAAGAGTTATTAATAAAAAGTGAAAGTAAAACTTGATATAGAAAGTTATCAATTTTACTCACCCAAGGTGCCCATGCTAATCCAGAAAGCCAAGCCTACACCAAAATATATTAAGAAGAGAGCTTGGATATGATCTTAGGAAGCATATGTAATAAGAAGTAAAAGAAAGAGAACTTACATATGCTATTGATGCAAGTAAGGCTGAGCATAGAATCACTTTCTCTCCAACCAAAGGATTAAGTATTGGAAGCAACACAATCTGGAAACCAGCTTATAGTAAGTTATTAAAATAATAGCTCGACTTATCCATAATTAGCTTAACGAACATTAAAACAACCCGGTTAATATTTAGCAAGTTATAAAAATAAAACAACTGATAAAGAGAAAAGAAAACGGAGACTAATATGATTATAGAACACAAGGTGCATTCAGTTCATCTTACTTTTTTGAAACCTAGAGTGATTATAAGAAAATTATACTATATGCACTCTTTTCCTTGGAAAGAAGAATCACAATTTCACAAAACAAACTAGCTTGTTTTTTTTTATGTATAGAAATCAAGATATCTTACAATCATCAGTATGGATGGATCAAAGGAAAAAAATTCCTCTAAGAAGCATTATACCTGAGAAAAGATTGAACCAATTCCGACCATCATCAAAAGTTCTGAGAACTGATTTTTGTTAAAACCAAAAACAGCTTTCAAATAGTACTGCATAGAAATTATGAGACTGTCAAGCTATGGAATTAACTAAAAGAATTTTGTCAAATAACACAACAAGGCAAAACGTTGAGGATTTCATTTAAATCAGTTGAAAACTTACCAGCAAAACGGTTGTTATACCAGACATTCCCAACTCATAAAAGAAAGAGACAAGAGCCATGCCTCTTAATGTGGGACTGAAAAACATTACATTATTTAGGATTCAGAAAATAATCATACAGATAGTTATGTATATTGATGCTTAACATCAGACAGACTACCTGAAGATTACTATTTCCGCGGCATTCCTCATAGATTTATATCTTCGGCTAACAACATAGCTAACTTTAGAGCAGAAGCCTAACTCTCGGTTCTTTGTGGGAGCTAATTTTACAGTTTCAACTAGGAAGAATTGCATATAAACTGGACAAAATATCAATAGTGCTATTGAAACCTGAAACAAGTAGGCCATAGTTAAGATTCATAACCAAACAAGAAGATTAAAAATAATCTAGACATGATATATGAACATCAACACAAAACTAAGTGAACAAAGATTACCACAAAAATGTAGCTTTGAGGAAGAAATCGAGCCAAGACGTTCCCAACAACATGTGAAGCAGAAAAGAGACCAGTGATCCAACCAAATACTGCTGCCCTTTTGTTTTCATTGACAACATCTGCCTGACAGTGGAAAGATATAACAATATGTAAATAAAATTGTTTACAGTCTTCTTTTTATTTTTAAAATTTAGTTAGTTAAATTAAAAATCTCACCACATACGCGACAGAGATGCAGAAAATACTTCCTTTACTGATTATATACGAAATTGTGCGAAGCACGTAGTAGGCATATACAAATTCCTCAGATTGATTCCAAGCAAGTAAAGCTACACCAATCAACAAGAATACAGTGAAAAAGATGAAAAGACGAAATAAAATAAAATCATATGTAATAATGTTAACAATTGATACTCACTTATCCACTCTAAAGTTGTTGCAACCACTCTACAGTTGTTGCAAGTATTGCAAGTAAAAGGAAAAGTATTGTAAATTGAAGTAATCAACAATGTTAACGATAATTTAATGGATTTAATTCATATACACCATAGATTTTACACTATCAATCAATCATAATCGTTAGATCATTGAAAACGTTTAAGTTTTATCATAATGTTTTTAGAATCAAACATATGATTGGTTGTGACGTGCTAACAATCTAAATTTTTTTTACACTAAGAAGGTAAATTAAAATCCAATTTAATTACTTAACATCACCAATATACTAGATTAAGAAAAAATGAAATTACCAAAAGGAAATATGGTGGTGGACATGGTAAGAAGGAGTAAAGGTTTGCGACCATGTTCATCTGAAAGCTGGCCCAAAAGTGGAAGTACCATCATTTTGAAAATTCCAGCAATCTAGAAGGAAAAAAGAAAATACACTAATCATAAAATAAAAATGAGAAAGTTGATTGATCATATAATTTGTGTTAATACATACTGTTTCTTGAAGGCCATTAATGTAAATGGCTTTGGAGCAAGATGATTGTTGAGGACATAAAGCAGTGGTTGTAACATCAACAAGAACAGAAACTGTCATTTCTTCAGCAATCCAATGAATGCTGAGTGGAAGTAGCAAGTGGAATAAAGGTCTCAGTTCAAAGAATCCACTCCACCACGACATGTTTCTTAGATGAGATTTGATAAATTCTTAATAATTTGCATCAATCAAACATTGATTCCACTTAAGTGTACCTTGTTCATTTGGAGATTACTTATAGAGATCATCGAAAGAGAAAGGAGTGCGGGAAATACTTTTATAGTCACAAGCCTAAATAAAAACCAATTAGATACACGCATGTAACAATACATTTTATTTAATTATAACAAAAATATATGTTATTAAATTGTTTTCTATTGTACATTTTTCAAATTTTGCAAAGTGTGCCAAAATAAATCATATTTAGAGTTGTGACCATACAAATATCCCTAATGGAGTTCCACGTGCTACACTTACTCTTGTCTCATGCTGTTGACTTTTACTCTTTCCAACTTTATTATAGTAGCTAAGTATACATGGTTGTTGCTATTAAAATACGTTTGCGGATGAGACAAGGATATCTCTGTTTGAAAATTATTTATTAAAATTGACTTTAATTTGTATGATAAAGTTAAAATGTAGTTACGATGTAAATATGAAAATATTTAAATATGTATCATCAATTGACAACCAATGTTGATCTAGCTGGTAAATGATTCAATTTCCCTTCCTAACTTAAGGACTTTGGTGATATGTAATTGTAAATGCTTCTGTGGTTAACGTTTTCTAAGCTTCAATGCATATTTTTGGTGAATCCTGCGATTCGACTTTCGACTCGCTTAGTTATAAATTCCTTTATTAAAGATAGATAAATGTGTCGGGTGTTAAATGTGGGTACTTCTCTCCATTAACCATAATTTGAATTTTGTTTGTCATGTTGCGGAAGTTTAATCATTCTATTAGATTCAACCACGTTAGTAACTCAAATAAATTTCACTCTTTCAAATGTGACATGCTTATGCTACAACCCATACCAGCTTAATTCACTCAATCTTCTTCCTTCACCATATATTTTGTACATTACCCAAAATCCAAATATGGCATGCCTAGCTTTTGCAAAATTGATCAGAAAACAAAACATCAATGAAATTTTACCCAATTTCTTCCCCATGAGAAAGCATCTATTGGAACTCATATTATAAAATAAAAAAAACTGCAGGATGTTTAATATGTTAGGTTGTATATTCACAACTCTCGACTTCTTACATCTTATAGTGTGGATGAGTTTTGTCATGTTAAGTCGTATATTCACAACTCTCGACTTCTTACATCATTCAGTGTGAGTGAGTCTTGCCACTAAGATTTCTAAAAAATAAAAAATTATTTTGATATGATGTAATTAATTAAATAACCGGATAATAATATATATTTACTTAAGCTTTAATTTACGTAAAAAAAAAATCAAACTCGTTGATTTTTTTTTTGACAAAAAACTCGTTGATTAATTGCAAATACTATAAACAATTAACAATTAAACATTCTGATTTACTAATGTTGACAAAATTCGAGATTTACGTCACTTTATTGGCATGGGACATGCAAACATGGATCGATCATCGATGTAGCATGAAACTAGCTCGATCGCCTTTCCATTATATTCTTGCAGATTACTTACACTTGTAATATTTTATTTCCAAATTTTGAAAGATTCACGTTACTGTTTGCCCTTTTTTTTTTGGAAATATAAAATTTTAGGGTGAGGGGATGGTGCCCCAGTCTAGGCAGGGAAAACCTTCGGGTTCAATGAACACTTACAAAGATATTTACATTTACCTCCCTCCAAAGGCACTAATGGGACTCGAATCCGGGTTCTCTCGAATTCAAGACCTGTCATTTTACCACTAGACCAAGCCTTTTGGAATTATTTGCCAGTTGTTTTAGATGTGCATAACTTGTTACTACCAATTGTTGAACTAAGTGCTGAAGATAATTGTTCCTGTTGAGTTAGATGGTTTTTTTTATTTTTTGCACTGATATCTTTTGTGCACAACTACAATGCTTTTTAATTAGAGTAATCAATGTAAATTACATTTCATTTGTATACAATGTTGATAAAGATAGGATATAAATATAGATTTTTGATAGGAGACATGATTATAGATATAGACTCCTTCAAAAGTAATTAATATAGATAGATTATGAGTATATCCTTCTAATCATATCACCAAATCATATGTGTCCCTCCGAATAGGAACTTCTTAGGCTGAAGTTATCTTATTGTGAAACAATAATATTCCAAACTCAAAACACATCCATAAGAGTTAGAACAATTATTACTGCAGCAGCCCCATCCATTTTTTATTTACACCCATGTATTCCAACAAGTGGATTGATGAAGCGGTTATAAGTCATTTTTTATTTCACGATGTTATTGTTCACCGTTTTTTTTTTTGTTGCAAAGGCTAACAAAAACTGGAAAACAACAAAAAGAGAGAAAAACAAAAGGAGAGCTAAGCTCTTAAATAAAAGGTTCCAGCAGCATCATTTTAAAGAGAAGGAGGAGATCCGCCGGTGGAGTGTCGTGGCGAAAGTAACCTGAGTTCGACGAGGCTCTAAGCCTAGTTTTGTAAAAGAATAAAATTATTTTTTAAAAAAAAACTGAATAATGTTTAAAGAGTTCGACCACCGATTTGTATTTTGAATTTCAATTGCTCTGAATAATATGGACATAATGTATTACCAAAAAAAAAAAATATGGACATAATGTCATGCAATTTATATGTATATCTCCATGTGTATCAAAAGATGGCCTTCATACCATAGATGTACGAATGATTTCCTTTAAAATTTAGAGAAATACTAACAAGTGTTTTGAGACATTGTTTAAACAATCAAAAGTAGTAACTTTTATATAGAAAGTTATGTAATTATTACTTTTATATGTGTTTGACTTATATTTTCAAGATACAAAATAAATTCCTTAAACAATGTCTTTAGAGCACTTGTTAGCATAACTCTAACATTTATTGAAGAAGATTGAAATGAAGGAACCTTGATTGTGAAGAGTACCGGTAGAATGAGGATTCATGATCATTTGCTTTAAATAATTGACAAAATGACACAACTTTGACTAATCAAAATATTTTCATGTCGCTCTCTTGTGTGATTTTAGTGTCTTATATGATGGCTAGTTTTAGTGGCCCTGCACTAGACACTAATTTTCATATATGAAACATAAATAAGGTTAATCACATAAGCTAGTGATGGGATCTCGACACCACTTTTCATTCGATTCTTCTTCAAAAGAGGAGAATGTACCTAAAATGACGCTTGATGCCAAAGTAAGGCAGGTTGCAAACAAGATGCAAGTGAGATGATGTGAGGGGGAGATAAACTGTATTATCCTGCTATTTAAATTTGAAATTTAAAATTTAAAATTTTATCTTGCACAAGATTTGTGAATCCTCTCTTTTGGATTATAACCTCAATGGTTATGAGAAAAATATTAATGTTATTATACGAAACTCAAGGTTAAGCATAGAAGTTGGTGATGTTGTCTTTACTCTTACCGATGTGGTCTCTACGCTGCTTCTTCAAATGAGAGGATGTACTGCAAAAAGACACTGATTCTAAAGTAAGGCAGGGTGGATATACAAGGTTTAAGTGGGATGTGAGTTTATACCTCAGGGGTCATACTTATAGTGGTTAGCTCCTGAGTTGCATTGCACTTCTTGCTTTCTAATTAGTCAGCCCTTGAGTGCTTATCACAACTTTAAGATCGTTGTGGCTTGGTATGGATAAAGTCTAGAGAGTTTTGTCTTGACGTTAACAAATAGAGTTATATAAGTTTTGTCTTGACGTTAGCAAATAGAGTTATATATAGAACCTGGACTTTATTTAGCTTCCTTGTCACAGTAATGGTTTTTCTTATCAGTTTGTTGGTAGTTCATATCTTCACTTCATATGTCAGTTGTGATATGGTCGGGGTAGACGTTACGTGCATGTGATCCTAATATTCGAGATTGGTGGAGACTCTTATGCGAGATAAAAGAGTTCTTAAACATGCAAAATAGTGGAGACGCGTCTTGTCTTTTGGAATCCTTATCCTTTAATGCATTTATCCAGGGGATGTTGTCAATGATATTTTTTCGCACCACCTCATCCCTTTATGATTTGCAGTTCTGCCGCGATCTTCCTTTATTGGGCCAATTATTTGGGATTGTTTCGCTTTTACAATGTGGATCCTTGTGGCTATTGCCCCCACCATTATTTGGGTTTGTCCGTTTAAACCTATGCGGTTACAATAACAACTAGTTGAGTCGTTTACAATCTTGGTGCATATGTAATATATGGGTACTACAAACATGGAATTTCCATGAGAACAAACGAAGTGCATATGATGAGAATTTCTTCTTGCACCAGAATTGCTAATCATCTATGTTGGATTATAACTTCAATGGTTATGAGACAAATATTAATTTTTATGTATGACACTCAAGGTTAAGTCTCTGAACTATTGATGTGATCTCTACACCACTTATTGTGTTACTTCTTCAAATGGGGGGATGTACATGCAAAGATTATTTGATGTCAAAGTAAGGCTGAATGCATACATCATTTATGTGAGATGTGATTTTATACCTAGAGGTGAACTTGCTATTTACAGTGGTTAGTTCCCAAGTAGTATTACATTCTTTGCTTTTCAATTGGTCAATCCTTGAGTGTTTACCATGACTTTATAACTATTACGTTGTGGCCAGATCTAGATAAAACTTAGAGAGTTGTTCGTTTGCATCATTAAATGTAATTGTACGTCGAACCTAAACTATATATACTTGATAAGGCTTGCTCCTCACTGTAACTTTTTCTTACCATATTGTTGGTAGTTCCTATCTTCACTTCAGATGACCATTGTGACTAGGTCAAGATAGATGATGCACGCATGTGACCCTAATATTGAGAATTGGTAGAGACACTTACGTATGTCCAATGATTTCTTCGATCTGTGAAATAGCAAAGACACAACCGATCTTTTAGAATCCTTATCCTTTAATGAGATAATCTCACGAATAACATCAATTATAATTTATCGCACCACATCATCCCATTTTAATATGCAGTTATGCCTCTATCTTCCTTTATTGAGCCAAGTATATGGGCTTATTTCACTTGTACAATATGGACCCATGTGGCTATTAACTCATTCATTGTTTGGGTTGAACTGTTTGTCATTACAATTATCAACAAGGTATATCGTCTACAATCATGACTAGGGGTGGGAATAGGTCAAGCCAGACTTTGATAGGCCTGAGCCTAGCCTACGAAAAAATTTACAAGCATGAGCCTGACCTATGGCCTATCATAGGCCGTTTTTCTTGACATGGTCTGACCTATTTAAAAGCCTGGACTGGCCTGAAAGCCTACTTACAGGCCTGCTTTACATTAAGGTCATCAAATAGTTCATTTGACCTACTAAATATGCTAAATAGACCTTAAAGCCTACTTAAAAGCCTATTTCACTACAAGTAAATTTTAATTAGAATAAAACCTACTTAAAAGTCTATAATAACAAAGCCTATTAAGGGACTAATAGATAAAGAAAAAGATTTTTATATTTTTAATGTATGCAATTATTTCAATATGAAAATACATTTTTTAATAAATAAGTATTAATAGGTCGGCCTATTAGGCTTAACAAACTTTTCTGGAAGCCTAAGCCTGACCTATTTAACTAAATAAGCTTTCTAAAGTGCCTAAGCCTAGACCTATCTACTAAACAGGTCAGACCAGACCAAAACAGGTCAGACCGTAGGCCCCTATAGACCGGTCTGACCTATTCAACCCTAATCATAACACATATGCAATATGGAGCACAACAACCAACAAACATTTTCGAAGAAACTTCTTAAAAAAAGAAAAACATTTTATAAGTAACAACAATTCAATTGAATAACTTCCTTAAAAAAAACATTTTAGAAGTAACAACAATTCAATTAAATTGTCTAAAATTATAATTATATGAGGATTTTCAATTACACAATCCAAGTTTGAGTTAGATTTTTTTGGAAAAAAATAAAATGAATGAGAGTAATAATGAGTAGTATTAGAGGTGGGATCCCACGCGTGAGATACTATGTGAAGAAAGAAAACCTCTCGATCTTCGTCTTCAAACAAACAAACCCTATCTCGCTTCCAATTCGTAACTTGTACCAATCACTTTACCCCCAATTCCAAAATTCCCATTAACCCTAAAACCAAACCTTCCATGAAATTCTTCACACAAACTTCCACCATTCTCTCCGAATCAGATTCCACCATTTCATAACCCTCGAAGAATCTTCTTCGTCTTCTTCTTCGTCGCTTTCTATGGAGGGCTCTTCAGAGGATCTTGGAGGAGCCCCTGAATCATGGGAGGTTGCAGATTTAGACGATTCCATGAACCGCTTGAACCTTCTGATTTCATCCAACAAAGATTCTAACGCCGATGGTGCTGCTTCGCCGCATCTTCCCAATTCGTCTTCTTCTTCAATCAGTGGTGATAATGTCTCCGATGATGCCGTTAATCAGGTTGATCAGTTTCTTCGTGAAGCAATTCAAAACCCTCGTGAACGCCTTTCAAGTGAGTTTCCCTAATTGTTCGGAGAAATTGCTACTTCAATTGTGAATTACAGTTACTTATTTTTTTTTTATTTTTTTTTTTGTAGATTTTTGTATACATGTTTTGAGTTTATTTACTCTATTAGTGTTCTAGATTCTAATTAAGGAGTTAATTTAGATGCTGATTATTATGTATACATTTATAGTTGTTGTAATTAATACAACACTAATATAAATATTTAGGTAGCACAACTCAGACAGGGACACTCGGACACTGACACGTCGGACACCTATTATAATTAGAGAAAACGAATTAATTGAATGTGATGACACGAGTTGGTGTCGAACACATACACATGTCTAACAACGGACACACCTTCGATCAGAGGAGTTGGTTCTACTGTTGTGTGGTCTGGTTAGAGAAATAATTCCAGCATTCTCTATTCATTTCCATATGTTGCTCTGTCACATGAAAGTGAATATCCAACTGAAATGCATCTTGTTGTGATTTTGTATTT
>Ga0315914_1002014_pt1 | contig 31067 bp, 13 predicted proteins | sample MpolenodulesMG_FD_203920 | JGI IMG/M metagenome (GOLD analysis project Ga0315914, IMG submission 203920) | Medicago polymorpha root nodule microbial communities from Los Angeles, California, United States - elongated nodules | ecosystem: Host-associated > Plants > Roots > Nodule | place: USA...
TAGTTTTTTTGTTTCGCTATCAAGATCTTTATTGTTAGCCAAAACTTGAGAAACATTTTTTATTTTATTCTCATTGTCTTTTATTGTTTTTCTATGCATAGTCTTTCTATCCCTAGAATTGAAACAAGTTAGAATTCTCAATTCTCTACAACGTCCAGTGGACAAAAGATTTTCAGGTTATGTGTGGCCGGATGTGGCTCTGAGGAGAGCGCTGCACATTTTTTTTACATTGTCATTTTTTTGGTTCAGCTTGGTCTCATATATACAGGTGGTTGGGCATATCGACAATATCTCCCTTGCATGTGGTGGATCATTTTAACCAATTCATTTTTGTTGATGGAGTCACTAAGGCTCGCCGATCAATTCTACATGTTATTTGGTTTGCATCTGTGTGGGAAATATGGAAAGAAAAAAATAACAGACAATTCAAAGGCAAAGAGTGCACAATTGTTCTGGTGGTTGATAAAATTAAGTTGCTAACTTTCACGTGGTAGAACGCGAAGTTTCCTTCTCTTCCCTTTAACTACCATGGGTGGTGGCTTAGTCCTTACACCATTTTGGACATTGGTTAATAGTTGTCTGTTTTCTTTTGCTCTGTTTTTATGTTTTTGTTGTAAATATTGTATTGACTTTGTTGTTCTTCTCTGGCATACTTTGTGATAGCGAGAACCTTTTGTAGTGGTAATATGTCTCATTTTAGTCTCTTAAAAAAAACTTTTGGAGGGGAGAGGAAGGAAAGACTTTGGGGGGACAAAAATGCAGAGGAAAATTGAGAAATCTTTCACATTTTTTTAAAAGAGTATATTTTTTTGTCCTCGTGAGCTTAGCTCAGTTGGTATGGACAATGCATAAAATATGCAAGGACCGGGGTTCGAATCTCGGCCACAAAAAAAATAAAGGTATTTTTTTAGAAAGTGATAAAGTAATGTTTATAATTAATATATTTTTATTTTCATAATATTATATCAACATATATTAAATTTGAAAAATTCACATAAACCCTCTCAAACTCCTCAAAACCCTCCCCCAATACAATTTTTTAGTTCCCCAAATGAGGAGAGTTTTATATTTTGAAGAAAAATAACCCCCTCGAAACCCCTCCTCCTAATGACCTCTATTTTTTTCATTTACCCCTTCTTTTTTTTCCAAATCCTTCCCTTCCTTCCGTTCCAAACTGGCAAACAAAACCTAATTGTCTCACTTATTAAGCCTTCTATTTCCTTAAACATGGGTCTCTTGTTTAGAGAACTTCATTTTGACCTCATTTTATTATGTCATTATTGTTTTGTAGATCTAGGTTTGAGGATTCATGGTGCCGATAATTTTTAGAGGTAAGTTTATGTATAAAAATAATTTAAATTTTTAAAATAAAATTGGGAAAAGAATTATATTTTACAATAATTTAATTTCTTTTCAAAAAATAATTTACTTTTTGTGAAAAATAATTATATTTAGAAAATATCATATTTTCGGAAATGCGTTAACAGCCTATGGGCCGGAATTAGTGTTTTGAGCTTTTTATCATCAATTATGCTCTTCTTCCAATTATTTTTGCTCGCTCCCAACTAAAAAGATGTAATTACCCCTGCGTGACTTAAGTCACGCTGTGTGAGTTAACTCACGCTAGTTATAAATCATGCGTGAGTTAACTCACATAGGTTATAAACCCTGTGTGAGTTAAGTCACGTAGGCTGCGCGACTTAAGTCACGCAGGAGTATTTTCGAAAGTTTGGTTGGGAGCGAGCAATTTTTGATGGGAGGAGAGCATAATTCTTTTATCTTAGATAGATTATATAAGTGAGAGTTTTTTTAGAATTGCTCTTCTTCCATCTGTTTTTGGTCATTTCCGTCCTACATGATTTAATTCACGCTGAAAAATACACATACGTGAGTTAACTCACATTGAAAATACACCTGCATGAGTTAATTCACGCTCGGCTATTTGACAGGAATGAACAAAAATAGATGGAAGAAGAGCAATTATCGAGTTTTTTAGCGTTGGGGATTTTTAGGCCTTCCAAATAGCTATACTTATAAATTGACTGAAATTTAGGGGAAAGGAGCCTATATAAATTGACTTAACCGCAAGCAAGTGATTGACAACATCTCCAACAACATTGGTATCAATTCTTCTTTCAAAAAAAAAAGTTGGCTCCAATTTTGAATTAATTTAAAGCTATTTTAAATTATTGTAAAGCTTCATTTTCACTTTTACCAAACATTAAGACAAATTATTGTTAGCAAGGATTTTATTGTCTTATGTTAGTTCTCATTGTCATGATCATATGTCATCTTGTATTGAAATGAAATGAGTTAATTTAGTTTCTGACAACAAAAAATATTGCCTACAATATAAATTTACTTATTTGCTGAAATTTTGGGGGCCTAAAAAAATTGTTTGTTATACTTAGTAGTATTGTCACCACCTAAACCTATGAAAATGTGTTTTTTTTGTCTTAACCCTCCAATTATTAGGGGCAATGAGCCAGTGACGGATCCAGAAATTTTAATAATTGGGGTCAAGTTATATCATAAAAATTTATATAAAACTTTATAAATGCGTAAGCGTGCGAAAATTATACAAGTTATACTTATAATTGCCCTAAATGTTGATTTTTTTAAAAAATATTTGTCAATTTCTAGCGGAGTATAAAAAATATAACCATAATTAATTTTTTTTTTCCACCACCAACGTAGCGTCAGTCACAACCTTTGTCAACAAACATAGGAATAGTTTTCCTTCAAAAAAAAAATATAAGAATAGTTTATATAATAATAGTAGTTTTATGGTCTTGCCAACGATATGCTCTAAGATAATTGGTTAAAGATTTCATAAAAGAAATTCTTATCTTAAAAATAAGTGTTATTTGTATCAATATAATAATTATAACAACTTTTTATAAAAAAAAAAATTACTTCTTTTGATTTATTAACTAGTGTTCTTAGAACACTCATTAGGATCCTTCTTAGTTTTATAATTTTGTATAGTGTAATAAATAGACTATGTGAAGACAATAATACTATATAAAGAGGGTCAAACTAGATATATCAAATTTTGGGTTAAAAATACAATCGTCTTTGAGATTTTGGATGCACTGTGGCACTAAAAAATCTCATTAATCATTGGAATAATATTCTCCATATGCTTTTTACAACGAAATCATTAATAATTCATATTTAAGATTAGGGAAATGTTAATCAGTGTCCCCGGAGCACTGGTTAAGGATATAAAAAAGAAAATTATATACTAGTTAATGCAATGAAATTGTGTAATTAATTTATAATAAAGTCAAAAACAGTTTCCTTTTATGATAATAATTACCTTTTATAGCATGTTTAACCAATGCCCCGGGGTACGAGTTAGCAGAACCCTTAAGATTATTAAAAAAATTAAAGAGAAATTAAAGCAAAACCATTTAATATGCACCGTAACAATGTAGCTTTCAAAATAAGATTTTAACCATTTCAACTTTTAAAAAATAAAAAATCTAAGCAGATGCAACAATAGCATGCATATGCATAATTTAGAAAAATAATTAAATGTTTCCGACACTTTGTAAGGGATAATGCATATTATATGCAGGGATTAAAGTTTGAATCTTAAACACCCCACTTATTCACTTTTAAGATGAATTCCTCTGGCCGCTAGACTAATTGAATTTTTTTTTAAATATTAGTACTTTACAAAAGTGAAAGAGGGTTCGATGATTTTACTAAAATCAAATTAGAGCGTTGGAGAAAAGTGAGACAAATGTATTAAAAAGAAAATTTAGATGTGACTCTCAAACATGGGGTTAAAGAAGAGTGGATCGCACGTAAACATTGTTTTCTGGAAAGGGACGTAAATATTTTTATTACTGTCACTTCCTGAATACACAATTTCTAGTCTAGACATAAAAAGGAAAATGTATAATTTACTAGTAATTTTCTAACGGTATAAATGCAATTTGGAATCTTATCTTTCATGTCACCACCATCTTGTGGACACTCACTTCTTTTAAAAATAAGGAACCTATATGTCATTGATTGGTAGAAGAAATAAAATGAAATTGAGTGGGAATGAAATAAGGATGAAGCTTAATTAAGAGTGGCAAAGGGAAGTAACAAATAACTGAATAAGAGAGAGTGGTCACAACTGATTTTGACTGTAAATAGAACAGTTCCTTCTTACCCATTTTCTAATAACAAAGTCAACCCCTCAACTTTTCACTGGACATGTGTCGAACTGTCTATATATATATGATTTACATGGAATGGAACAATATTGACTCATTAACCAAGTTGTATGATGGCAATGTTGTTGAAGGCAACATCCATGAATATCAGTGTCCTTTTCTACTTGTTTTTGCAACATGTTCTTCAACAGATTGCTTTGATTTTGCTTATCCATTTAGTTATCAACTATGAAACATCACACTGACATGGATGCACATATAACGCCAACACTACTAATACCAGTAATATTTTGAAAAGAATGACATTGAACGAACATTCAATCTGAAATTTCAGTGTTATATACCAACTATGATCCTTTTTATAAGAGAATATGAGTCAACTTGATGTATTCTTCTCCATAAAAAGAAAAGTTGATGGTTCTTAGCAGGGCGTTCCAATAAAATTGGAGGCTCGGCTCTAATATTAAAAATGGCACTTAGTTAGTAAAAAAATTAATGATAATTTAAACAATTACAAATTAACAATAAGCATTATTTCTTGTTAAAAAAAAAAACAATAAGCATTATTTTGTTGAAATTTTTTTGGGATAGATATGTGGGATTGACTTAACTTGTCCAATTACTTTTTATTTTTGTCAAATAATAACTGTTTGATTTGAACCTACATAACCAAAGGAAATATTATCCTACATCCCAACAATTATACTCATACCCTTGCAAATAATTGAAGAAGCCTCCATAAATTGGAGGCCCAGCTCCGTATAGCTCTTTGCGCTTGCCCAAGAACGGCCCTGGTTCTTAAGTTCCCAATTACATGGCCAGTTGTATGTGAGTTAACCTCATAATTTAGTACAACTTCAATTACATCAAGTGCTACATTCTTGAATATTTTTAACTCTAGAAACTGTAGTAAGATATGGTGCACATAGAATAACAAAGAGGGAATAACCATCATCATGTAACCAAAAGAGGAAGAAAAAAAATAAGAGGGAAAACTTTCAATGATTGACATAAGAATTTTGCATTGCATCTCAGTGGTCCTCGTCATTTCTTTCTATGCAATCACAGAAACAAGTGTATTTGGCTCCTATCATAGGAGAAAGAAGTGTTGCACAAGAGATTCTTTATGTATTCTTTCCTTTATTCCTAATTCGTATGCTGCCATGGTGAAGTGACAAGACAAGAGAGTATTCTATCTGAAGCACGGCCTATTATCTTAACTAACTCTCTCCCACACTATGAATCGCAGACACCTCTCTGACTAACCGTGTCTCCATGTCTGACATGCACCAATGTCCGAAAACTCAAACAAGTGTCTAAAAAACATTTTACTTTTTCTTTGCTAAAGGTCTTCAACGCACCTTAGACACTCCTTGAACATATCTCAGAGACTCAAACACATCTAGGGGTTAAAGACTTTTTTATCTTTTTGGTAGTAGATAGATGATCGAAGATGAAAGATTATCGTATCTTGTTTTAGAATTTTATGGGTAATGAAACAAATTGATCAATTTAAAGGGGCGCGCGCACATGCACACATATATCGATTCTCAATTTATAGATTTTATAGATAATTGTCAAATTTTATTTAGTTATAATAAATAAATATGTATCGAGTCTCAGTGTCAATGTCGTGTTTACATTAAAATGTAAACGTATATGTGTCAGTATCGTGTTAAGTATCCATATTAGAGTGCATGGGTCCATATCTCTCACACCACACCCTCTCCTTTCTCCAATGCTAAAATTTCTTTAATATCTATGTGGTCACATCTACTCCTTTGTAAGTTGTAACTTGTTAAGAATGTAGAATGTTTTAGGTGGATGGAAAAGGATCAGAATCTGGTTTCTCTGTCTTTTTCTAGACTCAAGATTTTTTTTTCTCCCCCTCTTATCAATATCTCCTATGTTGATAAGTATTCCACCATGGACTATGATAAGATTTCCCCTGCATGAAACTGATAACCTAGCATGTCCATGTAAACTTTGAATCAGCAAGCCTAACAGTCATATATGTTATGCATCATTACAATTTACAACAAATTCCCATGCAAAACCACTCATTACCAACATAACCAAAATTAAAAAGAACAGACAAACTTACAAAATAAGTAAAACACATGGCAATCTAATTAAGATGACATTTAGGCTTTAGATGTCTTAGAACTAGAATTGATTGAATGTTTGCATCAAAAAAAAAATATGCTGTCGGTGCATAGTTTATTAAAAACTATACTCCGAAAGCATAAATTTTTTTACGCAAACATTCAATCATTTCTCAATATAGTACTACATCTGAATATTACATCCTACAGATACAAATATCTGTGGTTATATAAAAATGACACTGAAAGTGTATAGTAACTAAAAAGCATAACACAAACTTAGAATCTTAACATGTTGAAGTGATTTCATGTTCAATTTAATACCAGAAAACATTGTCTACCTGTCTGCATCTCCTATTTGGAAAAGCAAAGAAGATCTAATAACATTGAAAGAGACATGAGTGATATGCATAGTCCATCAGATGGATTACACGTCATAGAATTAGCTGCTAAAAAAAGTATCTCTGTCCCTTCCTTTTCCTTTCCTCATCAAGTAATATGCTCTGACACGAAGCCTGTGGGAATTGATGCATTCATGCATGGAGGGGTTAGTTGAGGCTGCTTTCTCACTAACAAGTGACATTTATGTGTTATTCTTCTTTTCTTGCACTGGCAGCATCAATTCTTCTACTCATAATCATCATCTTCAGAAAGTATCCACTGATTTTATTGAAAGCAGCTATCTATCATTGCCCACTAAACCCAACTTTTGTTGTGTCCATCAAAATTTTATCCAAATGCATTGATCCTTGTTTGCAAACCTGGAAAACGAAATGACCAAATAATAATAATTGGGGCACCAGCATAGACAGGATGATTGATGATACAAACAACACTCCTAACCAACAAAAGTAACATTCAATGAACCTTTTGATAGAGGATATATCCTATTAATGTTACATCCTTTTTGTGTCTCTGTCTGTGTTTAATTTGCATCCAAATGCATGCAATAGTTTGCATTTTCAAAAGATACGAGAGAGATCAATGCGATACGGTCCTATATTGTTAACATAAGATATTTTCTTCTTTTTTTGAATAAAGCAAACATTAGATTAGATATCTATACTCTGTCACAGTCATACAGATAATGCAAATGATTGGCTAACTTTGATATTTCATAAATCAGAATCATGATGATTAACAAAGCAAACACCTTGGGGGGAATCAAGTTTTGCAAACTGAGTTTCGTCAGAAGATTGTGCAGACTTGTGTAAATTCCAAAACCTCATTCACTCTTGGCAGTAATCTCATCTGTGTTTTTTTATTGAAACATATCACCCCTCATTATTATTATTTTTGAGAGGATATCACCCCCTCACTATTTATCATTCGTTTGTTTTAGATTTTGCATGAGATTATATAGTAATAATGAACATTTTTTTAAAATGATAAATGATTGAATACAAATTTAATCCACTAAAATGAAATTACTTTGAATCAGAGGAGCGGGTATTTACAATCACATATGCTAATCAATTATACTATTTTCTTTGGATGAAGCTAATCACTTCTTCATCAGGCTTCTTATAAAACAAACTATAGAAGTACTGATCTCATCTCACACTTCTTTTGTAACATACTCAGTTTTTGCCACCCTGTCTCTCCCGGGGGCAACCAACCCGAATTGACTAAAAGAGGCACCCCAATACTGATCCAACCCATTTGACTATGAAAATTGCTCTTTTCACTTTTGAAATTGTTTTTTTCCCCCAACTGCCGCTGGCCCAGCAGCAGCGACAGTTAACTGCCACCAGACACTTTAAAAGTCGGTTGAACCGATTTAAAAAGTGTACGGCGGCAATTGGAAAAAAGAGCAATTTCAAAAGTGAAAAGAGCAAGAGTATTATTTTTCCCACCCTATGTCCTTCTCACGCGCCCTGCGTAAATTACCAAAAAGCCCTCCGGAAAATAAAATCCGGAAATGGAAAATATTTTCCGAATCCGGATAGATTCGTAGTATAAAAGCAAGTTTACCCCCCATTTTTACAGTTTCACTTTTTACTCTCTCTCTCCCTCTTATCCCAAAATCTGAACTACAAAAATCCAACCAAAATTTGTGTTTTCTTGCTCAAAAGGACCGCATTTCAACCCTTGATAAATATCCAATGGAAGGTTAGTTTGATTTCTCTATGCATGCAAGTTAATTTTCCAGTTTTTTTTCTTCTTTTGCACTGAAGCATTCCAGATTTCGTTTTCCGAACAGTATTGTTGCAATCCGGAAACACCCAGAATGGTTTTTGATATGTTATTTCAATGGGGTGATTTACACAATTCGGATTACATAATCCAGAACGTGTAAAAACTTTCCGGATTATGTACTCCGAATCCATTCATTCAACATTGGCATCAACATCCATCAGGGTGGTTTAAGTGCCAAAATCCACGAATGTTTCCAGAAGGTGTTCGGATTATATATTCCGGACTAGGGGTATTTTTGGAAGAAAAAAAAATAGGGCGCGCGAGGAAAGGCAATGGGTGGAAAAAGTAACACTCAAAGAGCAATGCTCTTCGACTATGGGTACAAATTGGACTTGTGTGGCTCACCGAGGACATATGGGCTGGGTTAGCCCAATTATACAACTATAGGAGAAGGGGGGGAAATTAAGAGTATCATTTTGATTTAGTCATCTGCTGATTTGATTTTGAGAATATCAACTAAAGGGGCGCATCATCCAGGAGCAGGTTGCAGGAAGAAAGAATACATGGTGTTGGGCAGCCAACAATTATAGCCGAACTGAGAGGAACATGGACCTCTTGGCTATATTTGATTATTTAAACTTGATTTTTGTTTACAGTTAGAAAGAATAAGTATTTGCCAAGAATTAATCTAACCTGAGCTACTTAACACCATGTGACTTCTTACTACTTAGAAGTTAAACACTATGGCATAGAGAAAGAAAAAAAAAGTTATATATTATAGCACAAATGAAAGATGACCAAAAGAAGGCTTAGTTACTACTGTCTTCACCAGACTTTGAAAGCCTCAAACCGCTTGAATGGCGTTGTTCTTGCCACTGTTTAGATCAGAACCGCCGACTGGAGCATTTGCATGGAATGCTGATTGCCTTGAGGGCTCTCCTAACAACTTCAAAGAAAGGGGGGAAGGCTCTCTATCAAGTGCCTGTGTTTCCCCAATGCTCAGATGAGACATTCCCACAAGTTCATCAACATTGACAGGTTCCTTTGGAATGACTGGTATTGGCTTGAGGACCTGATGATGCGATGTCTCTCCTCTGTTGACTTCTTCAAAGGGAGCTCCAATTGATGGCCATATGGAAAATGAGGCAGGTAAATAAGGTGGGAAGAATCCTTGAGTCATTGGTGTGAATCCATTTGATCCCATTGTAGTCTCATTGGCCTCTTCTACATTTTCTTCAGATGTAGCTTCCATTGGTTCATATTCTGACTTGAGAGACAGATTTAGTGATGGTTGTGAGTTCTCAGAAGGTGGAAGTAGTACTTGCTCTTCTGGCATCGAAGTTGAATCTGGACACTGACATGATTTCAAAAAATAAAAAAGTTAGCTAGATAGGAAAATGACTACATAATACTCATCAAACATAAATCATAATAAACAATTCAATACCAAGTTACAACGAGAATGAACCCGTTTATGTAATTAGCAAATAAAGGCTTCAGTAAATTTGTCGCTGTAATAAAAAAAATCTTTTGTCTTCCGAAGCAAGAACTATTGTTGAGAAACTCAACAGAGTCAAGGCATCATCATGCCATGATAAATATGAAAGACTATCTCAACATATTTTTCTAGTAGTCTAGTTTATAACTGCACTCTGTTTAAATGGATTCAAGCCAAACACACCAAGGTATTTTCTCAAAACAGATAAAAAAAATGTTATGGTAGTGATGATAACTTATATATTGCTTATAGGCTGGTGTAGACGTAGTGGAGTTGACAAGGATAAGAGGACACTAGTTTCACTCTCTATCAGACAATATATACGTAGCAGACATATGTATGTGTCTGCATGAAGATTGCTCAATTAGAAATGATGAATGAATACTGACCACATCAGGAGCCATGTCGAAAAGACTGGAACGTCTCTTCCTCCTGGTAGCATTACTCTGTCGGATAAAGTACTTTTGTGCATGACTTGCTACTTGAGTAGGGGTCCTTGACACAACAAAATTACGTGCTATCCCTCGCCAGTCTCCTTTGCCTAGCTTTTGGAGACCAACCAAGAACAATCTATGTTCTTCCTCAGTCCATGGAACACCTAAAACATACAAAAGGACAAATTAAATAAAGTAATCTAATCAACGAGACAAAAGGATGCTCGGCCTCCTTAATGAATCAACAGTCTTTGTTGAAATACAACAATCCGATGCAGCAATTAATCTCCTCAAAGACATGGTAAAGGAAAAACAAAGTTGAGAGGCTTTAAAATAAAACAGGTAAGCAAAGTAGCAGCATTCTGGATTATGAATTAAAGGGATTAGAACCTTATATCCTTGTTACAAAAGTCACAGCTTTCAAGCATATGACAAATCCCCAAGAAATGGCACCCAGTTTAACTATGGCTTGTAGAATATAAAAAATATATATAAATAGTAACAAAATTATTTGATAATTAAAAATTACAAATATGTGGTATTTAGCCCTTAATTTTTCAAGTAAACTAACAAAGCAAATGAGTATGACTGCTTTAACATGGGGATAAAAACCTAGGGACGTGATTCAGCAACCTGTATTAAAGCCAGACACACCAATTACCCCTGTTACACTAAGTTTTTTTTTAAAAAAAGACCACTATTACGCATAGTATTTAGCTGCCAAACTGATCATAATAGTACTGATATGTACAGCCGTTAATTTGCCACATTTTATAAAAACTTAACAATGCACGTAATTCTTCTAACAGAATAATGAAGATGTTCAACATTTTTCTTATTTGCGAGATATTAAATATGTTTACTACTCTATTTAATAATTTGTACTTAACATATAATATTTCTCAAAATCTGAGTACATTGAAAAATGGAAAGGCAAGTTAATCAAGCAACAAACTCTTGTGTGGAGACCAGTAACTTTCAAAAAGCAGATTTGCTTGTTATAGTGAATTGCTTAAACCTCAATACAAATTCCAGATATTAAACCGTTTTCCACCGACACCCCCGTGTTGTTTGTGGAAGAAAGCATAAAAATCATACATCGAGGTGTATATACTCCTTCTGTTCTATTATTTTTTAACTTTCACTTCTGTAGAAGAATTTTTATTTTTACCTATTTGCCGTTTTTAGAGTTCAATACAACATTATTTTTTCAATAATACTCTTCACTGTGTATTGCACAGATAAATAAGTGGAATAAGATAATAAACAGTTAAGTATTGGAAAAAGACATAATTACATAAAGAATAACAAAACTTATTGGTTGTTTTCGTACATGTAAATAACTTTAAAATGACAACTAAAACAAATTGGGAATTAGTGAGAGTTTGTTTGAATTGACTTATTTGAATTTATTTACCAACATAAGTACTTGTGACACTCTTTGGGATAACATATTAATACCGCTTATGACATGTTCATAAATTGTTTTCAACAAACCAAACAATTGAATTGTTAGTTCGATTACTGAGCAGAACAATGTTTGGCGAAGCTATACTTACCTCATGGCCGAACTCCGAAATACCAGGATCCTTCCACCGGGAACCGGGTGTGTTAACACTTAACGGAAGAAAAAAAATTGTTTTCAACTTACTTACATAAGCTCTTCGGGAGAGCTTATGAAAACAGTTTATATTTATAGCTTATGAAAATTGTTTATGACAAACTTATAAGCTGCAAATTAAGTTATCCAAACTGGTCCTAATTCGTACCATACCAACGTAAACATTCCCTTGCGTCCTACTATAAATTCAACCCCTACTAGCTCCAATGATCACAACTCTCAATATACCAGTACCATGGATTGTACTATACCGAACCAAAACCAATGAAACAATAATGACATTAAATGTTTCGTATCTATCAAAATTACTCATAAACATTAATAACATTAAATGCCGTCATTGCTTGACCAATCAAACCAAATGTGTTGCATAAAATAAAACGTGAATACCAAAAATACCTTCACCAGATATCAGCAACAATTCATTTTTTCCAAAATAAAATAAAATAAAATAAATAACATCATATTTAATTATATACATACATTTATGAAGTGTTTTGCGTGCAAAAAATAAAAAACAATTAAGATTTCACAATCAAAGAAATTAAAAGGCAAATCTAACACGCTTATAATGTGTGGTTTTCCACCAACTTTACTTTTCGTTTGGTGCAATTAAAAAAATTAATATCAACATTTTTAAATTAAAAACAAGATTAAATGCAAAATAATCATGATTATGCTAAAAAAAACAAATACATACCTTTTTTTCTTTCGCTGCTGCGGCGGGTAGCGAAAGCAGAAGAAGCATGAACCGGGTCATCAGACAAATAACCATCCGGGTCATGCGGCGGTTCAAAAGAAGGTGAACCGGGATTCAAAGATGAACCGGGGTTCAGCGGTGAAGAAGAAGAAGAAGAACAATGATGAAGAGCAGCGAGGTTTAGGTTTCCCATACTCGCACTTTTCTTGATGATTGATCCATCGGTTAATCTAACACCAAAAAGCTTCACCCCGGCGGTGCTTCTCGACGGACATGTCCGTGAGTTATGGCCGTTGTTGCTGCAGTGAGAGCAACGTCGAGTCATCACGAATCGCCGCCGCGGATGACTCGGTTGCAATGAAAGCAATCACGACGACGGAGGAAGAATGAGACGAGAATAGCAACGTGTGCTATGTTTTGATTTTGATGTTGAGAAAGAGAAAATGAAAATGGATTAATTAGAGATTAGAGATAGAAAAATGATGCATGGGTTTTGGTTAATTAAGGAAAATGAGTTTGTTTGTTTGGATAATACTCGATTTTTTATTGTTTTTGTTAAACCTGGGGTTAAATGTGGAATTTTGATTTAACGTGTTATATGGTGTCATAGTAGAACGCGGTGCATCGTTCATTTCTTTTCACATTGCAATCACTATTTTACCCTTTCTTACTTCTTATTTAAGGCTTTGTCTCAAGATCTTTAGATAGCTAATGAATAAATTTGATAAATCATAAGTTAGTGAATAGTCATAGCAAATATATTATGTGTGATGTTTGTTAAAATTAATAATTAAACTAACTGTTTTTTAGGTTTTTTTTTAAGGAATAGTCAAACTAAATATTAAATGTGAAATGATATAAAAAGATATTTTAAACATATAATTGAGAACAAATTATAACTTATAAACTCGAAAGTTATTTTGAGTAGATTGTTAAAAAAAACACTATAAATTTCTAAGAAAAATTATTACCCTCTATGTTTCTTAAATATTAAGACAAATATTGATATATAAGTTGTTTGATGTCTCGATAAATACTTTTTTATTACGACTCAATGAATATATTTTAAATATTATTTTTATTTTATATAATTAAATATATTAATAGTGAAATTTGTATATTGAACATATGTGAATTGTGAAGTGATCAACTACGATGTGATGTGTATTTAAAAACGGAGGATAGGGATGGAAATTGGACCCAAGCCCGATGGATATCCGCAATGGGTAAGGTAAAACCCCGCTTTCATGGGTATGAGTATGGGTTCGGGTAATTACCCGCAAACTTAAAAGAGTACGGGCACGGGTATGGGCACTGAGCTACCCAGCCCCGCAACCCGCATATATGTATTTATATAATAGAATAAATAATTTATATATATTAATTAATTAATTAATTTACCTAACTATTTAAGCTTAAACCTAAACCTAGCCTCCTATTGCAGTGAATCTTTGCCGCCTGCTTGCCTTTCGTTGCTTTTTGTTATCCCTCTCTTCTGCTTTGAGGTAACTATATCTTGAATCTCATACTTCTAAAGGGATGGAAATTGGACCCAAACCCGATGGGTACCCGCAAAATACTACGATTCACACTGTTTTTTTATTTGGCTAAATAATACGATTCATACTATTTTATGAGTTGATTTAAAAAAATTGGATCCTAGTTTTATTTCAATTGTGGTGCTTTTTTTTATTGTCTTTGCATAGTTAAAGTGCGAGTAATAGATGCGGGTATGGGCAGTTAGGTGCCCATAGCGTATGGGGAAGGGCACTTAAGTTTTTGCCCACGAGGGTATGGGGTCAGGTAAGGGTATTTTTTACAAACGCGGGTATGGAGATGGGTACTATAGTACCTTGCCCATTGGGTATCCATTGTCATCCCTACCAATTTTAATTTAGTCACGTGAACGTATACTCTCTGTTTTAATCTAAAAATTGTCAAGTGATCAACTAGCGTGTTTTGCTTTTTCATGTTAATTTTTTGTTTGGCTATATTACCTTGTATTGTGGAACTAACTTTAAATCGCACATTTATAATGGGAAAGTCGTGTACTTTATTTAATTTTTTTGTAAAACTAATTTTCAGTTTTATTAGTATTTGACTACAGTTTGTAGTATTTTTATAGTATAATTTTAGAAAAAGAAATATTAATTATGGCAATGATTTGGTTATTGAGAAATTAGAGTTGGTCAAAACTCAAAATGGATAGCGTGGTGAGTGCTTTGATTATTTAAGGAAAAGAATGGTTGGAGAGTAAACACGGACGAAAACTTTATATCTGTTTATCCTTTCAACAAACATATATATGGCAAAAGTGCTTTTGATTTTCTTCTCTCATGCCTGCCATATCTACTTTCCAAATCTATATTGGATTCTTTTTTTGTTTTTGTTTTTGTTGACCAATTAATTGAATTTTCATTGTTCGATAATAAAATATTCGTTTGCGCAATTATTGGGGATAGAGGGGATTTGGATGCGTTACGATTAAATTGGAACTAGAAATCTAGAAATGGCCAATGAATGTAGTTACGGAACAGTTATAATAGGTCACGTGGAGATGAAGCTATTACATGCACGTTACTTTATCTATTTACCTGGTCCAAAATGACTGACTATTTTCTTTCTTTTTTACTACTAGTTACGTTAGTAGTTACCGTCTTTCTTTCTTTTTTTTTCTTGCTAATAATACACTACTTTTTTTTTACCGATTTTCTTTAAGAGGTTTTACCCAGCTAATATATACAACTAATTAATCTTTTTTGTCAAAAAAAAAAACTAATTAATTTGCTCTTAACTTTTCAGTTTTCAATGTTTTCATAAAGGTTGCTTTGTGATTGAGAGTGTACGATAACAAATTTGAAAGTTAAAAAAAACGTTCAAATATATATCACTAACATCTAAGGAGGAGAGTGTTAGAGAATGTATTCTTTTGCTGCATGATATTGTTTTGCAGGATAATACTTTTAACAGGTGGAGGCGGTTACTCGATCTCATTAACGGTTACTCGATCCCATTAACGGTTACTCTGTTAATAGTACTTATCACTATCTAACGTCAGTGGATGCACTTCCTGATTGGGGATTGCTTGATGATGTTTTGCACAAGCAAGTTCCTCTTAGGGTTTCTTTATTCGTTTGGAGACTTCTTCGCAATCGGCTGCCTACCAAAGATAACTTACTCCGGCGGCACATAATCATCGCGAAAGACAATACTTGTGTGGGAAGGTGCAGCTCATTGGAGACCGTAGACCACCTTCTCTTTCGTTGCGACACTTTTAGCAGCGTGTGGTTCACAGTGTTGCAGTGGGTAGGTCTCTGTTTTGTCGCTACGGGTAGCTGTCGGGATCATTTCACTCACTTTGGTCATCTGGCGGGGTTATCGCGTTCGTCTTATTCGTTCCTTCAACTAATCTAGATGGCTTGTGTATGGGTCATTTGGAAGAAACGGAACAACAGAGTTTTTCATAAGAAGATTACAAATTCTCAAACCTTAGTCGACAAGGTTAAACTGTTATCTTTCCAATGGCTAAAAGCAAATATATATGCAAACCTTTGTTTTTAGTTATAATGATTGGTGGCTGCACCCTTTGTTATGTATGGGTGTCAGGATGTAATCTTCTTGTCAGGTTCTTTTTTATTTTGGTGTTTGTTGTTGATGCACCTGTGATCTGACATTGTACTTTTTGGTGGTGATTCTCTTTTGCACACCTTATACGGAATGAATCACCACAGTTAATCTATATATTCCATTTTAGGTTGTTAAAAAAAATCTAACAATATTGTAATAAAAGAATAATCTTTACTTGTTCTAAGAATGTTCTTTGATTATATGACTATTAATTACCACACTCGGAGTAGTGAATGGGGTTTTAAGCATTTTATTTAGATTTAAAATAGTTATGTTATTAATAATTTGAATATATTCTATATATCGTGTCGTGTTTAGCTGTAAAATTGATAATAATTAATTATATTCAAATTTATTTAAAAAACCATTTTTCATGCAAATCAAAGCAAAAGTGCTTATAAGCTTACATTTCATTGCAATTATTTCAACTAGAATTCGCAAATTAATATTCTCTATATTTTTATAATACTTATCAAATATTTTATTAATTAATTTTAAAGTTGTATTTTTTGTTAACTTTTACTAATTTTACAAACAACAAATATATACATCTAAATTAAAATTCAAAGTTGTCAAAGCTTTATGAGCTACTTCAAATATATAAATAGGCTAAATGCACATTTATCCTTTAAATTATTTTTAGGTTTCACTTTATCCTTAATTTTTTTTTCATTTTGCTTCTTTAAATTATAAATGTTATACAATTTAGTCCCTTAAATTGTTATTGTTTTATTTTAGTCTTTTAAATAGTTAAATTATGAACGTTAGACACTTTAGTCCTTTTAGTTAAAAATACCAAGACATTTTGATCCATAATAGGAAGGATGAAAATGTCTAAAGTTTGCAACTTTCTTTAAAAAAAAAAAAAATTGCAACTTAAAGGATAATTTTTTGAAAAAACCTATGAGACCAAAATTGTCTACGTTTGTAAATCAAGGGACCAATGTAAAACGAAAAAAAAATCAAGGAATAAAGCCAAACCTAAAATTAACTTGATAGACTAAAAGTGTTGTTTAGCTTATTTAAATAAGTACTTCTATCATAAAATAAGTTTAGTTTAAAACATTAATAAAGTTCAAACAGATTAAACTCACTGTAGTCTTATAGTATAATCTAGCTCGAGAAACTTGTATTTGTATTTGAAGGCATATAATACTCGATTTACATTTCCTTCCCTTTGCAAGTTGTTATGTGCATATGAAAAACTTATCCTTGGCTCTTCTTTTTTAAATGTAAAACCTATCCATAGCTAATTCTTTTTCTTTTTGGCCCATCCTTTCTATTCTTTTTTTTTTTTTTTGAAAGATGCCCATCTTTTTTATTCTTTTAACTCGTCCTATAACATGCTTTACTTTATAAATTTTAAAAGAGAATAAAAAATAGCTAGTGTAGATATCCTCAAGCTTGATCAGCATAGTACAGGTCAGATTCACTGACTCGACAAAATCTGGGGCTTCTAGCCATTTCATTGGCCGTCCTAAATATTAAAATTTTCAGTCTAATTAAGTAAACAAAATTATCTCCGATGATAAAGATCTATCTAGGAGTAATATGATTTGTACGGACACGTTGTAGCATGGATTACGGCAAATTATACATTTTCCAAATGCCTTAGACCATAGGGATCCCGATAGGGTGAATGAGGCAAAGTCAAGCTTTTGCATACTTTAGTCGTGGAGACTTATTCTAATATATAGACTATAATTCAAGATATGTTATAGTAACATATATATCGTGTACCATTTTTATGTGATAAAGTATGTTATCCGATCAAGTAATTTGATTTAAATGGTTAATAAACTCTATCAAAATGAATTATACTTGAAAACTTAAATTCAATTTTTGGGTAGAATAGTTTTTTATCGAATTTTACTTACTTTCGAATTCTGAATTATCAGAGCTTTTTTTCCCTTAAGAATTTGATGGTTAATACCAACAAAATAAAATATGTTATCCTAGTAAATAACATATCTAACTTCCAAAGAAACTAGCTTTATCCCAGGAATTAAAAAATTTAAAGGTATAATAAAGTAATTAGCAAATTGAAGTATAACTAATTGATTAAAGTTAAGATATATCATTGTCTTCGTGTTTGTATTTAGTGTCATCCTCACGTGCCCCTAAGCAGGTAATTGTAAATTAACATTTTTTGACTCAATAATTGTAAATTAACTCTTGTAAAAAAACAATTGTAAGTTAACATAGACATTATTTTCTACAAATTAATTAAATAAATAATGATGTCTTTTTAACCGGTTCCCAGGGATAAAAGGGAAATGATGGTGTCATCCACCATCCCAACCAATTGGACTACTCATGTGAACTATATACACCTCAAAGCTAATTCTTGTGTTGATGATATAGCTTTGATATTTTGTTGGGAGAATATTAATTTATAGCTCATAGTTTATATGTTGTCATTATTATAATCGAGTTAACCCTTTGTTTCCCATTCCTCATTGGCATTGCTTGTTAAATCATATCAAGCCTTCGATACATTGTAAAAAAAAAAGAAAAAATGGAAGTGAATGAGGATGCAGATGCCTGGGAGTGAGTTAGAAATTAGACCACATTCAATTAAAGTAAGTTTAAATTGCATAGCAGCAAATGCCTCTGTATAATCTTTGGTCAATGACTTCATAGATTCTCAAAATCTTGAGGTTCCAAGAATAAGAGTAAGAGAATATAGATGAAAATATCGTATTCATTAAAAAATCAGGAAGAGTAAATCAATTAGTTTACGCATCTCTGCTCATGTGAAACTTATGTTCTCTGTAAATTTCCATCAGTAAAACATCTCAATAAATGTCTAAAATTCATATTTGTCCACAACTGATTATGTACTACTTTTTTTAATTAATATTTTTCCTAATTCTGCTTTCTAATTAGTGCTCTTGGTAAACTTGAGGTGTTAGCTCAGTGTTACTTAAGATGGGCCTTGCAATAAAATGGCAAGGAAATTTTTAGTTCCGTCACGAGACTTTTTAATTCCGCACTAAACATTGACAAAGATCAAACATAAAGTTTACAGTCAAGTTCTCAAAACAACATATATATCAAGTAGGTGAAGGCGGATGTGGATCTGAACGTGGAGGTGCAGGTGGATGGCCTAGAGAAAATCTCTCTAAAAATTGCTGGAATTGCTCTCAAAGCAAACGTGACTCCTCTTGCGATGCACGAATCAACTCCTCGTGAGTCTTCAACTGCTCTCTGAGTGTGCCATGTTTTCGGCTGACAGCTTAGAAATTGAAGCCCTCATATGCTCATATTGAGATGGTGAAATGCCATCAAATGATGTGGAAGATACAGAAGGCTTGTGTTTTCCTGCCTCTGCACCCAAACCATATTTGTGTCCCTTCTTGTCCACTCCTTCAACTACATCTAAAATGATGTTGTGTGACTCATGACCAGACAAATCATCCCCTGGTGTTTCCTGTGAGTCTCTATCAAGAGTATGTCTTTCATACTCATTCTGAAAAATTACCAAGAAACGAAATGAAATTAATCACAAATATTACCTTATCTACATTCAGAATAAAAGGTAAATCTAATATCCTGTTGCTTGATTTATGTTGGTCAACGACAAATAAAAGATAATAATTTATGTGACGACATGGACAAATTACAGGTGACAATTACCAGATTCAAGATGTGCAGTGAAGACAAACAATACCACAATACCTTTAAAGTTGGGTGCTATCAACAAAGCAAAGCTAGATAACTAGACACCTACAATTTCTCATTTGAAATTGTTTATGAACAAATAAAATTCCACCATTTAAGTCGAGAATCATCTAAATAGAATTCCCCAATCCCTTGGGACACTAAATTCATGACAACACTAACAGGAGTCACGGGAAACCCTTGATACCAGACCTACAAGAAAACCCCTCCCGAAGTCCTATATTCATTCTACTTGCTCATTCCTTTTCCCGAAGCCCTCCACTTTTAAACTCCCAAACAATGCCAAATTGAGAGGACTTATTACAAAACGTAATAACCGCTGTTATCAAAAGACACAAAGCAGCACGTAAACCACCATTACCGACCCTAAAATGCCTTTTAACACCCTAATTGCATAGCAAGCAGACCAATTCCATGCTAATACACCCAAAACAAGGGCCTCACAGAAACTCCCTTCAACCTGAAATCTGCAGTTCAGTCGCCAAAAAGAAAACAGGATCGAAGGCCTGATCACGCTCCAACACAGCAGACCAACAGCTACCCCCCAACACAGAACTTACACACACGAGAAAGCTACAATTTCAATCAAATCATCTGTATCACAATGGTTGGATATGTGAAGAAATGAAGCATGCACACACCCACAAGGAATCATGAAGAACAAAGAACAAGTACAAAAAAAAATAAAATATATATATATATATCGTTTATAGAGGAAAGTTTAGAAAAATCAAAACAGCATTTCAAGACGTGTAACATGATCTTTGCCTTACATTTATTAAAATATCTATGATTCAAAATCAGGGCACATCAATAAATCAATATTGCAGCAAACCATTCATATAACTAATTGTAGAGTATTTCCCATCATTTATTGTTTATTTCCCAAAAGTCTAGAAATACTAATCTCATGAAGTTGTAACTTACCACAACCATTTGATGTATCATTTTTCACTGTGTCTTTTGAAACATCGACAATATAAATCCATTTATCCATCATATAGTGTGTGTGTTTTGTGTTTTAAGTCTATTCCAATACCTAGATACCCAATCCCCGACTAAAACCACAACCCCACCTAAAATTATGAAGGTGTACGCACCTTTTTCATTTGGACAAAAATGTAAATTTCATTTATTTTTTTAAACATACATTCACTATAATATTGAATTGAAAATTTTATTTCTGAATTGTGAAGCCATTGAATCGTAATACATGATCAAGCCACTGAAGCGTGAAACAATATCAATCTTTTAAACAGGGTCTTGTAGCTACTAAATGATTCATGAAGGTTCCCAAAATCAAAAGACAAGCATACATTACACATACAATTTGCAGTGTATAGGATTTGTACGTTGCAAATTAGCATCCGAGACATACTCTGAAATTGTCCCTAAATAAGTATAGTTTCTCTCATAGTTTTTCTGTGTTCCCTACCTCTTCTAATCTGACTCTCCTTCATCTGATCTACTCTTCGTACCACAGCATTTACAAGTCTTCTCTCTACATGCTCAAACCACGTAAGCCTATTTTCTACCATCGTCTCTACTATAGGTTCTACCCAACTCTCTCTCTCTCTCTCTCTAATGGTGTCATTCCTAATCATATCTCGTCTACCGAAGAATACAATATAAGGGTGGGAATACGTTTCCATCTGATCGGCGTATTTGAAATTTAAAAATGATAAAATGTGAAGTAGAAGACAATCGGGTAACTCGCTCAGTATGTCTTGATTCTCTTCAATATTATCATGTCTTGCTCGCTTCTCGGGTGGAATCATCGCTTCATCCACTAATTCAGACATTAAAGTACCTAAGCAAGCATAAAAAGCAAAGTGATTATGTTCTACAATGTGACGGAACAAGAATAAATTGAGAAATTCTAAAGCAAAGTAATATACTTTTTCGTTAAATTGTAGGCCGGAGCTCACACAATGTGAAGAACTCGGGTGTTGGGGTTCAAACTCCAACCCTATATAAATTATGCATTATCTCTATCAACTGAGTTAAGCTTACAAGAAAATGGAGTGTTGGAGTTCGAATCTCGGCCCTGTATAAATTATGCATCGTCCTCGTCAACTGAGTTAAGCTCAAAAGAAAGTGGGGTGTCTCGGCTCGAACCCCATGAGTTAAGCTCACGGGAAAGTGGGGTATTTGGGTTTCGAACTCCAGTCCTGTATAAATTATGCATCGTCCCCATCAACTGAGTTAAGCTCACAAGAAAGTAGGGTGTCTGGGCTCGAACCACATGAGTTAAGCTCACGGGAAAGTCGAGTGTATGGGTTTCGATCCCCAACCCTGTATAAATTATGCATCATTCCTACCAACTGAATTAATCTCACATGGACTAATTAATATATTTTTAATTTAGGTTAAATATGTTTTTGATCCCTATAAATATACTAATTTTTCGTTTTAATCCCTCTAAAATTTTCCTTAAACTTTTAATCCTATAAAAATTTTAACACTGCTTTTGGTCCTAATTTTTAAGTGAATTTTTGTATTTTTTTTAATAAAATTTTGCAAGAGTGTGTAAAATATTGTAAAACTCTCCAAAAAAAAATATGAATTTTTTAACAAAACATAAATTAAATATGGATTTTTAACCGTCAAAAATATAAAATTCATGTTTTTTTAAAATATTCTAATTTTTTTTTTAGAGAGATTCTTATAATATTATAAATTTTTCTGCAAATTTTATTTAAAAAATATGAATTCTACATATGATTTACTTTAAAGGAGTTACCAAAAGTTGAGATGGAAAACTTTTAGAGACTAAAAGTAGAAGAAATTTTTTAGAGAGACTAAAACAAAAAGTTGACATATCTATAAGGACCAAAAATATATTTAACCTTTAATTTAATATATAATAACTAATAAAGTATATGTTTGACCCGTAACATTGTGGTAATTCATTTTGTTAAACAATTTTAATTTAATTTTTGAGAGATTTTATTATATTTTAAAGATCAAATGAATCATGAGATCATTTAAGTTTAATGTTTGTACCAATGTTTTAAATGTCAAATGTATTATGAGGTCTTTTAAGTTTAACATTTGCATTAGATTAATCCCATTTAAGTTTTTCTAGTTTCAGAATACCCTTTATGTCAATAAATATATGCACCATTAGCTTTTTTCCATCAAACTCGGTTAAAAAGTGTTTATGTAGACTCTTATCGCTAAGCTGGATATCCAAATTCACAGATCTCAAAGTTAGGGTTCATAGGTGTATTATTTGTAGGGGTGGGTATGGTTCAGTTCGGGATGAAAACTGAACCGAACTGAACTGAACTGTTTGTTAAATTTAAAATAACTGAACTGAACTGTTTGCATTTCGAATTGAACTGAACTGTTTCAAACCGAACTGAACTGTTCCGAACTGAACTGAACTGTTATTATTAATACCTTTGAAAAAAATATGAAAAAAAAACAAATGAAATTGAATTTTAGTTACCGAACTGAACTGAACTGTTTCGAACTGAACTGAACTGTTTTAGTTCAGTTTCAGAACTGTTAGTAATGGTTCAGTTTTTTTGTGGTTCAGTTCAGTTCAGCAGTTCAGTTCAGTTTTTGGTTTTTTTGCCCACCCCTAATTATTTGATCATGATTTTAAACAAAATTTATCTGTAAAATTAGGATTGAATTGGGAAAAAATAAAAAGAAAATGTATGTATGTAAGTAATTATGTTTAGTGTCATAAACAATTTTTGGACCATCAACATCAATGTTAAATGGTCATGTAAGCACTTTTTAACAATGTTGGATGACAAGAAGGGTCAATTTGTTACAAAAAAATTTAATTAAAGAACTAACTTATACATTTTTACTGACATAAATGATCAATTTGAAACTAAAAAAAAGGATTAAAGGACGTCATGATGCATTTGACCTATTTTAAACATTCTTGAAAATTTTCATTATAAAACTTGAAGGTTACATCTGAGTTGACTTAAAAGTAGAGACCTAAAGTATTGATTGGAATTTTTTGGGGACTAAAAGTTGAAGAAAACTTTTAAAGAGACTGAAACGAAAAATTGTTATATTTATAAGGACCAAAAACATATTTAATATAAACTATTTCAGTTATTCGGCTCGAGGATTTGTTTCTAAAGTCGTGCACAGAGTATACCTGATTCAAATAAAATAAAATGTTTTAATATGGAGAAATATGATTTTTCTTTTATTTACCATGTTACTAGTACCACACTTATCTTTATTAAGAGTCATTGATCACACCCCTGGCCACTTACTTAAATTGTCTAAATTTTTATCACTTGAACCAATCTGTCGTTAGTTTTTTCATTTTATACTTTAAAAATACGTTGAGTTTTTTTTTATCAAAAAATTTATTTAGTTTATCCATTGTAATATAAATTTTAATGAGAAAATTATAAAATTCACATTATAATTTAATGAAAAGTTGACAAATGTCCTTAAGACATTGTTTTGAAAAAACAGAGAGACATTTTTGTTTAGCAAATAATGCAATATTATTTTGACAAGTATTTGACTTTTATTTTTAGCACAAATATTTTAATAGATTTCTTAAACGGTGAAGTTAATGTATTTGTTAACAAGATCCATATATAATTTAAATGTAACTTATAATTAAAAACTATAATAAGATGTCAACAAGTTATAGTTTAACTGATAAAAATATTTTGCTAAAAAAATTGATAAAAATATCAAAACTGTTAGGCTGAACGTCGCGATTGAGGTTCTAATCTCACTTCTCCATTTGTGTACATGAGTTCTCAAGCGATTATTTTGCTTCGTCTTTCTACCAAAAAACTATAATAAGATATATTGACACCTTATTATAGTTTCATCTAGTTTTTTCTGTTCTCAAGTGGTTATTTTGTACACCCTGCTTTTTATTTTTTTAAGATCGGTATCCGATTTTAGAATTGACTAATTTGAGAGGTCCAATATCACCATCCACTTGCAGAGGGTTCATTTAATGCAAGAGCAAAATTTTGTATGGACATAGCCCGTCAAAATTGGCACCAGGGGATCGAATTTAAGATCTTGAGAGGAGCACACTTTAATGTCTTAACCGGACACCACTCACGTAACTTATTAACTTGTTTTGCAAATAATCTTAGAAAAAACTCTCCATTTCATGTAAATACTTAGTCTTTGTACATCCTGCGCCAAATAAGCTATTATCACCTATTTATTTTTGGTTTTGAGTAAAATACACTTCCCTCCTTTGAATGATTGTGATATTACACTCCCCTCCCCTCTAGTTTTGAAACTCACATTTTCCTCCCTTAAGAGATAATAATATAATATATTTAATCCATTTTAAATTTTTCAATTAAGTTTAAATCAAATTCTATTTTAAATTTTATTTATGACTTTAATACCCTTTTGCTTAAAGCCATCAACATCACCACACATGCTTATCTAAAAACAATTCATCGTGTCACATCCCACTAAAACTGAAGGCAATTGCTAATTGTGTTATTAATTCTGTTAAAATTACTTGGACATGCGTTGAAATTGGGAAACAATCGTCTTTCTTTACTGAAATTGGGAAACACATGCCTCATCTATTGAGAGCCATCAGCGCTGCTATCAAGTACTTTTAAGAGGAAAAAATGGAAAAGGGTGGTTAGTTTAGAGGGAAATTGAAGGATAAAGTTTTGAAATTTCTAATCTCAATAATGGCGATTATAGTGATGTAAACGAATGAAAGATGAAGACATGTGCAAGTGCAAGGAAAAGGGTATTATAGTAATGAACTTGGTGTTTAATGGAGATTAACTACAAAATTTAATTGAAAATATTAAAATGGATTAAATATATCATATTAAAATCTCACAAGGGAAGGAAGTGTGTGATTTAAAACAAGAGGGGAGGGGAGTGTATTTTACGCTTTGGTTTTTTGTAAGTCTTTACCGTGGAATTGAAAATGAGATGAAAGTCCTCATGAGCTTATCTTAGTTGATAGGGACAATGCATAAAATATGCAAGATCTGAGGTTCGAACCCCAACCACCACCAAAAAATAAAATGAGATGAAACATACCTAAGTTTATGAACCAAGGCATATTCGCAAGCCAAGCCCACGTGAGCTGGGAGAGAATCATAATAGAATGTCCCGTTTTGCAAGATTTGAAGATTTTCTAGGCGAGTAAGAGATCGAGTAACAATTCTTTTCTAGAAGTCTTCATTATCTGGAAAATCATCGCATATCACAAAGCAAAAAAATAAATTATATATATAGAGAGAGAGAGAGGATTAAGGCGAAGTTGTTAACTACCAAGACTTGCTCCATCTTTTCACCATGTGCAGTTAAGCGATTAGAAATTGCAAAAGTTCTTGCAAAATATTCATCAAGTGTCTCACTCCTTCATTGCAAGAACTTCAAACTCTTTGTGAAGTGCATGTAGTTATGCACGCTAACCTTTGTGGAGCCTTGATATTTCCTTCATTGATTCCCATATGTCCTTTGTTGTATCACAAACCAAGGGTGTTTCCAATATTGTTCACCGTCCATTAGACATACTAAATCTAAATCAATTATCAAATTAAAACAAAATAATTTATAGGTCTTACAAATAATGAATAATACATAAAAAAATAGTAACTTAAAAGTTATAAGTCAAGTTCTTAGCATTGAACTCCTCTCAAAAATTACTCCACATCCCCACCCTTCATTTTATTTTGGATATAGTACCCACATCCTTTATTTTATTTTATCTTAATTTAATAGACCTGATTTAATTTCAATTGTTAATCACATGAGGAGTTTATGAATTAAATCTCAGAGGAAAATATACAGGAAAAGGAGAAGAAAAAAAAGTTCTAACTATAAAATTGAAATGTGTGGTACATAAAACCTAACTAAATTGATAATATTGATATAGTTAGATTGAACATTTTCATCTGAATTTGAACGCAAAGTCTTGTAGTTGTGCGTGTGAATTTTATATTATTATTGTCACTTGATCTACAAACAAAAAGAACATAAAATATATATTTTATTAACTTTGGTGAAAAAATAGTCCGTAATTATTAATTTAAATTTAACATAGTCCCTCGTGAGCATAGCTCAGTTGACAGGGACATACATTGTTATATGCAAGGGTCGTGGTTCGAACCCCGAACTCCCCACTTATTCACCTTGAAAAAGGTAAATTCTAGTCACTAGACTACTTGACAAAAAAAAACCGGAAAATTTAAATTTAAACTAGACCATCGACCCGTGCGTTAGCACGGGTCATATGGAAAGTTATATTTGACGGTAATAGATAACAAAATAGTTTAGATGACTGTCATGATTGTCATATAGTATTTCATAATATTAAGAAGTATAGACGTTGGTATTGTACCATAACATAATTTTCCATGACATCTTCCTCTATACCGTAACGTAACATAATATGTTAAGTATAGCAAGACGAGTTAACATTTATAAATAAGAGATTAGGTTAAGTACAACGAGACGGGTTAACGGTTATTCCTTTCCAAAAAAAACAGCATATAATTAGGAACATAATTTTATTTTACTTTAGATAAACATTAAATGCAAAAGTGTGAGGGAAAAATTAGGTGAAAATTAGTTTAAGTATAGCGAGACGGATTAACATTTATAAGTAATGTAACATAATAGGTTAAGTATAGCGAGATGGGTTAGCATTTATAAGTAAGAGATTAGGTTAAGTATAGCGAGACGGGTCAAAGGTTATTCTTTTCCAAAAAAACAGCTTATAATTAGGAATATAATTTTATTTTACTTTAGATAAACATTAAATGCAAAAGTGTGGCGGGAAAAATTAGGTTAAAATTAGAGATGACGTTTTGCATAAATTAAATCTAGGGTTAATATAGTAAAGTCACGCGAAAATATTAGGTTAAATCTAGGGTTAATATTGCGTCACGGGTTAACATTTAGAAATAAGAGATGACATTTTGCATAAATTAAGTTTAGGATTAATATAGCAAAGTCACGAGAAAAAATTAGGTTAAATATAAGGTTAATATTGCGTTACGGGTTAACAATTAGAAATAAGAGATGACATTTTGCATAAATTAAATTTAGGGCTAATATAGTAAAGTCACACGAAAAATTAAGTTAAATCTAAGGTTAATATTGCGTCACGGGTTAAAATTTAGAAATAAGAGATGACATTTTGCATAAATTAAATCTAGGGTTAATATAGTAAAGTCACGCGAAAAATTAGGTTAAATCTAGGGTTAATATTGCGTCATGGATTAACATTTAGAAATAAGAGATAATTCTCTTAAACTTTAAAGTAGATTGTCGACCCGTGCGCCGCACGGGTCTTTTAGAATTAAAAACCGTAGTATATTTCAACAATTGAAATAGATTTTTTTTTTTTAAAAGATGAAGGATTATAGTTTAATTAACATATGAAACTATATCATTTTTTTTTGTATTAACCCTTTGGTATTAACCCTTTGGTTCAGAGAGAAAAGAGGATCTGGTAATCTGGAGTTAGGTTGGAAAAGGGGAACAATCTCTTAGATATTAATGTTGAAAATCACAAATATTACATAACGACGATTTTGGATATATCCATTACATAATATCGATCAAATCAAAAGAGGAGTAACAAAAAAAATCATTGTCAATGATAGCTTTCACTCCTGCTTCGTGCCTCCATATGTAACTACAAAATAAAATATAAAAAAAAGATAAATGTAATAAGTTATGATGTTATTTTTTTAGATTTGGTTCTAACTTTTGGTCTCAAATTGCAATTGAAACTGAAACATAACAATTTTAGAGTTTTCTACGTCAGAACTACAATTACGACCGCATCAGCCGCAATTTAATAGTTCATAGTGTAACTACATCACAACCGCATTGTAAAACCATGAGTAGAAAACAATAGGACATAGAATTTTTACCTGGAACAGTGAGGGTGATGGCAAAGAAAAGAATCAAGTGGCAACCTTTGATATAACTATTGTAAAGAGATGTGAAGCCCGGATACGAGATACGATACAGATATGATACTGCACTGATATGGAAAAAATTTAAAGATCAAGATACAATACGGCTATGATACTATGATACGTTAATAAAAAAAATTATATAATTAAATGTACAATATAATTATAACCATTTTTTTAATATGCAAATATATTAACAAACAAAATAAATCAGTCACAGGCTCTTAGCACATCAACATAAATATAAATAATATTGACGATTACGAGAGTGATGATTAGTCAATTACATACACAATATATCTCAAAAAGAGCACCATCAGTGCTATACTATATACAAAAGGAACATTGTTAGTGCTATACTATATCGATCTAAAAAAGAAGCACTATATCCAAAAAAGAACACATCATTACTCAAGAGTTAAGTTATTTAAGTTAACATTAATTGGAAAATATCGGCGATGCAGGATAATTATCGGATACTCTCATGATACGTATCGGGAAGTATCGGATAATTATTCTTTAAAAAAATAAAATTTAATCTTCGGATACTCTCCTGATGCATATCGGGAAGTATTAGACAAGTATCGATGTGGGATACGCAGGGGATACGGTACGTCGTCCATTTTGAAGTATCGGGGTTTCACAGGTAAAGAGCATTCCAATTTATCATGTTTTGACTCCAAAAGAATAGAATCTAGACAACAAAAAAATAAATAACAATAATTATATTGAGTGATTCATGTTCATTGTAAATTAATGATAAAATATATCAAATCCTATCAAACTTATTACCAATACCAAAAACGCAATTCTATCTCCAAATTAAAATGTATATTTGCAAGGTTTGACAACTTACGAAAAATGGCAGGAGAACTTCAGGTGTGGCTACCCCATCTTCAAATGATATGAGAATAGTAGAAGAATAAGATCACTATGGAGGTAAACCAAATAGCAACACAATTAGTATAAGATATATCTAAGAGATATATTGAACCAACAATAGACTATCATTAATTACTCATTACAAATGATGCAAAAATTACTAAAGCTAAGTTTCAATCATTGCATAACAGGTGCTACATATGACATAATTCAGTGTTTGAGTTACACTTTTTGAAAAAATTCAGTGGTTTTCTCTCTAGTTATAACTTGTTAAGCATAGTGTTTCAAAGCACAAAAGCGAAAATGAAGAAACCATATCATTTAGCTGCAATGAGGATGTTCCTCTACAAACATAGAGTCGACAAATTGAATGCATGGTTTTAAATACATGATCATTTATGCTATGCATCAGTTATCATTCTTTTCCTTTATCTTCTCCTTATCGCAAATATTGTGATACAACACCAAGTTGAGCTAAGCTTGGAAACATACCTGTAAAGGATAAATTTATAAATCCAAATGCATCCAAAACCATACCAGATATGAAGAAAACATACCTCTATGTTTTACCAGATATAAATTTTTTCTTCATAGTCGTGTTTTAGTGTATTCCTCTATGAAGAAAAAAAAAACACAACTTGACAAAGATTTAAAAAATGAGTCTAGAAAATAAAAGTGAGAAGTATTTTACCATTGAAAATGTATAAGCAACTTCAACTGGAACAACCTGCAAACAAAATAAGTAGTGAACTTCGACAATCAACATGACAAAATAAATGCCCGTCCAAAACTGCAACTTAACAAAATAAATATGGCAGAGACACGGTTTAATATGAAAATGAAGCACCTATATTTTATATGTTCCCACTTCTCTGTTCAATAATTAGCAACCAAAAAAAGGTATATGCAATATTTGGAAGAACACTATTGTTAAAACTATTAACTCCTCAATGATAGTTGTATAAACAAAAGCAGAACCAATAGAGAGTCCTCGAAATAATTTCTAAAGAACAGGGGAAAAAAAGACTAAATAAATTCAAAAGAAAAAGAATATTTTCCATAAAAAGAAATAGTGGCACTAAGACAACGAAGAAAAACAGAAAGAAGAGTAGACAATTGAGGAAGTAGGGTTTCGCCGATATAATGCGCCAGTAAAAGGTGGAATGTCAAACCTGAGGTAAATAAAAAACCTTTAATTTCAAAGGGTCACAATTGGTTTTGCACATCACTGGAAAAGTGAATGATAAACAGACAACATAGAAAACTCATAAGCAA
>Ga0315914_1002016_pt1 | contig 31051 bp, 19 predicted proteins | sample MpolenodulesMG_FD_203920 | JGI IMG/M metagenome (GOLD analysis project Ga0315914, IMG submission 203920) | Medicago polymorpha root nodule microbial communities from Los Angeles, California, United States - elongated nodules | ecosystem: Host-associated > Plants > Roots > Nodule | place: USA...
TATATATATATATATATATATATATATATATATATATTTACCCTTAAGTATGCCACATTGTGTTATGAGATATTGCCCGTCTTGAGTGTAAGCCCTTTATAGTTTCGTTATTTTTAAATGGCACCTCGTTGGTTTGAGGAGTGTGGATGTATGTAAACTACCCTTGACCTCGACTCCTAAGCGATGTTAGAATTATAAGGTTTACAAAATAGTTGTCTCTTAGTCAAGGCTAAACCAAAGATTATGGGTTCAACCCCCATGTGAAGTGTAACACCCCGTTTTCCCAACAATGTAAATAATACATATAAATCAGAGTATTCAATGTAAAACGGAATGTCACACTACATTTCATGCATAAATAGAGTAAAGTTACTATTTATTAAAACCACTTTAACAAAACATCGCAGCGGAAAGTTTAGTTCATTATTCAACAAATTTGGCACTACGGCCTCAACATAACAACATTAATGAAAATCCTGATTCAAAAGGTTCAACAACATAGTTCAAAAATAATACGCAATAGTGGAAAAACATAGCAAATATCCACATCCCGCTACGTATCAGAGCGACCCTAAGACGACGCACGAGAGAGTCAACTCACATCAGCAGTTAATCCTGGTTATCTGCACGTTACCCACGTAGAGGCAACATTCAAACAGAAGGGGTGAGATTTCACATTCAATAATAATAAGCATATAATTCATCAGTGAAATTAACAACATAAACAACTTTAACTAAGCAATAATGATACTTCACATATTGTTCAATTATTTCTACTTGGCATTTAAATCAACTCAACGACGACGCGACAATGCAAGGACACAACAACAACTTGACTATGCAGAATGCATGTGGTACCAATCAACGTGTTAGAGCATAGGCTCTCAATTCAACGTGTAGAGCAATGGCTCTTAAAATCAACGTGTAGAGCATAAGCTCTCAAATCAACGTGGTTTGAATGATTACACATTCAACAGGGCATGAGCCCCCAACTTATATGAGTATGCATGGACTCAACAACTTATACAACATCAACGTACAACTTCAACGACTTGACGACATCGACGACAACGACAACAACAATAGCAACAACGACTCCACATTATAATTCCAAAAATATTCATCATTTAATTGCAACATCACATAATCATCATATTAATTCAACATATGCATTCATGTACTAATTCATCATGGTGTGCATTCATATAACAAATTCATAACTCAAAGTTATTCATGATAAACATAGCCTTTTGAAAACTGACAGTATTACCTAAGACTTTCATGTACACACCAAAGACTAATCCAAAACAGAAACACATGGAAACGACACAAGAACATGAAAAAGGTGCAATGCTACTGAACAACTCGCCTCGCGGGCGGGCTTACTCGCAGTGGCGACCTAAAGGCGAGCAAACACTGCTCTCTGTTACACAATTGTTCGCCGTGGCGAGTGGATGGCGAGCAAACACTGCTCTCTGTTACACATAGTTCGCCGTGGCGAGTGGACTACTCGCCGTGGCGAGTTGTGACAGGTTTCTGTCGGGAAGTGCGATTTTTCACCCCAAAAACCCAATTTTCATCCAACCCAATCCCAAATTTGATAGGAAACTCAACCTGTGATCATTCTACAATCTGAACATCGATAATATACAATTCTATGGACTTTCTACACTTATTAACAACCAATTTCTACATGTTCTACGATCAATTCCAATTTCAACCCTAATCCTCAAATTCACAAGAACAACAACAAAACTACATGTTAAATTCAGTTTCAGAATTACATAACCTAAGATTAGAGAATGTTAGTCCCACCCTTACCTTAGATTGATGATTTGCAAGACTCTACAAGTTCTCCCTTCTCTTGGTTCTCTTCTCCTCTTTCTCCCAAAGACTTTTTGTAAAACCTAATTTGTGTCTGACTCTTATTTTTCTTTTTATCTCAACAGATTTTCTACTTAACACCACCTAATTCTCATTAATTCTAATTTAGCCCCTCTACAAGTGTTATTATTTTAATTTCCAACCCGTCCTACTAAATAATAAAATAAAGCCACTTAATAAAATATTAATACACACAACATGGCACTTATCAACATAAATCAACATGAATCAACATAAAACCACATAAAAGACTCTAAACTCGACCAAAATAATCAAATAAATAAATAGGGCGTTACATGAAGTCGCCAATGTTCCTTTCCATCCTTAAGTACACCACACCACATTAAGAGGTATTTTCCGCTTTGGTTGTAAGCTCTTCACTTTTTTGTCTTGTCTAAAAGGTGCCTCGTTGGTTTGTGGAGTGTGGATGTTGTATAGTAGTATGAGACCCATGCAACGCACATGAAAAAATACAATAAAATAATCTTTAAAATTTTTCATTAGTTATATTAATTAAGAGTAAACATAATTATTGGTAACAAATAGGAAATTAGATCATCATAATTAATTGAAACCAAATTTAAATATTACATCAAGAGCTTAGTTGCAGAATTCATTAGAAAATATAGTCTATATAATGTTAACATCAATAATATATATTACATAGCTCACGTTATCTTGTAAAAAAAAAAGGATGGTAATAGATGTAGCACATTTGATTAAAGCTTCATGGTAACTGCACCAAGGTTAATAAAACACATTAATACAATAACTAATCAAAATCAACCAATATAAAACGTTACACATACATATATGTTTAATTTAGAGTAATTGTAATACCTGGTACAGTAGACGTTTCTAAAGGTTATAAAAAAACTTCTTGATAAACAACAGTCTTTGTTGATGTGCATGGATTGTCATCTTCATCCAATATCAACATTTTCAAACCTTTTATAGCGGTTACTCTAGATACAACAACATATAATTGTCCATGCGTAAAAATTAGTCGAGGTAGATACAATCCTACGTTAGACAATGATTGTCCTTGACTCTTGTTTATTGTCATAGCAAAACACAATGAGATAGGAAATTGTCTCCTACAAAATTTGAAGGGAAAACTAGAATCAGACGAAACCAAATCCATCCTGGGGATTAAGATCTTTTCACCAATACGCTTGCCTGTTATGACAATTGCAGTGATAATATTCTTTCCAAGATGATTTACTTGCAATCGTATTCCATTACATAGACCATTTGCTTAATCAATGATTCACACAATCATTATCGAAACACCAACCTTCAAAGTTAGTCGATGGTTTGGTATGACAGAACGCTTTATATCATTCAAGAACTCGAAATTAAACCAATCACCTTGAATATCAAAATCCTTGTTTGATTTGCAAGGAATATTAGAACTGAAATATTGTTTTTCTTCTTTTTTGATCAACATAATCAAGAGATGGAGTAAGGACTGTTTTTTTTTCTTTTCAAACATGCTTTAATTTGCAATATTGTTGAGAATGTTAGGATAAACAAAATCTACCAAAGATTATAAAGGATTTTCAAATTGAGTAATGCACAACTTTGATGCAATATCTAAATGAAACTCTCCATCTGACCATCCACAATCTTTAAAATCCAGTTTGCAAATTATTTTATCTAATTTGTACTTTGACTTATTCCATCACCATTTAATCTCATGTTCTTTGTAAGCTTTATAACCTTGCAACTTTTTCAAAGAGTAGAACAGTTAATAGTTGATTTCATGATATCAAGTCTAGACCCCTTTCTAATAACTGGTAAGATTTTTCTAAAATCTTTACCCAACATTACAACTTTTCCTCCAAAAGGTTTGTTCAAGTTTTCCTCTCATTCAGCTCCTATTAGATCACACATAGTGCGGTCAATGGTTCAAAACATAACCTATGCATCATCAATGTCTCATCCCATATATATAAACTAGCTTCTCTAAGCAATTTAACTCTCAAGTCATGTTGTTTGATATTGCAAGATGATTTTTCATTAATTTTCAATGGGATACAAAAAGTAGAATGAGCACTTTTTCTACTAGGTAACAATAAAGCAGCAATACCGCTTGGAGCAACATTAATGACAATCTTCCATTGTGATTGAATAGTCGAAGAAAGAGTTTACCACACAAATGTCTTCCCTATTCCACCATACCCATACAAATAATACAACTGACCATCCTGAACCATTACTGATTTCATAATGATGGGATATATATTATGTTGTTCATCGGTCAATTTTTGTAAAAGGGATTCATACAATTGACCTTGTTGATCTATATCATAATTTAATTCATCTGATATGCATTTGTTGTCAAATGAAAATAACTCTTCAAATATTGGATAAGGGAGACATTTAAAATCTTTCAATGTTTTCCCATTTGATATAAAGCAATTTCTCCTGAAATTTTGCAATTCATGTTCAAGGATTTGTAAATCTGTAAAAAAAAGTAGGAGATGATAATACTATAATAAATTAGTTTATATATTAATTGTACATATCAACTTATATCCTAATTTGCATTTAGATATTTACAAATAAATTTATGGTTTGTATCTCAATAGTGATGTGTAATATGATTTTCTAACACAATGATCTACCATAAAATTATGTTAAATTGTAAGTAATTAAATTTTTATTTAGTAATACTAAAAACTAACAGAACTAATTTGATATAGATGTTTTAATATACATGTTCCTCATGGTCAGCTCTTCAGCACATTGTGGGTTGAAGATCACATGGGTACAATTCAAACAGTTTTGAACATGTATTCTATCTATAAATTTGTAATGAATAACTTCAGCATTGTATGAAAATGTAAAATAAATATAATTTGTCTAGTTTTTTTTGTTATATTATGTATCATAACAAACCACTCCAACATTTAGGACTAACCTTGAAAGCTCTTGGTTTTAGCTAACTATATTATAACAATAGTATTCTGAGTATCACCAAAGACCAGGGGCGGAACTGGACTTGGAATATCACTGGGGGACAATTTTTGTATCAAATAATCAAATAGTAGTAAATATAATAAGAAGTTATATTAAAAATAGTTGTAGCAACCAAAATTACAAAGAAAATATTCTATTTTCCATTTGTTGAAAATGAGCTAAAATTACATCATTAGTAATTGTTTTAAGAACATCTCTTTGTATATGTTACAAGACCATCAATTATATCAATTATACAGTATATCAATATCTTCAATATTGAGTATAACTTTCGAGTACTATTAACAATGGCTACAATTGCTTATAGCTGCTTGCATTAAATGGTCGATTGACAGTTTCTACCCGCAGAAGCTGTTCATTGTTAAAAAATGTTTAAAATTAGTTTCTTTTGTCCTGTTCCAATAATTAATGAACATTAGATTAAATTTATTAGTTTGTGTCTTGTCTTATTTCATGCAAATGTCATAACTCTGGAGTGGCCTTTTTAAATTTTCGAGGCACTTTAAACATTAAGGGATCAATATATCATTAAAATATGGAGCTTCGACTGTTGTGTCCGGATTTTTAATTTCTTTCTATATAAAGGTATTATTATAATACAGTAAATCTTGAAATGGACCATCCAAAACAATAAAAATTGAGTATTATGGTATCCTCAAAATTTTTATAGGGGATGTCCCACAACATAAAACCTATATGGACCTATCGACAGTGCATCTCCAAAAACTCAAGTTACTACAACCTATAATCACATCTATAGTCTATATTTTTACAAAACTTCTTACTACTACTCCATGACATTTGTCATTGTCTATAAATACCCACCATCTTTTTCGCAGATTATTAGCTTTATTTTTCAATCATTCACCTTCCATTTCTGCCTACTTAAAAAAATTCTGCAAATCACAGAGGTTGAAACCATAAATAATCGGTGACTATTAGTTAGAACAAGCTGAAACAAAAAAAAATCATTTCTTTATTATGTCAAATTTCTTTAACATCGACATTCAAATTCAATTCTCAATAAGAAACGACAACTTTGATGATATGCACAAGAACATGATGATGATGACCCCTCATTAAAATCATCAACAAGTTGATTTTACACTATCCTTTTTTCTTTTTCCTCACTGTCATTTGTAGGTTCAACATGCCATTAGAATGATATTAGTAAACCATTTCAAAGCAAATAAGGTATAAGAAGAACTGAATATGCAGAGTAAGTGAACAAACCATGATTTATGCTAAATGGCTTATATCATGCTGGAACATTCAGATCTGGTCAACGTGAGAAAGAAGAATACCCTTGTCTGTTTCTTAACAAGATGATGGTGTAAAAAAAAACTACCCCCTTCATCCTAACTTTCATCTAAAGGTTCAACATCTGGTCAGATATATATAAGTAAATCTCTTCACTGCTGGATATAGAGTGGTATTGAAATGCATGTACAATACATAAATAGCTTTACTATGCTTCTACTCCTTGGGCTCAAATCAAGGAAAGTTTAATTAACATTTAAATCAAGCATTGATTAATATAGTAAGGATTGAATACTACTCCATACTGATTGTAAATATAGGATTTCATCATTACTTTCATTCAATGCCAGTTAGTATTAGAATCATAGCATAAAGAAAACTTAAAAGATTGGAGTTATGGATAGAAGTTTAACATAACAAATTATTTATAAATTCAAATTAAAAAAGAATCCTGAACAAGGTTGAAATAAGAAATAAGAATGATACATGCAACAAACACACTTAAAATTAGAAATCTGAATTGATTAAATACAGTTAAAATATAATTGTTATTCTAGAACAAAATCTTAATAATATAATTGCATTTATTTTAATTAATAAAATTAAATTAGCTTGAGGGATATTTATTTATTTATCAAAAATAGAGCAAATTAAGAAACTAGCGACAAGTGGTGATGGCGACAACCATTGCTGGCCGGAGAGGGTGACATGTGATCAATGGAACAGTTATAACACACATTAAAAGTATACAACCCAAAAATAGAGAAAAGATGAAAAGAAAGGGTGAAAGACACAAAACAACAACATAGCATTTACCGGCGGGGTGGTGATGATTTCCGGCACGGTGGTCGCCGTTGAAATTGTTCCAATCATGATTTTGTAGAGGAGATGAAGAGGAGTCTTTCTACAGTGATGGTTCCTCGAAAAACGGCCTGTGATGATCGAGATCTAACCATGAAGGTGGTTGTTTTGATTTTTTAGATATGTGATTTTCGCAAAAAGGTAAGAACTTTTTGGTATAGGAGGATGAGGGTCTTTTAATAATGGTCATAGTTTGGTGAAACATCGCCAGAGATTGACGGAAAACAAGCAAGAAGAGGGAGGCCATTTTCAAGTTAGTTCCTTTTTGAAATCTGATTCGATGTGATGATAGAGGAGAAGAGAAGGATGAAGGATGTATTGTTAATTTGACGCAAGGTGGTCAGAAAAGGGCAGTGGTGATTTGAAGGAGTGGTAGCAGCTGGCGTTTGTGTTTGAGGGTGAGGGACGAGGGTTTCTTGGTACTTCAGATTGACAAGATGAAAACACGTTTTTTTTTTCTTCTTCTAATAAATACATACTATATTTCTCTAAAAAATTATATTTATTTTTTTAAAGAAAAATAAAACAATTCCAATTGTTTCCAGACAGACATCAAGTATTCACAAAAAAGTAGATCCAATGTTAAGTGTTAATAAATAGTATGTTTTTGTTTCTTTTAAAATTGAGTTTTTTAAGTGTAGTTCTTACTAAATTTTAATAAATTTATAGTCTCTATGGAGTATTTCTACACCCAGATTTTTAATAATATTTTCTGGTACAATTGAGTTATTAAATTTATTATAACAGTATAAAATTAGTAAATAAATAATTATAAAAAATTGATATTATAAACTTAAAATTTTATTGGTTCAAAATTCATTTTAAAATAATATTATTTTATAAGAGTTATTTTTAAGTGGAATATATAATAAACTGTGAGTTGGGAAACCACTATTGTCGGGTCAAACAAATGCACTTGCAAGCAATGATTTCTCACCCCTTCCAATATGAGAAAAAACTAGCAACACATATTTTTCACTAATAAATATAATAAAAATTATGGAAATTAAGATTTGTCACTGATCTGTCCGATGAGAACAATCGAGTGGCAACGACGATAGAGAATGTTCCGATGCAACAGTAACGACTTCCGGCGTGACGATGACGAGTCTTCGCGGTGGGACGAAAAGCGCCTGCAGGCATGTTAGCACTCTGACACTCAAGTCAGTAATAGAATTGAGAAAGAATGTGTAAGAAGTGTTGTGAAAAGTGATGTGTACCTTGAGGGTGAAGCAAGTTCACCCTTATATAGGTGTGCGCTGGTCATAACCGTCTCAAGGTTATGCGGCGTTTGATTAGGGACGGAGCAGGACACGTGTAGGGTCATCCTTGCGTGAAGGCCGGCGCACTCCTGTGTGGTACTTGCAAGCAAGCTGGAGTGCTCCTTTGGACGCTGAGTCTTAAGGCGGTGCAAGTCCGACCACTTGTCGGCGTGCGGTTGGTCTTCTGACCGATCCATAACAGGCACTAAGAAATAAAGAGAAATTACAATGGACAAGATTTTGTCAAATATAAATGTAAAAAAGACAAGATAAATATTTATCACCACTGAACATGGGACAACAATTTGTCATCGGTAAATATAAAATACTTGGGACAATCTTTTGTCATTGATAAATATTAAACACACACAAACACATGAGACAAATATGTCACTGAAATATTAGGGTTCGTTTATGATATACTAAAAATAAAATTCACCAAAGGACGAGAACCGTTCACTTTGGTTAGAAGAGCTTGCATTGAGTTCCACTTGGGTGACTTTGAATTTGGTGACTTTATCGGTATCTCTCGCTCATAATCAATCATTCCCTCTTATCAAAATAATTTTTTTATAATCATTCATTTATCAATTAAATACACTAAAGTTACAAAAATTCAAAGTCACCCAAGTATTTTCTGCTTGCACTTGCTTGCTGAATTGACGACTTCTACTCGCAGACACCGTTCATTGTTTAAAATTGCTTTTTACTCAGTAAGTTCATACGAGAAATGCTATGAACTGTATTTTTCTAACACTCTCTCTCTCTAAGACAAACTCTTTGATTAAGATAAATCCATATGGGTCTCCCCACCTTATGTGAAAATTATTTTTAAAGTCTGATACCCACATAGATTTCATTCAATAAAAGAGAAGTGTTATATAAAGTGTTAGAAAGATAATGTCCCTGCTCCCTAGCACTCCTCATATTCGTACGGTTTCTTGTGACTTCTGATTTGTATTAATCTCCAAACATCTCCTTTTGATATTGCCAAGTGACCAATATTTGTCCTTGAGAAATTATTAAGAAGGATGGGCTAAACTTTTATAACATATAAATATTAAATATACAATATAAATATTTGTCACTCATAAATAGAAAAATCAATATAAGATTAATATTCTCCTTAAAAAAACATAGGATTAATATTTATCAATGATAAATATAAAAAATAAACATAGAATAAATATTTGTCATCAATAAATATAAAAAATATAAGAAAAATATTTATCTTTTATATACATAATAAAAAACACAAGACAATTATTTGTCATTGATAAACATAAACAAAATACAATACAAGTATATGGCAAAGATAACTACAAATGAATAATATATTTTTTCATTGATAAATATGAGCAACACACCAAACAAATATTTGTTGTTAGTAAATTAAAAAATAAATAGGACTTGATAAATATAAAAATAACAGGTGACAAATACACAGGACATATATTTATCATTTAAATTTTTTAAAAATTAAACTGAGATAGTTTTACATGACTGATAAATTTATATATAAAAAATCACGGGACACATATTTATGATTCTTGAATATAAAAAGATATAAAAACTATTTCTCACTAATAAGTATAAAACATAAGATAAACATTTGCCCTTGATGAATAAAAAAGAAATACATGACGAATATTTGTCAATAATAAATATAATTTAATACACATTGTACGAGTAGTTATCAATAATTAATAGGAGAAAAAAGTGACACCTATTTTTCACTGATAAGTATAATAAAAAAATATTGAATTTTTTTTTTCAATAAGAAAATATAAAGATAAACACGAGACAAATTTTGTCACAAATAAATATTAAAAAGACTGGATAAATGTTTGTCACTACTAAACACAGAAGAAATATTTATCATGAATTAATATAGAAAAAACATGGGACAAAATTTTAACTGATAAAGATATATATACAAAATTACCGGAAAGCAGTTTGTCAATTTGCTTAGAAGAAAATAATTTAGGTCAAATACCTCCCCGAGTCCTTTAGATTTCATGTTTGTTTCAGATAGATCCTTTAAGTTTCTAATGTTTCAGATAGGTCCTTTAAGTTTCGAGTTTGTTTCGGATAAGTCATTTAAGTTTCTAAGGTTTCAGATAGGTCCTTTAAGTTTCGAGTTTGTTTTAGATAGGTCCTTTCTATCAACCTCCGTTAAGCCAAAGTTTATTTGTCCATTAAGCCAAAGTTGATCTGGTTGGGGAAAAAGTTGATGTCAAGTGTCAGAGAGTACCACCTCACCCACTTGACGGACATATCGGCTTTGGTTTAACAGACATAACAACTTTGACTTAACGGAGGTTGACAGAAAGGACCTATCCGATACAAACTCAAAACTTAAAGGACCTATCTAAAACCTTAGAAACTTAAAGGACCTATCTGAAACAATTGTAAAACTTAAAGGACCCAGAGAGGTATTATCTTTCAAGAGCTTGCATTGGGTTCCAGTTTGATGATTTTGTCTTTATCTTCCTCTTAACCAATCATTATCTTAAATCAAAATAATTTATTTTAGGGAAACGCTAGCATGTGCCCTCAGAGCACATGTTAAAGATCCACAAATAGAAAATATATATTATAAATTGTGCTAATTTATTCTCAAAAAGTTGAGAAATATTTTTTCTTAGTAAATACTTTCTATTTGTAAAATCTTTAACATGTGTCGTTTGAGCACATGTTAGTGTGACTCTTTATTTTAATCATTTATTTAGCAACTAAACACACTAAAGTCACCAAAAGGCTATGTGCTCAACTCACTTTAGGCTAAAGAGGTACGTAGCATGGGGCTGAACACTTAGGTATGCCCTGCTTTGATCTATAGTGCGTTGTGAGCACCAAAATAAGGGCGGTTGAGAAACTCAAACATTTCCCTATTGGTCGATCATCTGAGCATTCAATTAAATCATCTTCTTTTAGTGATCTCATACTTATTTTATTTGTAACAATACAAGGGCGAATATTCATTGGGTTGTTAAAAAAAATTCAGCGACATTGGGAGAGTCAAGGGTTGTCCTACAACCACCATTGCCCATTTTTCTTTTGGATGTAGATATTTGCTTACATGTAGGGAAATCACGATGATATGAGGATTCTTCGCACCTTTCCCAACTTTTAGGATAGATTGTGGGTTTGTACGAATCTGCTTTCGATTGAGTTTTCAGATATCACATCGAAAACAACAAATAATATATATTTCACATATGATGGAGACCCAAGCATGTATTCCTTAAAACCCAAGCATGATTGGTATAAGTGAAAATACGATTACATGATCGTATGTTTGTAGCTATGAATTATTAAGGAGAGAGCTTTTGTAACTGTCAAAGCATTCAAAATGTAACACATCTTTAATGTTGTCAATGTGATATGGGGTGACTTTTATATTGTATTACCTTAGTTGTCAATGTGATATATGGTGACTGCCATATTGTCTTAGTGTTGACTTCGACTTGAACAATTTATTCGTTTAAATAGTCAAATATGTTCCATGAGTTTGTAATTTAATTTTCACGGTGGATTTAGAGATTATAGTTTAAATCTGTTTGATACATTTCTGTAAGGTATTAGGTTGCCAAAGTTCAAAGTACCAAGGGCTTTTGCTCTGACTTTCTTATGGTTGCTATTGTATCTACCAGTGGATTTCGCTATGCATGTCTTATACTTCTTTTGTGTTTAATGTAGTTTCTAGCCGTGGTTCAAAGTGCCAAGGTCTTGTTAGCTTTTTAATTGTGTAATCTTTTGAAAAAGGTGTCTTTCATACCAAATCATGATATTCTTCAAAATTTGTGTAATTTTTTTTTGTGTTTATATTTTAAACGTTCACGTATTTGTGTGGTGTGATTCCATCTACTTCTATTTATTTACTCGTGTCGTGCTATTTACTCCTTGACGTACACGTTTGTATACTTTGTACCCCATTATTATCGTTGTTGTAAACCTTTGAGTAATTGTATATTAGTAATAAACTTTGTTTATTATTACTATTGTTGTCATAATGTCTGTTAAGATCTTACGGTGAGCCTTGGTATTGTTAATCAACTGTTGTGTTTTCCGTGCATCGCACGGGTTACACACTAGTTAGATTACAGTAATGTAAAAATCATGAATCAATTATACAAAATATTAGCCGTGTTAAATCAATTATTAGATTACTCTAATTAGATTACATTAAAATCATGATTACTCCATTTCTTCATCTTGCTTAAGCATTCAATTTAATCATAAACCCAAACATAAAAATGATATGAAACATAGAAACTAAATAATTAATCATAAAAAAGGGAATAAAATGTAAAGGGAAGGAACAATGTGTTTACAATTAGTTGGTAGCATTTTGGCAGAAAAAAATCACATGAACAATCAAGATTATACCTTTCAAATCTCAATCAAGATTCAAGACCTGAATAATTTTCTACCATTTATACATATAAAAAAGAAGGAAAAAAGAGAGATTACCTAAAATAGAGATGACCTAAGTGGTGGTGGACTCGTCGCCGGTCGGTGGTGGGCTGTTGATGGCCGGCGGTGGGTGGGTAGTGGTGATCAATTTGGAGAATTGTGGTCTTGGGAGTGTTTTCCAGTGTTGGGAGCGTGAAAAGAGAAGAACGATGGAATGGAAAGAAAAGCAACACTGTTACATTTTTTTAATATTTTTTTAAAAAAAAATAAAAAATAAATAATCGAGCCTGGGCTAGTGTGGCACTTGCCGCACTAGGCCCAGGCTAGGTCCGCCCCTGCCAGAGGTTATGAAAAGTGTTCAAGGCATCCACATAATTTTCAAATAGTGTAAATTGAATCTTATGTCTGAAATAATTAAAAAAAAGTTTGAGATATCAACCAACATAGGGAACTTAAAACTCAAAATATTATCCTTAATGTTAAAAACACTTTTCACACTTGAAATTTGAGAAATCTCAGAAAATTCAGGAACAGTTACCATTGTCATTTTGAAAGAAATTTCAGATTTTTCAGCACCAACAATTGAAAACACAAGTGCATAAATGTGATTTAAAATAACACTTAATAAAATTTCACAACAAAAGGTGGAAAGAAAGAAAGCAAACAAAGTTTACAATGCTGGGCTAAATTTTACTCCGACCCAAACACACCCGTATATAGCCGCATGTCTCTACCTAGGGTTTAATAAAATACTCATAGAAAAGAAATTCGTTTTGGGGGAATAAAATCAAAACTGAAAATTTCAATTGTTTTACCTCAATATTTGAATCCTTGTTTTCCTATAGCCCAATGATTCGGTTCAACGCTGATTTTGTTTCATAAAATCTTTGATTAAAGCCGAATTGTATGGAGATAAGAGCATAAAAATGGAAAATTTGGGATATTAGACTACCTCCTGAAGTGGATATTAAATTAAAAAATAGGAGACACAACATTCAATTCTTTAATTGTCTAAAAATGATATTAGACAAAACCTCCGTGTAATATGTTTCTAGATTATCTTATAAATTACAAAGTCGACGTGTTCTTTTGAAGTGGGAAAATCCATAAGGTCTGAGGGAAATTAAATAATAGCACATTACTTTTGTTAAAGTTGAAGGCAAGCAATTGGCATATCTTAAAACCCCAACATACTAATAAACATGTCATCTATAGAGAATGTATTTGAATTTCCAAATCTTCATAAACAATGATCAAGAAACTTCTTTATTTGAGAGATCCTTCGGGGATCCTTAATTAAAATAACAAATTTTATAGAGACTAAAAGGTGTGATTTTATTTTATAGGAACTAAAAACAAAATTCTGAATATTTACAAAGACATTTACTTAATTAACCCTTAAAACTATTCATTTGATTTGAAATACTAATCAATAGTGGTCAAGTAAACTGGCCATTGCTGTACACAAGACTAATTTTCAACAAACATTCATTCCCCTAACTGCTACACTCTCTCTCGTCTCTTCAACAAACACATCCATCATCTTTCATCTGGAATTGCAACATCATTATGGCGCAGAGCAGACTCACCATCTCTCTCCGACTGTCTCTTCATCGACAATGGAAATTAACACCTATAAATACCCACAACACCCTTCAACTACTTCTCACCAGCTGCACTTCAATTTCCTCTCTCCTCAGGTATGACTTTTCTTCTCCATTTTCTTCTCTACTGAAGGGTAGCGAGAGAGCGGCAACGAACGATGATTGAGTGAAGAAAACGCTTGAAGCTGCAAGAAAAAGGAACTAACTTGTGGATAGTAATAGCTAATCTGAATCAAAACGAGTTTAATCATTCCATGATGTTATCTTTTCATAATAGTTTTCAATCTGAATCATGTTCCTCTTCTTGTTGCTAGCGTTTTCTTCTCTCTCACACAACTTCACAATTGGCTCTAATTTTCGTCATTTTATGGGTTTTGAATCTGTTTATGTTCTAAACTAAGGGGTTTCTACATATTTTCCTCATTTTGTGGGTGTTGATTTCCTATTTGATTATGTTCTAAAACTCAGGGGTTCTTTTAGTTTCTTTTCATATTTTTATTAATATTATTTTTATAAATTCTTTTGGTTGCTTGAAATCTGTTTATTTTCAAAAAATTATTGTTTATTATTCTTTTGTTTCTGCATGCATCTCTGTGGTTGTCATCTACAAAGAATGTATCTGAATTTCAAAAAACAAAAAGTGTGATTTGGAAATATGTAATTTGAGTGTGCGGTATAGATGTGTGTTTGTGTGATTACAATGGTGTTGAACTCATTAAAATGAATAGATATAATACATATGTTGCTTTCAAAAGTAAGAATTTCCATTCAGAGCTTAAAAAATAACGAATAAAAATGCTGTATTGTGATTATGATTTAGTTTGTTGAAACCTGTCCAAAAGTGCTTCTAAAGGGTGTATATTAATGGAATTAAGATAAACTAACTTTGGCCATGATTTCCGATGTGGGACTTTTAAAAAGGACAAAACCGTGAAGGACATACACCGAAAGCGAACAATATATCAGAACATGGTGTGACGTACTTAAGGGTAGAATGGACAAATACACACACACACATGCGCTTAAACCAATCTTAGTTATACATTTAAACTTCTCTTGAGCGAAGTTTATGCTATAGCAATCAACATTTTCAACATTATTATCTTCAACTTATTATTTATTTTTTCTGGTCAGGTAGCCCAGTGGTTGGAATTCACCTTATAAGGTGAATAAGTGGGGTGTCCAGGGTTCGAACCCTAGCCCCTGCATATAATAATGCATTGTGCTACCAACTGAGCTATGCTCATGGGACTTATTATCTTCAACTTTAACTACATTTACAACATTCTTATTATCTTCATCATTCTTTAATATTTCAACTACCATTATCTTCATTGCCATTTATCACATTCTTCGTACACATAATTATGTTCATTATAACTAATCATCTTATGGACCTATATAGGGTCATAAGCCATTACATCATCTTGACGATGGTGATCCCATAGTAGAGACATATGAGTAATTGTACATACGTCCTACTAACATACATGTAATAATTATGATTGTTACACATAATCAACAATAACACTAAATACAAACTAAAGATTGAGATTCCACAAAAAAAATTTCCATCATAAAATGATTGTCATTGATATGTGCAAAGAACATAAATCAATTACTTTTTAATGGTGCACCGCATATGAAATTTTTTTCCAAGTACCTTGTTTTAGACAATAGAATTGCCATATACTTATATTTTGTGCAATAGAAACCCATATCTATCATAATCATTCATATATCCCTTAATTATAGACAAATTTCAACAGAAGTCAAAGCACGTATCGCCTATTTGAATCGATTATTTGTGTCATATAGTTGAAGATAACTTTGACGATCATTGTTTAGCTCTTATGTAAGATTAAGACTGATAATGGAATGAGCCTCAACGAATTGACCGAGCAATCTATAAACAACATAGAATCCACAATGACCACAATCTTAGATATGCACTACATTTTCAATAAATTAATGGATGAATAGAGGGATTTAATCCTTGTGTGGGAAATGACGTTGAACTAGAGAAGGGTTATGAAACACATTACTAGAATATGTGCTATTTCTACTTGGGCATGATGATTTTGACTTTGAAACTTGTGTATCTAGATGCAAAGAGTCAACTTTCTCAAAGAAAGAAGGTAGTCACTTAGTTGACAATTCAAAATGATAATTCTGAGTAGAACGTTGTGTTACCCTTCTCTAGTGCAACTCTATATCAACCTTTTTTCGGAGGTGACATATATAGGTTTTTGGTAAAAATAACCATTGAAACTACTTTTTCATATGTACCTTTATAATGTAATATGAACGTTAAATCATGCATGCATTGTATAATTATAAGTTAGGATCATGGAAAAACATGAACATGCATTTTATTCTTTTACCGAGACATTTCAATTTCTATAATTTGAACATGTTTTGATATAATTTAGATTTTAAAAACCAAATAAAACCACATAGAGGGTGAATGTTGACCTAATACAAATAGTTGTGTAACTACCTAGTTTGGTTTATATAATCTGAATGTGCTTTATGTACATTCATATTATATATTCCCAAGTACTCTAACAACGGAACATAATGTAGAATTATAAAATTACATAAAGATCTAAAGTAATTCTCATTATGGGAGAATATATATTTGGATGACCTTCCTTTCCAACGTCGTCATCGTCGAATCACAACCTTGTTCAATGAGCGTAAATTTCATGCAAACAAATGAACATATTATTCTTAACCTTATTAGAAATTGTGCGCGCACACACACATGACAATTTGTATGTTACCTTAATTAAGAAACCACATTTAGATTTATCCATACAAAAAATCTCTACTCGATCTGACTCACCCGCAATTGAAGGAAATGTGTTCCTTGATATGTCTTCAACTAACGTTGACCACAACACCTTTCTTTTGAATCTGTTCCATTAAAATCATGCTATTATGAAACGACGCTTGTATCTTAAATCTAAGTGTGTTGCAACTTTATCATACTGTTAACTGAGACTCGATTTTTACATATATCACACATACCATCACCCATATACTTTTTCAAACGATTGTGACCTGATTCACCCCTATTTGTCATTGTAATCCAATATGCATGGCACACCTTACCACTTTCTCTTTACCGCTCCCAAAACAATACCTTCAACATGTTCCAAATTTTTAGAAAAGTTTTACATACAATTTTGATTCAGAGTCTATAAATAAAAAAATAAAAAATGTGTTTCAGATTATATAATTCAAACGAGAACAAAATAGAAAATTTGCATGGCACACAAGACGTATTTAAGGTGAGAAAAGAATTTTGTAACATTAGTTTTCCTATCATTAAAGAAACAAATAAAATGATTCAAGTAAATGAATAGATGATATTGAACAATCAAGTTGATAGTTATAAATACTTACCTTGAAAAAAATTAATTTTACCAACAAAATTGTTATAATCGTCTTTCCCCATTCACCGGAGGATACAAAAAGAGTTAAATTCCTCAACATAATCTCCATGAAAAGTACATTAAAATTGTCATATCTTCAAAATTAGTTGACAAATAATTAATCTATAATAAATACCATAATGTATTATATATTAATTATAAAAAAATACAAATAAAGTTCACCCATTTGAGTTCAATTCAATGACATCCATCTTATTTCTTCGATAACACTTAGCATGAGAAAGACAAAGAGTTTCCCACCATAGAAAAGTCAATTTTAACCATTAGATTAAGTAAATAACACAATCTTATTGTACACTCTCAATACTATATTTTTTTGTCATTATCTTCCACCACCATCTCTCTCCTTCATTCCCATCAACCCACCACTAGCAACACCATCAAAACCACCGTCCCAACTCTCCTTATTCTTTTATCTATGGCTTTATAGTTAATTTACTTTCCCTTGTCTCTCGTTCATCCTTATTTTTTTATTTGCCGCAATGAATTCCTACAAATCCAAAACATTGTTCATGGCTTTGATTGCCAACACTTTTGTGGTGATCAAATTTGGAGCTAGCTAAGCTTACATTCAATTATTAGACCACAAATCCAATCTCTGCATTTGTATTTTCTAAGGCAACTAACCTAACTGCGCATATATAATTTTATCTATTTTTTGTTCCAAAATAAATTAGTCACAAGAGTGTGTGAATTTGTATGCTAACATGTGTCAATTATTATATGTTCCTGTATAGTTTCCTGCAAGGATTATACTTTGAATTGCAAAAATTTCAAGTCCATAGAATATTGATTGCTAAAATTTGAATCCGATGGGTTGATATTGTTTGCATCACTGTTAGAACTATAGTTGGGTAGAATGAGAGTTGGAACGGTTGTTCTGATGGTGTTGTTGGTGGTGGGTTGGTTGGGATAAAGGAGAGACATGGTGATGGAAGATAATGACAAAAAATTTAGTATTGAGAGTCTATAATAAGTTCGTATTCTTTACTAGATCTAATGGTTAAAATTAACTTTCTCGTGATGATAAATTCTTTGCTTTTCACATGCTAAATGCCACCAGTTCTTGTATCGTATATTTTGTATTCTCTTTCCATACCCACCATAGTTTGTTCAATTTCTTTCCTTCTTCAAGGATTTTATAATGACAATTTCTTCCATTGAATCTCTTTTTTTTTAGTGTGGAGATAGTGCAAAACTTAGGAAGGTGAATTTGGGGGTTTATAGAGCGTAGAATTTTAACTTATCTTTCTTATGTAAAAGTTTTAGAGATTAAATATGGATCAATGGTTTTGTGTGGTTTAAATTTTAGCGTCTTAGCATAGGTTGTAGGGAGTTCATGTGAAGGTTGCGGGTAGATATGCGTATGGGTGGTGGAAAATTTCCATGATGTTAAAATACGGGTGGAGATGAGAATTGGAAATTGGTTTGATGACAACTTGATGATATGGGCGAGTAATGGGGAAAATACACTTTTTTCCATGATTCATGGTTGTAGATTTTTCCTTTGTGTATTATATTTAGAAGACTTTTTAAGTTATCACAAAATAACTGTGTACAATTTGAGGAGATGCACATGTTAAAGTTGGGTGGAGTGGAACCGACGTCATTAGGATTTTTCTCGGAAGGAGGTGCCAGGGATAAACTGGTGTTCTTTGTTGGACATCATTTTTTTGTGTGAAGGAGGACATCATCTTTTTGAAGGGTAATGTCATTGATAACTGAGCATGAAAACTATCATAGTGAAAGGTACCCTATTAGAGGGGTATATCATATGTTTCTCTCTTTATGTGGATGCTCTTGAATGATTGGATTCTAACAAAGGATAACTTAACTTGATATGGTATTTTAAATATAGACTCGTTGTTGTTATGTTATGTTGGGTGTGAGAAAGAGTAAAATGATAATTATTTGTACTTTCAGTGTGAATTGTTTGGTGACATATGACATAATATTTTAAAATGGATGGAATTTCTTGTGTTCTTCTGATTAATTCTTTTGAGCGTACTCTTCATTCGGTGGTTCTTGGTTGTTCCATAAAAAGGTTTGTTTAAGTTTTCAGTTGATTTGAGTGACTTGCGTTTAGATTATTTGGAAAGAGAAAAATTCTTATATTTTTGTCACAAGGAATTGTTTTTGGTGGATTTGTTAGATAAAGTTATGGTTCTCGTTTAGTGGTGGCAAAAGGCTAAACCAAGTTCGTATTTTGAGTTGAATTGTTGTTAAAATAATCCTTCTACTTGTCTTCGTTATTCTACCCTTCATTTGGTGCTTTTGTACATTTGCATCTTGAACTTTGTAGTTTCCATTATTAGACACATATTGTGCTCGAATGGATTTTAGTACAATTGATTTGTCGTCTTCATACAAACAATTCACCCCAGCCAAGACACCAATTACATCATTATATAATATATTGAATATTAAATAACTTAACACTAATTTTTTCATGCTGATAGAAGAAGGTGCGGATGAGGGGTTTGAAATTGGTTTGATGATAACTCATACACACAAATAACATTGAAACTCATACACACAAATGAAATGGGTCAAAGTTCGAACCCTGATCACTATACATTAATGATTTCTTTACTAATTATTCCTAATTAATGACGGGTTTAGAGTATCAAGCACAATTAGCCATATCCTCTCTTGTAAACTAATATCAATTGTCAACAAGTTTAATATCACAACAAACTTTCTTAATTTTCGTTATTTATTCAAGGATATCATACATCCAAGGATGGGTCTAGTAAATGTCTAACAACATATACGTCAGTGCCGTAATTTTCGGATGAATATTCTGCTAGTCATCTAAGGATGGGTCTAGTAAATGTCTCATTATTATTTTAAAACCATGATGTTCTTGAAACCATGTTGATGAGAAAAGCAGCAATGAAAGCACCCAGGTCATATATATGTTGGAAATCACCTGATTTACCTATTTGGGTTCTTAGTTTTTTTTTTCAAAAATATTTGTTTTTATAAAAGAAAAAATACACATGAAGAAAAATAAACACAATCTTTTTATGACAAAAAAATTACTTCATAGGAGCAATAAGATCACTCTTCAATTAAAAAAAAATGTGTGCTTTCCTTTTGGTTATCATTTATGGTGGCATCATCCACTTGTCTGTTTGGGGATTGGCTGAATTGTTTTTTCTATTTCTAAACCTTTGAATTTGAACGGTGTGTTGCATCTTTTGTAATTTTGTTTTGCCTCTTTTTGCAGGCCTTGTGCTAGGGAGTAAAACTTTTGGTTGTTAATATATATCTCATTTTTGCTTGTTAAAAAAAAAAAAAAAGTTTGGACATTTACATATATAGGGTATATCTAATTAACTAACTAACCATCACCATCTCTCGGTAATGTAGAGAAATATACTGATGTCCTTCAAGTAGTATAAGGTTGTAAAAAATTAAGGAACTCAAAACAGAAAATGAAGCTACTACTACAACATGTAATAAAGCAGCCTATTTTGTCATAATCACTGGAAAATAAGTAAAATATCTAGCAACATATTCACTAGCGCCTTTTAGGATGCAAAAACATCTCATATGTTTTACCGCAGACCGATACTTAAAAATCATTTGAAACTCTAAGATTGATCACTCTTTGTAAGTAGAAACTCATAGTAGATCACTCCCGCGGTCGGAAGAACGTGGAAGACCCTAGCAATATACCATTGATGTCGTCAAAGTTTATTTTGAGTGATTTTCAAGTGTCGGTCTACCGTAGATCAAATGTGACATTTTTCAACCCTAGCAATGGCTTTTTACACTATTAGATATATAAGATAATTAAGCTAGATAGCTAGTAAGACCACAAGGATTGTCCCATTTTGTTTGGTGAAGAAAAGAACCTGCTTGATTGGTACACATTTTCTGATGTTGGTGACGAATTCGATGGTGGTTGATGATGATCAGATGAGAATTGGTGCATCTTCATATGCACAACCTCAGCTTGTGCTTGAGCTAATTGGGTTTGTAGCACATCTACTTGATGCTGCAGAGAGGATATGGCTCCCACACATCCATACACAGGATCCCTTACTCTTGCATTTGCTTCATATACCATTGAACTAACTGCATCACTTCGTTGATGTTCTGGTAGTTCCTGCCAATTGGACCAAATAATTAGAATGTAGCTTATCCAAATTATGTGTGTCCAAAATGTAGAGGTGTATAAACTTAAAGGTCAATATATGTTTATCCTGTAATATTCACGGTTTTTGGTTTACTCTCTTCTAAAATAATTTGTTTAAATTCAAACCCTGTATTTTGAAGATTCTTTGATTTTGGATCTTTATGACATCAAATTTTAAATTTTAAGGTATTTTTGTTCTGTAATTTGAGGGAATTTCAGTTTACCCCTACCATATTATCGATGTTGTACGGTCAAAGTTCATAAATGTCCAAAATCAAAGAATCTTGAAATTACAAGATTGAAATCTAGACAAATATTTTTACAGGTAATCCAGAAACTATTAATATTACAAGGAAGCAAACATATATTAACCCTAAACTTAAATTGGTTACTCTTGGAGAAGCATTTAGATTAGATTTTGAAGTTTCTGATGCATAGTCAAATAGTATATACTCCCTCCGTTTCAACATACATGTCCAAGTCAACCACTTCACATATGCCAATGCAGAATTTTGACTGTTAATATCTTTAATTATCTAAACTAAAAAATTTTAAAAATTTAATATTTTGAAAATATTTGTCGAGACAAATCATTCAACATCTTACATGCTAATATTTATATTTATACATTAGTTAAAAAGTATGGTCAAAGTAAGTCAATTGAATAGTGCATATTGCAAAAATTAGATATGTATTTTGAAACGGAGGGAGTATGTGTTTGGACACACAAGAAGCATTAAGTTGAAGTTTCATATTTGGATCTCAGATTCTATGTCACTAGCAAATATCTCCTCCTTTTAATAAACTAACTATTAAATCCACTCGGGTTAACATGATGGTGCTGGTTTGAGATCTTGCGGTGCCAATTTGGGTTGACTTGTCTTACAAAGCTTTGTTATGGCTTTAAATGAAGTCTCCGTAAATGGACAGAGAGATTAGATTCCTCAAATCAATTGATCCTTATACATACCGAATATCAATTTTTAAAAAATTAAAATAAACTAGTAACTATTAACATTTACAAGAAAAATACAACTTTTTGAAATCCGTAAGTAGTTGTGGATATGGCCAGATCCCATGCATAGTCAAAAGGAGACGATAAGATAGATGCTAAAGTTGGTTATTTTGAAAAGGGGGGATGAAATCTATATAGAGTTGACTAGTGACTAAATATATTATAGTAATCATAAAAAAACTTGAATTAAATATTCAAAATACAACAATCATAAATATGTTTCAAATATCTCCAAATTATACCATAGAAAATATAACCCTAAAGGGTTTGATAACAGAAAGGAGGATAACTGAGGGGAGAAAAAAAATTAAAGTAGAAATTCCTGTAATTTCAAGGACTAACTAGCTAAAAAAGAAAAAGAACCAATATATATGTCATCATTGTATCATGCTTACAAGATAATTTTTTCTATTATACGATTAATTTATTTACAAGATGAAATATCATTATCTGTGATATCAACATCTCTTTTGGACATATTATAAGGTGTCTCTATCAATGTAACCCTGATTCTAAAGACAAAAGGAAAAGGAGAGCATATCATATACTAAAACTTTATTTTATCCCTCAAATATAGTCCAAGATGAAAAGCCATGCATGCGTTGGTCATAAAGAGAGATATTGTTGAACAAATTGGTTACATATAACCACCAGTAATGATGCAGCTAACTATATCTTTTAATTTTTTTACTTTATCCTCTTCCCACTAAGTGTGGTTTCATGTAGTAAAGGTAATTTATATGCACTGATTCCTGGTCTTTTTTTGCGCTAAAGAATCATATATGTATATATATTAGGGTTAAATATGTTTTTGTCTTTATAAAATTGAGAACTTTTAAGTTTAATCCTTACTTAATTTTAATAGGTTTTTTAGTCCCTACAAAAAAAAAATTACTTCTAATATTAGTCCATGTTACAACAAAGTTTGTTTAATTATCCTTAAACACTTAAATTTTTGTACGATTTTTTTGAGACAAGTTTAGAATACTATGAAAGGTTCACTAACTAAAATTTAGAATTTTTTAACATGAAACGAATTAAATATGAATTTTTTAAAACGGCAAAAGTTAAAGATAAAATTAACAAAATTTGGACGTAGAAATCAAATTTTGCGACAATTTTTTGCAGGGGAACTTTTTGTAATGTTCTTAACACGTTTGCAAAAAATTGTTCAAAAACTCATGAGTTCAAGCATAAATTAAACAAATTTGAATTAAGGAGAGACTAATAGTGAGTGCAGAAATTTTTTTAAGGACTAAAAAACTATTAAAATTAAGTAAGGACTAAACTTAAAAGGTCTCAATTTCATACGGATCAAAAACATATTTAATCCCATATATTATTATATTATATTATTACTAGCTCAGTCAATACCTTAGTTGCTTTAACAAAGATAAGAGTGATCATTATATATAAGAACTGTAGGGCCAATTATCAACTGTAACTAACCACTATAACAGATCAAGTTAATATGCGAAAAACAAAATAAAGATATCCTTTTAACTTTTCTTGAACACTTACTTTCAATTTAAAAATACAATACAATAATAGCTTATATATAACAGATGAATATGCCATGATGAAGTTAATTAAATGATTCCACATAAATTATATGAGAGAAATTTCACATCTCAAACTTAAAATAGTTTCACATCTCAACCAGTTGTAAATTTTGTTGAGCACGTATCCATCATTCAATTATATTCAATGTCATTTTTTTTTTATATATTATATTATTTTATAATAAGTTTAAATCTTAAATTAATTTTGACTACAGAATATTTATATCCAATAAAATTTCAGGTACCAAAGATTTTTTTTGAAATTAGTGCACCTAATTATACCACTCATGCATATTAATATAGCAATTGCTCATGTAATCCTTATACCTAATTATACCCTGGTTTTGGTACAAATATTAGATTTTATTTTATGTCTCATTCAAACCCGTACAAAGTAACCTGTAAAATCAGGATTAATACTAAAGCTGGAAAAAAAAAATTTACGTAAGTCATAAACCTATCCAACAAGATGACACTTACAACTTTTCTTCTCTACCTTTTTTTTTTTGGGTACTTTTTAATTATCTTAACCGCTAACAATACACTTTTTTAACACCTTGATTATAAATGTGTCGTTTGAGTTGTGAATAGTTTTAAGAAACTGACTAGTTATATTGATTTCGATGATAAAATAAGTTTTATTTACTAAAATATTTTATTAATTATTTTTTTTTGTTAATAAACGAAGTGACAATAATCATTAAAAATTGACACATAAATGTGGAGTAACCGAAGTTCAAACCGTAGTCACATTGTCCGACCTTGTAATTTTGACATTTTTATTGTTTAAGACTTGTAGACATACTTTATTAGTTTTAGTTAGTGAAATAAGTAGATGAATTAATAAAATACATTAATTAAGAATAAATCAGTGATTTTTTTAATGTTTTATTGATATTATAGATGAACATTTATTATCAGATAAAAGAAGTAGATTTCACATAAGGAAAATTATGGGTTGACACCCTTTTTTTCCATACCACTCATATACCACTCCAAAAGACATTTTTTATTCATATTTCTCTTCCCTTTTATCAATTCATTTCTCTCTCATCCACTAAACAAATGCCACATAAGGGTGTACAATGATGGTTGCCCCATAGGGCGGTCAATTTCGTCTATATAAGATCATCCACAAAAAAGTTTGTCCCTAAATATAACGCAATTTACAAATTTTTAGATGCCCTAATAACTCTTTTTTTTAATTATATCTCTTATTAATACTACCACTTGTCTTAGTAATATTTACGTATTTTTTCAGACAAATTTATGATTCAAACAACTTTTCTTAATACCCGTAATTTTTGGTAAAATACTCTTATATTCAAGGATAAATGGAGTATATAATATGTATTGAAAAAAGTGTATTGCTATCAAAATTAGCTATCAAATATACGTTTTATATTTAAGCGCACGCATAAAATTTAATTTGTTTAATAACAAATGCTGACTTGGTCATAAGAAAAATTCTAAAACAAAATTCTCATGAAAACGACTGGAATATAAGGTGATGATGACATGATAGAGATAGGAAATATTAGGTGCATGAATTTAATTTGAACCTGTAACATTTTGTTGACATTGCTAGCCCCAAAAACCTTGTGGACACTGCCAAACTTGTGAGGTTCATCAGCTGGAAAATATGGTGCAAACACACAATCTTTAGCACATCTCCTTCTAAGAAGCTTGCATGCAGCACATGGTGACATTATACCTTGTTTTCTACCACCACCCTTCATGTTCCTCCAATTACTAGAAGATAACGTAGCTCAATATTTTGAATTGTTGAATTTTCCTTAAATTATTTGGAAGAAAAAAAAGTTGATAGAGGGGAGGTGTGGACTTAAGGAGGGGAATGGTGGTGACTGGTGATGTTATTTATAGAGATGATATGTGACACAAAATCTTTTGTGGGTCCAACAAAAGAAGAGACTTTAGATTGTGTGGGACAAAAACATCCATGTTGATAAGATCTTTTACCCCACCTTACATATTATTTTTTGTCTCACAAATTTATTTTATTTTATTTTATTCTATTTTTCAATGTGATATCCTAATTAAGCTTTGATGGCTTCATGGTTTGAAATTGCTTCATTGAATTAATTTCAGGTGGTTTGGATTTCGGTTCACAACAAGCCAACAATATTATTCTGTTTGCAACAATAATTGATAGCTTACAAATTGTAGGGTTAATATTGTAGTGCTATTCTCTTGAACATCAAGTAGTATTGGTCCATCACTGTTTCTCGTTGGCCTTGTGTTGTGCTTTTTCTTTAGATCCAAAAAGGGCACATGAATTTTTCCTTTGTTCAATTCGTTAAAGATCTTTATAAGTTGATTTATATAGAATAGAGAACAAGTCACTTTGTACGGATTATATTTTTAATGTGTAGACATACAATGATTGAAGCCAATAATAGAGTAAGTATTAGAGGGAGTGTTTAAAAGAGAGTGTTGTTAAAACTACTCAAGAAGTTTTCATGATGGTTGATGAAAAAAAAGGTTCTTATGATGGTCACGAGTAGGGGTGGGCAAAAAAACCAAAAACTGAACTGAACTGCTGAACTGAACCAAAAAAAAACTGAACCATTACTAACAGTTCTGAAACTGAACTGAAACAGTTTAGTTCAGTTCAAAACAGTTCAGTTCGATTCGAAACAGTTCAGTTCGGTAACTAAAATTCAATTTCATTTGTTTTTTTCATATTTTTTTCAAAGGTATTAATAATAACAGTTCAGTTTGGAACAGTTCAGTTCGGTTTGAAACAGTTCAGTTCAGTTCGAAATGCAAACAGTTCAGTTCAGTTCAGTTATTTTAAATTTAGCAAATAGTTCAGTTCGGTTCAGTTTTCATCCCGAACTGGACCGTGCCCACCCCTAGTCACGAGTAACACCTCCACATGCCACAATTGTTACATAGAGGCATTGCTGAGATTTCAAAATGGCTTTGGGTCTAAAGGTGAACTTCAAGAGTAGTTTGATTGGAGTGAATGTTGGTGATAACTTTATGGAGATGGCGTGCAACTTTTTGAATAGTAACATGGGTAGTGTACCATTTAGATACTTGGGGTTACCGGTGGGTTCTAATTCGGGTAATTCTTCTACTTGGGACCCGTTGTTGGAAAAATTGGTGAAAAGGCTAAATAGTCGGGGAAATAAATTTGTTAGCCTTGGTGGTAGGATTGTGCTTTTAAATTCAATTTTAAACGTGGTGCCTATTTTCTACTTATTCTTGTTTAAGATGCTGAAGAAAGTGTGTAGCAAGATAGTGGCGATGCAAAGGAACTTCCTTTGGGGCGGAGTGGTGGGTGTAAAAAAGTGTGTTGGGTGAATTGGAAAACAGTATGTCTCCCTAAAGATAAGGGGAGTTTAGGTGTGAAAGATATTTGGTTGGTGAATTTGAGCCTTTGGCTAAATGGAGTTGGAAATTAATTCAAAGCGGGAACTTGCTTTGGAAAGATGTGTTGATAGCAAAGTATGGGGCCAATATTGTTAAGGTCAATTTTGACCTGTAATGGGTTTTGCTGTATTTTGCATCAAAATGGTGGAAGGATATCGTGTTGTTGGAGGCATCCAGTGGAGTCAATTGATTTAGCTGGGAAGTTTTCCGAAGAATAGGAAATAGGTGGACTTCCGGTTTATGGAAGGATCCATGTGTGGAGGCATGTATCTTTGTGTTCGTTTCCCTCATCGTTTTTCTCTTTCTAACCAAAAAGAGATTTTGGTATGTGATGAACGGGAGGTGGTGGATGGTAGAACTGTTTGGAGGTGGAATTAGAGTAGGGAATCGTTTGTTTGGGAAGTAGATCTATTCGATCAAGTTAAAGGTATACTCTATGAGGTGCTGCTCACTGCAGAGGAGGATGTTTGAATTTGGAAGCCGGATGAAGGTGGCCTATTTACGGTGAAATCTACTTACATATTATTGCAAACTTTGTTGGGAGTTGCGGAGGCGAGAGTTTGTGGTTCCCTTCGGAAGAGTACGACATCCTCTAAGGCGGTTGCGTTTTCTCGGAAACTGCTATGGGATCCTATTCCAACAAAAAGATCATGAGATGGATGGGTTGAACTTCATTACACCTCAAAATCTTTTTATTCATTTGGAATGTTGGATGGGAGAAGCGAGACGGAAGAAAATGCGGAATGGTTATTGGATTATATGGCATGCGAGGAACAATAATGTGTTTAATAACACTGATAGGGAGGTGGACGAATTGGTCGAGGAAGTTAAAGTACTGTCTTTGATTTGGAGTTTACAACAGTTCAAAACCTCGCCTTGCCTTTGTTATGAATGGTGCTGGACCCTAAGGATTGTTTGCGGAGGTAGGCACCCAAATGAGTTTTGTGGTTATGGTTTACTGGGGTTTAGGTACAACAGAGCTTTTTTTCCGGTTTTATAAGTTGTTTGTAACATGCTGATAATTCCTCTCAGTTTGTTTGTGGTACGGGGTATCTGGTTTTATTTTTTGGTTTTGTGTTGATTTTGGCTCTCGATTTAGCCTTTACGGTGGTACTTACCTACTGTTTTTTTATTGGTTATGTGTTGGCAGTCCATGTGTCTAACCCAGGCTGATTTTGGTGTATGGTTCTACTTTTATTTTTATTACAAAAACAAAGCGATTTTAATTCATTCAAATTCAGATACATGATCAACATCGCTACAAAAACAAAGCGATTTTCATTCATTCAAATTCAGATACATGATCAACATCGCTAAAAATGTAAATGGTGAATCTGTGAACAAACTCACAACATCCAAGTAACTTGGTGCCCATTATTCATGTCTTGTGATGGTGCTTAAATAAATTTGTTGCTAAAAAAAAATAAAAAAGCACAATCCTTACCATTGCTATGCTTGAGTTTTTAAACACCTTACCATTTTGATCCATCCACAAATGGTCCATAGTTGCGAAAAGGTAATCAATCAATTTGCATTTTCCATGTAGTAGTGACCCTTCAAATTATTCAACAATCGGAAATTGATGTCATGGTCAAGAATTGTTAGTGACCCTTCAAATTACTCAATATATACTAAGGTTGAGTAAAGTTCGTCGTAACCATCTTGTGGATGATTTTTGATGAAACTATTGAAAATCTCTTTCCAGTCTTATTCTCTTGCAGAATATTGTTTAGCTTGAAATAATATTTGTTTTTTCAGACAAAATAAGTGTTTCGTCAAAGTCATTGTCAAAAGGATGTGCTTGAGGAAGTGTTACACTACTTAGAAGAAGAAAAAAAACAAAGTTTACAAGTGTGTGTGAGAGAGACATGAAACGGAATGGAAATTGACAATGCAAAATGTTAAGAAAATGGTGCAAGTTTTCTTTGTGAGTTGAGATAATATATTTCGAACACTACTAGTACTGTTATGGCCTTTTAGTATTTTTGTGTGTGTATTGTTGAATTTGTTTTTGGTTGCAGTGATAAAAAATTGATTCTAAATGTCCTAGTTGATTTTGTTAACTTATATACATTAATTGTTTTACATTTTTTAAGATGAATAAATGAGGTGTCTGGAGATCGAACCATCAAACCTCAATCCCTACATCATAGAAACTACTTTCTCCGTCCCTATATCTAAGCACCCTTTTATTAGAGGCAAATGATGCTTACATATAGGGACGGAGGAAGTACTATTTTACATTTAGTTATTCAATTTAATATACGAGTTTAACTGATATAGTACATTGTAAGATATCTTTACTAATTACACGTGCATATGTTGCGACATTAATTAATGAACTAACACAATTAATTGATGTGTTAACATATCCTTAGATGTAGGTATTTGTGGAAAAGTTTTTTTACATTGACGATGTATATACATCTTTATATAATTAATTAATTTTGCTGAAAAATCAAACACACACCGAATAATGTAGGCAAACATAAATATTTGATCGAGAAAAAAATAATTGAAAATACTAAGCCATAACTGAAGTCGCCAAACAGAAATACTTGAAACATTTTATCTGTCATTTATCATTGATTATTGATCAATAATAAAACGTGTCTAATGGACCCATGTGAATTTTAACCAATCAAATGGAGTGTGTTGAAAAGTGTGTGTTAGAAGGTGTGTTGCTAGCATTCCTCATGTATACAAATATCAAATGTTTTAAATTTTGAAACTTTTAAGCAATTTGACAAAACTTACTATTGTTTTTTGGATCTTTGGAAGGAGGTTTTAATTTGTTCAAGTTTTTGATTATTTTTCTGTCATTCTAAGACTTTTAGATTTGAAATTGTAAGGGCTTGTCATTTTGGTCCCAGAAATTTTGGGTTAGTATGAAATTGTATGCCTGATTAGTTATGCTATCTGCGTGAATTGGTGCATCCTGAGGGAAGAATTCTTCTCTAATGTTCTTTAAAAATGATACTTAGTTGCCATTCTTTGAGTTTCTCAAATGGTTCATTTTTCCTATTGCTGTTAATTTTGAATGTCTGCTTAAGTCTAGCATTCCTAAGTTCAAGATGCATATAAATTCAACATCTACTTGTCTCAAATCTAAGAGAAAAACGATTCTTATTAACAATGGTGTGTACAATAATGAGTGTAGTAAACTAATTTGAAGCTTTCAGCTTAAGGCAC
>Ga0315914_1002018_pt1 | contig 31036 bp, 15 predicted proteins | sample MpolenodulesMG_FD_203920 | JGI IMG/M metagenome (GOLD analysis project Ga0315914, IMG submission 203920) | Medicago polymorpha root nodule microbial communities from Los Angeles, California, United States - elongated nodules | ecosystem: Host-associated > Plants > Roots > Nodule | place: USA...
TGAACATTTTACTACAAGATCTGAGAATTCTTGCATATAATTTTTTTGAAGATAAAAGATGACTTGATATTTTGATTCAAGACTGCCTTTTTTTTGGCTCTTAGTCTAAATGAAACATTGTTGCAAATTTAGTCTATTATTCAAACATTCAAAGATTTCTATGTTTATTAATGATGTTTGCAGGTTCAGGAAAAAAATATTCTGGTACCATCGTTTAAGATAAATCAGTGAAAAAATTAACCACACCTGATCAGGCTGAGCAACATCAGAAAATATGACATCTACCATGCCAACTAACATTCTATACTTGGCTGGATGTCTAGCATCCTCAATAATGGGAATGACATTAGTACGTTTCTTAGCCATGTTAACCAAGTCACGTCCACTTCGGTGGGAGAATTCTACTGCATACACAACTCCAGTCTACATAAACAGAATATGATATTCCAATCAGACTTGGACGACATAAGTTAAAAATATACAAATTTGAATAAACACTTACTGGACCAACAATATCAGACACATGAGAGACAGTTGTCCCTGAAGCAGCTCCTAGGTAAAGCACTTTAGCACCAGGTTTCTTTATAAAATAGAAAACATAGATGTCAATATAACGCTTCTGAAAGACAATGTCAAGTAAGAGATTATGCTAAGCAAAACAAAGTTGCTTACAATCCATATGTTGTCAACCCCACCGAGGACAGCAGCTGCCAACTTGGAGCGGAAAGGGTTCCAAATTCTATACTCAACTTTTGTACCATCCTCACTCTGCACAATGTAAAAATCACAAATTGTAATGACACAATAAACTAATGGAAAGTGCTACACAATAAATAGCCAAAGTTTGTACTCATCAAAAACAAACAAAAAAACAAACTTAACTTCCTAATAGAGCAAGCATTTCGAGTGTTGTTTAAGTATATATGTATGTTATAATCAATCAATCATTAATTACTTTCGTCATTTATACTGTACATTATATTAATCATTTATATTGTACACTTAATTATACAACACACATAAAAATTATTTAGCATGGTTTGAAAAGACATTGTTGTTGTAAAATCAAGTAAAAGAGTGAACATTATTGTATAGTAAAGTGTAAAATATACTTAAACAGCACTCAAAATGCTTACTTCAAAACATGCATAGGTAAATTTAACTCAATCGATTACAACTCAATGAATTCAAAACAAAGAGAAATAAATTACCTGCACAGAAACTCTCTTCTCATTATAAACAGCTTCACCAGGAACAAGATTCTTAGTAACAAGAGCATCTTCTTTACCCTTAGCAATGAAAATACCTTCATGTCTATGAGGCTCAACAACAACCTTGCTTCCTCCTTTCATTCCACCTCTTCCGCCACCACGACCACCACCCCTTCCTCCTCCACGGGCTCCTCTACCTCCTCCAAAACCTCTACCACCACCACGAGGCTTAAAATCTCCTCCTCTTCCTCCACCAAAACCTCTACCTCCACCACCTCCTCTTCCTCCTCTGTCACCTCCTCTTCCTCCGAACCCACCACGACCTGCACATATTCAAAAACTCCATTATCAACACAAATCCAGCTAGATCACAACATGCTTCTACAAATAAAATAACATTCTTCAAACACAACACAGTTCATAAAAGCCGGATTCGGTAAGTGCAGTCAACGGCTTTTATCGGACAGTTAAGATGTGACTGACTGACTGACTAACTACAGTGCCATCCCTCCCAACTGCAAATAAACCGGATCCCTAAAAATCATGCTTTGAGCCCTTTACTATAAACCCATTTGATTTAAACAAATGAAAATCAACAAAAACAACATCAATGAAAAACAACATTTTTCAAACATTGCGCAGTTCATAAAAATTTAAATTAAATCAAAAATCATTCCTTCAAGCCTATTACTATAAACCCATTTGATTACAACAAATGAAAACTAACAAAAACGTCATCAATGAATCCAAAATCCAAAATTTCTAATTAATTAACTAATATTTCAACAAATCCATATCAAATATGAAAAAACAAACAAAAGGGTACTCTTTAATTAAAAAATACTAAAACATTAAGAAAAATATAGATTGAAACAGAAAAATATCAGTAGTATTTTCTGAAACACAAAACCAGCTAGATCCTCAAACGCTACAAAGTGCATAAAAAAAAAAAACAAATAATTAACCAATAATTAACTTTCAACACATAAATGTAAAAAAATCAAATAATCAATGAGTTAAAAATCCGAACTTTCTATTCAATTAACTAATAATCAACCAAACCCATATCAAATATGATAAATTAAACAAGAGGATACTCTTTTATTCAAATTACTGAAAAATTAAGAAAATTATAAACAGAAACAGAAAAAAGAAGGTTAGTAGAGTTTTTGATACCTCGAGGAGGAGCCATGTTCAAGAGATTGCAAAGAGATTGGTGTTAACGGCGACAAAGGTTTACAACAGTGAACTGTGAGAAGAATAGGGTTTAAGCAGAAGAAAATGAATTTATAGCTGAAACTAGGGTTTGTGATTTTTCATTTTTTTTCTATGCCTCTCTGGAGTGAAAAAAGATATAGGGAAACGGGTTGACCCGGAAGTCCAGATGAAAAGCCCAATACATTTTTTTCCTGTGAATACGGATATGGAAATTGCTCTTCTCCCATAAAAAATTGCTCATTTGCAACCGACCTTCTCAAAATACTCTACATCCCTGTATTATATGATTCAATAACTTAACAAGGAATGTTAACAATACACCTTCAAACACATATTTTTTAACACACTATCTTTGATTGGTTAAAATTTACATGGGTTCCACCAAATCATGTGGGTCCCATATAAATTTGGTGGGTCTCATGTGAATATTAACCAATCAAATAGAGTGTGTTGAAAAGTGTGTGTTAGAAAGTGTGTTGCTAGCATTTCTCTAACTTAATTTGTCTCAATTTGTTTGTAGTGTTTCTAATTAGAGATTGAAGATAAAGTCGTTGATTTCAACACAACATTGATATTATTGTAAAGGGTTAATAGTGTTTTTCACCCCTGTAATATAGGTCATTTCCGGTTTTAGCCCTTATAAAATTTTTGGTTTGGTTTGGTTTCCGTCCTCGTAAAAAAAAAAAATTCCGGAAAACCATCCTCCCCCATTCAACTCAGCAAATTCACTTATGTGGCGTTGAGTTGGCATTTTTATTTCATTTTTTATTTTTTTTAATTGGCCACATGTAAAAAAAACATTTCCACATCATATTTTATTTTAAAAAATTCAAAAAATCATAAAAATATTCATATTATTTGCAAAAAATTTTAAAAATCAGAAAAATATTCATATTTTTTTCCAAAAAATTTAAAAGTCGAAAAAATAAGATTTTTTTTTCTAAAATAAAAAAAATCAGAAAAAAATAATAAGATTTTTTTCAAAATTTAAAAAAATTGTTTTTTTACGAAGATTTTTAAATATTCTGGAATTTAATAAGTTTTTTTCTATAAAAAAAATTATTACCAAATTTTTTGCTAAAATTTAAAAAATCAGAAAATAACTATAATTTTTTAAAAAAATCAGAAAATATAATCAGATTTTTTTCGAAATTAAAAATATTTTAAAAAATTCTGGAATTTAATTCTCAAAATACAAAAAAAAGCAAATTTTCAAAATTTTAAAATATAATCAGATTTTTTTCGAAAAATTTTACAACAAAAATAAATTTCTGGAAAAAATTTTATTTTTTAAAAATCTGGATACAAATTTAGAAAAAATTCAATTTTTTTTTCGAAAATTTTATTCCATAATTTTTATAAAATCTTTTTCGAAATTAAAATATTGGAAAAAATATATTTTTTTTTACAAAATTATGAAGATTTTTCAATTTTTTGCTTTTTTATATACAAAGAAAAAAATTTGGTAATAAAAAACATTTCAAGATTTTTTTTTTAAAACAAATTCCTGAATTTTTTTCTAATTTTTAGAATTTTTTAAATTAATATAAATGAATTTATTATTTTTTTTGGATTTTTTTTAAATAAAATTTGATGTGGCCAATTAAAAAAAATAAAAAAAGAAGAAAAAGCCAAGTCAGTGCCACATAAGCAAATTTGCTGAGTTGGATGGGGGAAGGGGGTTTTCCAGAAGAAAAAAAAAATTTACGAGGGTGGAAACCAAACCAAAAATTTTATAAGGGTTAAAATCGGAAATGGTCTATATTACAGGGGAGAAAAACACTATTAACCCTAAAATATATCAAAATGACAAACTCTTCGTTTAGAATTACATACTAAAATTTCAATTGAAACGTAGTACATATGTTGAATCCACCTCCAACACCGGCATCTTTTTTTTCTTTTTTCTTATGTGCCGCTCTCTCATTTTCTTCACTCTCATGCTCATGCACCGTATCTTTGTGGCACACGATTTTCTCAACAAATCAATGTCATTGTCATTTGGATGATCTTCAGCCAATTCATGTGAACACTTTGTACATCTAGCAACAATCATAAAATAATTGGCGAGTTTTCAAGTGTCCCACGATCGAAAGTTATCATAACCTTTATCACATAGTTTAACCACTGAAAATAAATTCAACCGAATGTTTGGAACATCCTTCACACCCATGAGAGGTAACTTGGTACCAAGAAACATCTCCAAATTAACATCTCCAAGACCAATACATTTTAGTGACTCAACTTTACATCACCTAATTCACCTGAGAATTCTGCTCTTCTCCCAACACAAAACACTCGCGCCCAATTGAACTTTCCAAAATACACATGCGTGAGTTAACTCACGCAAGTGTAAAAAAACGTGTGTGAGTTAACGCACGCTAGTTCCATTCTTGATAGCAGCTGCATGCTTTTTTATCTACGTCCACAACATCGTCAAAAACAAAAATCACCGATTGTAAAACACCCTTTTTATTCAACATGTCAAACCAAAAAAAAAAACCACCATTCCACTTTCTTATTTAATTTTTTTTCAACAATCATTCCAATTTTTAGGCATTGATCTACCCCAATTTTGTTCTCACAATTATACCAAAAGCATTATTTTTAACCACAGTTATCAGACACACAATCCCAATCTTTAAAGTTTAAACCATGAGAAAATTCTCACATCAAAGGTAAATCAAACAAGCCTCATCTTAGAAGCTTCAAACCCAATCAAAGACCCAAAAAGGCCTAACTTATTCATTTTTGTAAAGAAATGTGAAAGACCAAAGAAAAATTGCAATTCCACTTATCTCATTGAAGAAATTACAAAACCTAACTTAAGATGAGAAGTTTAGAATTTGATCTACATGCAAGAAGATGTTGAAAAGAACTTGGGAAAGAAAACAAAACCACCCACCTAAATCTAATATAAACTCTTACTACTGAATCTTTGTAGTTAATTTTGACATAAATAGTTAAGTATGCTAGCTAAAAGCATGCATGGTAGTTGCTGTCAAAAATGGAACTAGCGTGAGTTAAATCACGCAGCGTGACTTAAGTCATGCATGTGTAAAAACTAAGTCACGTTTTTTACACTTGCGTGAGTTAACTCACACAGGGGTATTTTGGGAAGTTCAGTTGGGCGCGAGTGTTTTGTGTTGGAAGAAGAGCCGAATTCTTCACCTGAAGGATAAGAGAATAAAATATATATCCTCAATGTGACATATATTGAGGTACCACTATGCACTATCGATCACCCAAATGGACATAATATATCAATACCAAAATTTTGCTCTTCAATGAGAAGCAAGTCATATGATGTCATATTTTACATTGTCGTCATCACCCGTGGTGGAGCTTTGTATGGGCCAAGGTGGCCACAGACCACCCACCCAAAAGCAAAACAAATTTTTTTCTATAAGAAAATTACTAAAACACCCCGTGTTATTAAAGAAAAATACAAAATGATCATCTGTAAGAGGTTTGCCCCTCGTCCAGATTCATTGTTCAGGGTTAGCTTTTCCCTAGCGCCGCTCACCCCCTCTGGCTAGGTTTGTTTGTTCTCCTTTGAGAGGAGAGTGTTTCCCTTTTCACCTCATCCTCCTTTCATCTTTCATGGGTGATCCACTAGTTTTGATTGACATCCATCTCTCTCCCCCATACCAGTTCTCCAACAGTGGTTGTTGTGTGCCACAACCCACCCTATCTACGGCGTCGATCCGGCCTCCTCCGGAACCTCCTCCTCTGTAGACATTGTTTCTCAACACTCCCCTGTTTTCTTAATCTTTGTTTACCGTTAGCTTCTCTAAATCTTTGGGTTTCTTTTTCATTGTTAGTGTCTTGTAAGATCTGTTTGTTTTTTATTCTTTATTAGGGTCTAAATTATCTTTTTTATTTTTAACTTCTCTCCAATTCCAGATCTGATTCTAAAAGTTGAACCTTTAACCTCTTATGAAATCATATGCTTGTTTTTCTCAGGTCATCAATCAAGAAAGGGGTAATAGCCTACTGATTCTATCTTGTTCACTGTGTTATGGGTTATTATTTTGAGTTTGTGATTTTAGTAGGTGAAAATGTTTTGTACAAGACTATTCACTCCCTGGGCACGACCAGCTAAGCAAAGGATCCGTTGCTACAACATGATCTCATTTCTCACCGTCAAAGTAGCTACAGTCTTTCAAGAAGGGGGTCTGCTCTTCAAAGATTTTTTGAGTTTCAAGAATGTTTTGCAACACTTTTAGGGTTGTTAATGTTAGTATTGGTGGAAAATTTACTTTTCTAGGGTTAAGTTTAGCTATATTTTTTGTATTTATTTATTGTTCTTGGTGTTGTTCTGTTGGGTTGCTTCTCTTCATTCCTAGCTTGCCAAGTTAACTGTGATCCTGTAGATGTATAAGTCAGGAGCAAGTCTTGTGCTTTAGAGTTTTATCTGTTTGATTATGCAAAAATTATGTACTTTACCTCAATAGTGGGTAGTGATCTACACATGGTGTAATTTGTGGCTGTTTTAGCTTCTGGAATGAATGAAACATGTTTTTCGACCAAAAAAAAAACGGCCCTTCCTTCCCTCAGGTTCTTCTAACACACGCAATTTCCAACTTCAACTTCCCTCTTCAGCTCTTTTACCGTCGTTGCCCGTTCCGCTTTCAATCTACCCCAATCGACGTTGCCATAGCTGAGGTGAAAGCCCTCTTCGTAATCTCTCTCTCACTCCATGTCTCAGTTTTTCACTTTGAATTTGAAAGTCAATTTCATGTCGCTCGTTGGTTTTTGAATTGATAGGTGTTTTGTTGTTGTATTTATATGTCTTTGTTGATTTGTTTTTTTTTATGTCGTCACAGTTGCTTCAAATATCCTTCATTACCATTTCTAATTTGATTAATCTATTCCCGCTTGCCTTAATTGCAAAGTGTAAACTAATTTCTTAACCTTTGGTAACGAAACAAAATGAGAATATAATTAAGGATAGAACGAAAGATAAATGTTTGAGCTAGCTCTTGTTGTTTTCCCCTTTCTTTTTTGTTTTCCACTTATTTGAACAGGATGAAGTGTTATAAGAAAGTGAAAGCAAAGTGGCCAAATAATTTGATATTTATAAAGTTTAAAAAACGACATTTCATGCATATATGACAATTACTTATATTAAGGATAAATTATGTTTTCGTATTGTTAGGACTATACAAGTTAACTATATTACATCTCTTGTTGAAGACAGCTAAAATAAAACTATAAAAAGTTCAAAAAAAAATTATTTTGGAGTACTTTATTGTTTATTTTAGTGGCCCACCCGAGACTTTTTTGCTGGCTTCGCTACTAGTCATCACAATTTCTTCTATCTCTTTTCCTTTACATATGTTCTCATTATCTTTTTTTCAAAGACCAACAATTCTTCTGAATATGTCCCTTTTTACCACAATGGTAGCACTCAACATGAATCTATTTCTTGAATTGATGAGACTTTGGTCTATTGCCCAAATATCAATTCTTGCGTCTTTCCTATATACAATAACAAATACCTCTAACTGCATAAAACATTCATACTTTCTTCTTATCTATCGATTCAAACTACTACTCTTAACGAGATTTGATGACAACATTCTTAAAATTTCCCACAAAGCAGACAAGAAACCATAAACCAAAGGGTTTTATTATAGGACATTTACCGGTAAGGTAAACTTATTAGAATTGACATACAATAAGAGTCTACTATTTTGTCACTTCATCATATATTAATTTCAATATGTTGTGTGACAAAATGGGGTTAACGTGACAAAATACCGCACACTCTTCGAATGTTATTGCAAAATTGGTTTACACTAACCATCTATTTCTAAGGGATTTTTGTCTTATGGTCGTAAAAATTATTCGTGGGAATATGAAAATTATAAAGATGGGTTCCTATGTTTGTTTCTAAGTTATACTATTGTTTTCTTCCTCATTAAGTTATGTAACTAGTGGCGGAGCTAGAGATTTTAAGTTGTGGGGGCGATATTCAACGTATGTATAATATCGAAAATATAAATCTTTTTCATCAGAGTATATATATACACATCACAACATTCTTGATCACTTTTTAAAATATAAAAATATATGAATGTTTTTGAAAAAAATGCAGAATAACAATCATTTCTTACGTTATCATGTTATATTGATTATACTCTAAAAAAATGTTAAATTGATTGTTGAAATAAAATAAAATCACAATTATAAAAATATTATGATCCAAAATATGAAATTTTAAATTAATTATATGTCCTATCAAGTTATTGTGAGAGACAAGAATTAAAGAGTTGAGAGATATTTTTCATAGGCTGCACTTCTACTAAACAAACCAACTAAAACATCAACCAACTATTCAAAATTACCACTTAATAGTATACATAGGTATAGTTGTATTCCAAAAATATTTGTGCAGGCAGGAGCCCTCACAGTGTTGTGAGTGGCTCCGCCACGGTATGTAACCATTTCTTTCGTTATGTAAAATTAAAAATGTGATATGTGTGTATAACGTTGATATGTGTGTAAACCTGTGGGCAATGGCAGATCTCGAGTGATTTTGTTGTGGGTGTCAAAATCCATATAATATATATAATGCTATTCAAATAATATCATAAATTGTTAATTTGTGTAGCCTTTCATTTTACATGGGTGCTGCCTTTTGGTCATTAGATCGAGACCTACATAACTTCTTTTTTTTTAGTATAAATACATTATAAATGTAACAGAAGGAATCAGAAGGACTTGAACTCACAACCTCCTATTGCAAAAGACGGACAATTTTCGCTAGGGCAGATACAAAATTATAACCTTGTACATCTAATTTATAGTATATATAAAATATGTGGGGGTACCATGGCATCTATGGGCTCTTGAGAAGATCTGCCATTACCCAAGGTCAATACTTAATTTTATCTACATTGTACGTGGCAAACCTAAAATTACTTATTACTTTTATAAATAAATAAATATATTGCTATTACATTCTTTTTGACTTATTTAACCATTTATTTTGCATATTAAAAAAAAGCAGAACACTTTCCTTTTACATCATGTAGCGGTTGATATGTGCGTGTATTCAAAGTCCATGCTCGAATCTAACATAAATTATGCACAACAAACATAATATTTTTTATAAATATATTAATATCGATTTCTTCCTTTTGATTCATGTAAGCTCTTCTTTTCTATCTTAAAAAATGTAAAATTTCCCTTTTGAATTAAGTAGCAGTTAATACGTGCGTGTATTCAAAGTCGATATTGCAATTTATATAAAATATGCATAAAAAATCTAATAGATCTACAGGGGAAACGAATCACTCGTCAGTCGTCTCCTTCCTTGTATATCCATTTATCTTCTATATGTAAAAAAAATGCAAAGATTTTCTTTTAAATCACATAGTCGTTGATAAGTGCGTGTATCTAAAGTTTTGTCAAAAAGAAAGTGCGTGTATCCAAAGTCAACACTTAAATTTTTTATATAAATCGTACTTAGCAAACCTAATATTGCTCATTACTCTTATAAATAAATAAATAAATCACTATTACTCTCTCTTGAGTTATTTGATTATTTCTTTTATGAACTGTGTTATTTGAACAATCATTTGTATGAAAACTTTTAAAATAACTAAAATTTTATAAAGAAAAAGAGGTATTGACACAATTCAAAACAAAACATTTTTTGAGGGAATATTAATTTTCCAATTTTCCAAATAATAATGAGGCGAGTAAAAACTCTTTGAAAAAAGAAAACCCTAATATTAAAATGATATATAAATGTGTGCGAAAAAACCAAACAAACGGCATTGTCATAATAAATATTGAATCTTGAGTCTCTATTCATTCGGTCCGAAAATAATCACTGGTTTCTCGAACAGCGTGTCGTTTTCCGTTCCCGCCTAGTTACATTTTTCACTCTCTCTCGCTCTCACCATGGGAAACTCTTCCAAAGATGCTGACTCCGCCAACTCCGGCGACGCTCCTTCCGGCGACGTTCCTTCCTCCGATTCCAGAATCTACTCCGCCGGCGAAAAAGTCCTCGCTTATCACGGTCCTCGCATCTACGAAGCAAAGGTACTTAACATTTCTCCGCTTCTAATTATTATTACTTTCTCTAATTATCATTTTTAATGCTTTTTAAGGGTTCATTGTTTATACGAGTTTTGAATTTGTGAATTCCGTGTTTGTTAAGGAATTTGAATTTTGCAGTTACTACCTGTCAGTAACCGTTTTGTAATGTGATTTTTTTTGTGTTAGGGATTTGGTTTAGAGTTTGTGTTTGCATATGTAAATTTTTTTGTTAAATTTGTTGAAATTTTCAATTCTACTTGCTTTGACTGAATTGTGACTCAATTTTTCTCTTGAAGTGAAAATTTGAAAGGCCTTGTTTTGTTTATCAAATTTTCCTAATTTCTCTTGTTTAAAATTTAATCTACAAACATAAATTTTTGTGATTTTATCGTTTTTCGTGTATTTTTTTTTGCTGATATGTGATTTGAACACTATGACGTTTGTCTGTTTGATTCATGTAGTCGGCCCCACTTAGTGAGATAAGGTTTAGTTGTTGTTGTTGTGATTGTTTGAATTTTTTGCGTATGATTGTATGGAATCTAGATTCAGTCACGCAGCCAGGCAATCCGTGACCGTCAGATCCGGTCCTAAAAGAAAATATGTTTTAATTTAAAAAAAAAATTATTGACTTTGAATTCTGTCGGACGGTCACAGATATCTGACTGCTTGACTGCACGGGAACCGAATCACATCGTTAGATGTTGAATTGAGAGTGGTTTTAAGATTCATTTGATTAAAGTCTTATTTTATGTATGTAAACCTAATGCAAATTTTTGTATTAATTGAACAGTACACTATAGAGACAAAGTGTGTATATTTTTTATACCCTGGGACTGTGATCTAATTTACTGCATTTTTTTTTAATCATCAGGTGCAGAAGGCTGAGATCAGAAAGAATGAATGGAGATACTTTGTTCACTACCTTGTAAGTTTAATCATGATGTTTCCTTCCGCATAGATCTTGTTCCACGGACTTAAATTCTTGTTTGGTTTTCTGTTGGGAACATTTAAATCCAATTTTTGCCTTCAAATTCAATTTGAAATGGAAGCAAGGGGTGGATTTTTTTTCTTCCCAAACCTAGTTTGCAAAATGAAGTTTTTTCAAACTTTAGTTGTAAACTTTAATCTGATATGAAGTTGTTTATACCAGTCACTTCAATTTAAGTTTTCAAAGTAATATTTATCCTGCGAGATTCGATAAAGTGATTTACTTGATAAGTTATAATCTGATACTTAAAGTGATTACAGGATATAGTATTGACTTTTGGTTGCTGTACTCTTTTTTTTTTTGCAGGGCTGGAATAAGAAGTAAGTTTCTTGTCATTTCCGTTGTTTTATTTGAAGTAATGAAGGTACAAATGGCATAGTCATAATGATCATGCTGCAAAATTTCAGTTTACAATTTTCTGAAAATACTTTAGTTGTTCTTGTGTACACAACTCAAAATTGGTATAAGCATTACCATCAAGTAAGATGCAGTTAATATTTGACAAATTTCTAAGTCAACTTCTCATGTTAAATGTCAATGAAAGTGGTATGTAAGGTTCTTGTTGGAACTTGCCTGACAATTTGTTTACACGTCCTCTGTAACGATTGATCGTTAGCTTTTTAGAAAGAATTGCTTTCACTATGGTTTTTTTTGCATCAACTACATCTAAAAGGTTAAACAGAATTATTATCATTGGTTTGATGTATTTCCAACAGTTGGGACGAATGGGTAGGTGAGAGCCGTTTGATGAAACATAATGATGAGAATGTCGTGAAGCAGCGGGCCCTAGACAAAAAGCAAGGTGTAGACAAGAATGTTAAATCTGGACGTTCAGCTCAAGCAAAGGCCAAGAGTTCTGCAGGTGAGAAATGCTCTCTTTCAAATGGAAATATTGTATTATGACAGTTTGTTAAAGCTTTTGCATAATGAACTTCTATTCTGGCAAGGGGGTTCAGAAGAATTCTCCTAGTATGTGATTGAAAATGTAAAAAGATTCTCTGTTAATTCTTATCTCTAGAATATTTGGGCTGTGGATTCAATTAATCGACCTCTCTTTACTGAGTGTCTTTACTTATATCTGATATGTCTATAATATTTAGATGTGGACGCTTTAAGACATTTGTTTTCCATTTTGGCTTTCTTGGGGAGTTTGGACTGGCAGGGGGGTAGGAGCTAAGAAATCTCCTTCGAAGAACCATTTCCAGTAGTTCAATCCTTCATTCTTTTTTGTAAGTCATGAGAATGAGGTTTTCATCTCAAAAGGGCCTTTGTCAACTGACCTCTGAACATGGTTGGTTTTTATCAGGAAAACGATATCTTACTGTTAAAACGGAAAAAAGAGTATGATATAAACAGATCTTATCAGGTGCTTGGATGCGTTCTATTATATAAGTATAGACAATGTAGCGTGTTTTGTTAACGTTCTAAAGTACATTAGTTTCAATTTGAGCTACTTCTGAAGAAAAAATGTGATAATTACTTTTGCCTAAAATTAATCCTGGTTCAAAAGTGCTTTTGAAATTGTTACAAAATATGTAACCTTCTACAGTAAGTTATAATGCTTAAATCAATTTTACCTTCTTTTAAATACTAGGCAATATGTAGGTGCAATGCAATTGCACAGGCACCAAATCCTTATTCTGCTCTGTTTCCTAAACTGCTGGACTTGGAAAGATTATACTTAGAAATGCTCCATTTTGCTTGCTTTGATAATTTAACATTTTCTTTGGATTCTGTAGATGCCAAGGTGGAGAAAGAAGACATCAAGAATAATGGTATTCACTAAATTTCATCTTTCTGGTTTCCTTTTCTGTACACACTCCATTTAAACACAGTAATTATTAATTAATAAGTTGGACCTCACAAATTCTCCTGTTTGATTGCAATGTTTTCATTTATTTGTTGACATGAAAACGTATGTGTTTATATGAGCTTGCCTTCACTAAAGTTTAATATGTCAAACTCTGCAGTGTCAAAAGGAAAAAAACGAAAGATTGATTCAGGAGTTGAGGTTTGGTTTATACCATGGTTTAATTGTATTGTATGAATCTCTTATATTAATTGTTACCTATTTTCATTTTACATTTCATATTATAGAGACAAAATATCATAATATAACATCAGATGTGAAGGCTAATAAGTATGAAGAAATTAGGAAATCGAACTTTGTTTCCTTAAAAATGCAAATACCTTCCTTTTTGTATTTGATGGAGTTGCTCTATATTTTTCGCCACAATTCTTTTCATTGCAAACGTTCTACTAAGTGTGATTTTCTAATTATTAGAAGGGCAGCGGGAATGATGAAAAGCTTTTCAAGATTCAAATTCCTGCACCGTTAAAGAAACAGCTTGTTGATGACTGGGACTTTGTTAATCAGCAAGACAAGGTAAATGGAAACGATTAAATTCACTCTTTCCGGTTATTATTTCTTGCTTATGTTTAAATTACACTTTTTTAAGGTTACTGTACCTGATAGAGATGACCATGAGTTAAATTGTATATTCTCTACTTGAAATTAAAGATGCTATTGTGCCAATACAATTTTACCCTGCCACCAAGCAATTTGAAATCATCTGACTGAATTATATTATATTATATTAAGCCACCTCACTAATATGATATCATAATTTATGATAGCTGAATTATTTGACAATGATCTTACAGACACCAGCCCAGGTTTTTCTCTTTTGGATTTCTTGTGAATGTCTTCTCAAAATTGCATTCATCTGTTTAATCCTTGACCAAAATGCGCAAATGCCCAGTTCTTGTATAGCTTGTATAGTCATTTATATTTAAATGAAAATATTACGTTTTACTAGTATTCTGTGCAAATTGAAGATAATTATTGCACTCATTTTCCTTGGTTCTATTACAGTGTGTCATTGCTGCCTCTCAATTATCTGACTATTCTATCCTTTTGGGTCATAGATATTTTCGATGGCATTATTTTGGTTCTGATGCAATGCATAATTGTTTAACTATTTATCATTTGATTACCACTTTAAAAAATGATAACCTATTTTAGGGCATTATCAGCTCATCACATGTTAATATATTTCTTTTAACATTTCTGGAATTCTCCTTGCAGCTTGTAAAACTTCCTCGTTCACCAACTGTTGATGAAATCCTGACAAAGTACCTTGAATACAAGTCCAAGAAAGACAGCGTGTAAGAAATTATGTATAGTTAAAAATTCATACGCTTCCTCCTTTTCTACTATGGCTATCTGTTTTTCTTATTTGTTCATCCCATACGTCTAGATGTGATAGTGATGATGGCATGTACAATGTGTTTTTATGATACAGAGAGGCTGATTCAACAGGGGAAATTTTAAAAGGAATAAGGCTTTATTTTGATAAAGCATTGCCTGTGATGCTCGTGTATAAAAAAGAACGCAAGCAATGTAATGAAGCAGTTATGGACAATGTATCTCCTTCAACCATATATGGGGCTGAACATTTATTACGCCTCTTTGGTATGTTCATTACTTTTTGCTGCTTCTAAGCATCTGCCTTAAAGAGGATACTGTGTGTCCACATATACTTTTATTTTGTCTTGGGACATATTTTTGTCACCCTTGTTTCTTTTGCGGATTATTTTGAGTCAATATTAAAATAATGCTTTATTGGCTTTATTTAGGTTATAGTTTTTGTGGTGATTTCTTTGCTATGTTACCAGAATTTTAATCTGCTCGTATCTTTTAATGATTTTTGGCTAGTTGCAAGAATTTTTAATGATTCTTTGATGTGTTATTTGTATTTCCAGTCATTGCAACAATATAATAATGTTAGAGACATTGATGTATCACCATTAAGGATGTAGCATTTGAACATTACACATGATGCACATGCCTAGCAAAAGTTTCATAAGTGTGTATGCAAAACAGTCAGATTTTTTCTTGTGCTTGCAGTTAAGCTACCTGAGCTTTTGTCATATGTGAACATTGAAGAGGAAACGTTAAGTCGCTTGCAGCAGAAACTACTTGACTTTCTCAGGTAAAAGCTTAAACTCGTCTCATTATATTATATATTAGATTCTATTGTGTCAAATCCTTGCTGAAATGTGAGAACTTTATGAAATGTCACTGCACTATGCTCCTACCTGAAATAACGAAAAAAGCTGTCAATTTAATATTATTTGCTTTAATAGCCAATACATCTCAGCTTCATAATCTGTGTACAAGCTGATGATTGCACTGACTAAATTGCAAGGATTTGGTCTATAATGGCAAATATTACATTACTTCTATTCGTTTACTAAAAATATGCGTAGGTGATGGTGCAACCTTTAGATTTTGATTGAGTGAATAAATTAAAATATGTCCATTATCCAATGTAATTCACTTGCATTTCTACCCATTATTGTTGATACATTGATTTTTGTTGATTTTAAATTTTTAATTACATTTCTCTCCACAGTTTTGTTGCTATTCGTTTGATAAACAAAATTCATTGCAGGTTTTTGCAGAAAAATCAAAGCACTTTTTTTCTCTCGGCATATGAAGGAACAAAAGTCTCTGGAGGAAAAGGCAAGGGGAAGGATGAATGAGAGAGACTGTTGATTCCTAGCCAGCCTCATCTGTTGTATTCTTAATGTCTGTCATATATCTTTCCCATGAATAATTCACCACAGGAACCCTGTTGTTGTAATAATAATATTGACTAGTTCATTCTTTAATTTTTCTAGTTTACATAATATTTGCAAATCTAAACATTTGATGTGCGGGATGAGTAATATTAACTGAATAGTGGGGGAACAAATTTTCCCACCACTACATCTTCGAAAGAACTACACATGACTCGAAAGAGTGTACTTTTGCACGACATAATTGATGTGGAAGTGTACATTTGAACTACAAAAAGTTGTGTTTATTTCGAATGTGTACATCTGAAGTAATTTTGGGAGGTGATAAAAGTTTCTCACTAGTGAAATTTAGGGTGGATTCTTATGTTTGGGTCTCCAAATACGAAAAACTGGTTGGGGTTGTGCGACCTATTCTTAGTGAATTACTTTCCTCTCTACCCCCTCTTTTGAAAAACTTCATCTATATAGAAGTGTACATTTAGACTGCACAAATTATCTGGAAGCTTGTATCTGCATGTGCAAAATTTGGTGGCTTTTTAGATGCATGCTGGCAGGTGGAGAAAGTAGCCTTTTATTTTTAACTTGGTTGCGCACAAACTAAGTTTGTCCATGATCAAAGCACATGGTAAAAAACTTCTTTTGGTTTGTATACTGAAGGAAAAAACCATAGATAGTACTCCGAGTTTAATTTGTATGCATCGATAGTTAAATCTTTTTTCCATAGGAATCCAATCAAATCATGTAGATATTTGTGAAGATATTTTATAAACTAACTATAAAAATGATATTATGATTTGATTAGATGCATGTGTAGAAAATATTTACACTGTTAATGTATAAAAATTATAGTAACTATCTAAATGCTTGATCCTATTCCGAGAAGTAAAATTGTATTGGTGTACTTTATACGTGGTATTAGTGAAATACAGTAGTCACATTATAATAGGAATCGAATCTATGTTTGGATAAATCTTAATTGATAATATAAAAATGCTTACACCAACTGTATATATGAACTAAATTAATTTTTCTAATGTGTAACTAGTTGATGACTTTGCTAAAAAAAAAACTAGTTGATGACTTGATGTAGAAGTGCATATAGAATATACAAGTATAATATAATATCTAATATTAAACTTTAAAAGGTCGCATGGTGATACTCATTGACATTGAGATTCTTTTATGTCCACTGAATTTTATTTTTATTTCGAAACATTTTGTCTTTCATCTTATCAACTTAATCCCATATTACATTTTTTGAATTTCACTGCAATGTAATTTTTTTTAAGACAATGCAATCAGTTAGGCCAAACAGAAATTTGCTAAATGATTGGAAATGAGCACACTATGTGGTGCACATGTCGTAACAACTAACTGAATGGCTCATTTTCACTCCCTCAAGTCTCTATAGTCCTCCACTGTAATGACCCGAAACAAGAAAAAACAAACAACTGCACCACAATTATAGGTCATATGTCCTAATAAACTCTGATTCTCCCATTTCAACATTCAACTTTTATAATAATGGCATGAAACTCGTCTTCGAATTTCAACTCCCAAAAATGGAAGCAATTTCATACTCAATCCCTTCTATCAAATTCCATTCACTTCACACCACCAAAACCACAAGAATCCAATCCTCTAACCTCACTTTTCCTCTTCGCACATCCCCAATTTCTATCAAACCTCTCTATTCTTCCAAATTCCTCATTCTTCATCATCATAAACTTCGTTGTTCTGCAAATCACACCGATCATAACCATAACCATAACCATACTCATAATCATAATCACCATCATAATTGTAATCATAACCATCATAATCATTCACATGACATCGATGATGCGAATCTCACTGGACCTCAAAAAGCGATTATCAGTTTCGCCAAAGCTACCAAATGGATTGACCTAGCGAATTTCTTGAGAGAGCATTTGCATCTATGTTGCGTATCAACTGCTTTGTTTGTTGCTGCAGCTATTTGTCCTCATACTTTGCCCAAATCACTCATCAAACCTGTCCAAAACTCGTTCATTCTCGTCGCATTTCCGTTGGTTGGGGTAACAAACTAAACAATCTCTCACTCAATTTAGTTCTTTACTATTATGTGATTATTTAATTATAGCACCGACACTTCTGATCGTAGACGTCTCTGGTGTCTGACACATGTCCGTGTCCAACACCAACACGTGTGATTACTTTTGGTGTTTGTGTCTGTGCTTCATAGTTATTTATGTGTATCAGGTTTCGGCATCACTTGATGCTTTAATTGAAATTAGTGGTGGAAAAGTGAACATCCATGTGTTAATGGCAATGGCAGCTTTTGCAACAATTTTTATGGGGAACGCTTTGGAAGGAGGGTTGCTACTTGCAATGTTTAATCTTGCACATATAGGTAAGTTTGTATTATTTGAACTTATGAAGCATGGACACTCCTCGGATTAGGCGTGTCCCAATGTCGGACACGAACTTCGAACAAACACATTATGGTCGTATTTGGATAAACAACTTAGTGCATGTTTGGTTTTGCTGTGATAAAAATTGATTTTGAATGAATTGATTTTACTTAAAAAGTGAGTTGAATGTGAAGTTGTTTATGTTTCGATACATTTATGTGAAAATGAGTTGAACAGTAAATTTTCAGTGTAAAAACCATGTTTAGACTCAAAGCTACAGATCCTAGCTTCAGGATAGAATCAATTCCGGAAGAAAAATCAATGCCACTCGAGAACAAATATGTCAAAATCAATTTTGCACCTCCAAAATCAATTTTGACTACTCCAAATGTGGAACCAAACATAGGCTTAATTAAGTGCTCATGTCTAAGCTATTTCTATAACATAAGATAAAATAAAATCAAATTTTTAAGCTATAAGTTGTTTTAATATACTATCCTGGACTGGAGAGTTAATGTAAATAAATTCAAAACAACTTATCGATATGTAGATAAACTCATACCTGTAGATAAACTCTCCCAAGCAGTCTCGGGTACTTATACCTGTAGATAAACTCAAATAAGATAATCCAAACATGCCCTAGTTTAACAAGTTAAGTGCTATGCAATGAGTTTGATTCGTTTAATTTGAATGGTTTATGCAGCTGAAGAGTATTTCACAAGCCGTTCAATGGTTGATGTTAAAGAGTTGAAGGAGAACAATCCAGAATTTGCACTTGTTCTTGATACAAAAGATAATAAACTTCCTAATACATTTGATTTCAAATACCAGAGGGTTCCTGTGCATGATATAACTGTGGGATCATATGTCCTTGTTGGTGCTGGAGAGGTAACAAGTTTTTGAATTTTAATTGCTCGGGTATAATTAATTTGCTTAAAATTCTAGAAAGTGAAAATATGATTGCTTCCTTGTGTTGGGTTTTGAGGTTTTCAAATGGCTAGGCAAATTTTTTTACTACAATTGTTAGTTGGAAATCATTTCAACTTTTGATGGCTTGGATATGCTAAACCCGTGGCATTTGTGGTTTACAACTTTGCTGCATAGTAAAATCAATAATCAATAATTAAAATAAAAATTTCAAGTTTTCTATAGAAGAATATTGAAGTATAATCGGAATGGTATTGTGATTAGTCTGTGCCTGTAGATTGTGAAGTTTTCCATGGCGGTGCCACAATTACCATTGAGCACTTGACAGGGGAAGTCAAACCTCTGGAGGCCAAAGTTGGAGATAGAGTTCCTGGCGGTGCAAGGAACATAGATGGGAGAATAATTCTGAAGGTATTTGGGCCATTTCAGCGCTTGCTGTACTGTATTAAATTTCAAATTTTTAGCCTTTATTATAGTAGAAAAGCTTAACAATGTTGGTGGTATGAGGAAGTGGAACAGAAAAAGAGTGGCAATAATAGTATTTGGGGTCTGTGTACTATGGTGACTAGTTGTGATGGATGAAACAGTTAGGAGAAGGTCAAACTAGTGATGTTAATGGGTGGGAAACAAATCAAGCAATATTAATAATAAGGTGTCAGTGGCGGAAATAATGTAATTAACCTTGTTACTCTTCTGAAGCTTGGTTTTCAATATATATTATTTTAGGAGGATTACTGGAATGCTGTTGCGTAAATCGTTAGTTCTGAGGTTGCTGGTGGTGATAGGGATGAATGGAGTTGGTGTTGGTGTTGTTGGTGGTAATTAGTGAGAATTGCTGTATGTTTTTGCTGGAAACAGATATCTCCATTATAATTAACCAAGTTTCACATGACATTGACCAAACCTATGTTTGGAAGTTTCATTTTAATTGACAAAGATTGAAAAATAAGGTGATGAGTCAAGTTTCAAGTATGTCTAAGGATAAGTTGCTAGAGATTGTAATGCTAGGTTGCCAATTTTAGACTGTCATTAATGTGCTGTCTCGTTCGACACTCTCAACTTGTTTCTGATAGGTGAGTTTGTCTTGTTTACAGTGCAATTTTGTTGGGAACTTACAGCAAAGTACAAAATTATTTCATCACAGGTAACAAAGACATGGAAGGAATCAACTTTAAGCAAAATTGTGCAGTTGACTGAAGAAGCTCAGTTGAATAGACCTAAACTTCAAAGGTGGCTGGATGAATTTGGTGAACGTTACAGTAAAGTTGTTGTGGTGTTATCAATTGCTATTGCTGTTCTTGGTCCACTTGTATTTAAGTGGCCATTCTTTAGTACACCAGGTACTTTGTAAATTCTTTTAATCTAGCAGTGTTGTATAATATAATTTATAAAATTTTCAAATTTGTAAACTAATCATTTGTGGGATTCTATATGTCATGTCAATTACTCCTTTCCTTTAATAATCATTTAATAGAAATGTGGAATTAAATTAGAAAGAACGGATATCGAGCTCCTTACTAGCAGAGATTTCCGATACTGAAATCACAAAGGAAGTGCAGGAGAAAAGAAAAAATAATTTACATGGGAAATTCTGCAGATGCACAAAATATCTCATTGCTACCCAAAACCTCGCCATTTCTCTATTCTTTCCTACCAATACTATCTTGTGTGCCTGAATCACTCCACTTATTATTTCCCCATTCATACTGCACCAGCTGTTCAGGCTGTTAACAACTTTTTTCTTTTTCTCTGCTCATCTGCTGTGAGGATTGAGGACAGACCCTGCAATTCCTCTCTTATGGCTCCTTTTATGTGTACACAGTCCTTTCTACTCCTGCAGCCTACTTGAGCATAGCTCTTGTTTCTTCATCCTTGTATAGACTTGGGCAAGGGCCCTTGACTTCCGCAGTTCATTAATATTATACTAAAGTCATTATCACCAACTTCATATAGTGCTCACTGCAAAACCTTCATATAATTATTTTTCAGCTTATTTAGTCTTTGTTGATGCAGCTTGCAGAGGTTCTATTTACAGAGCCTTGGGGCTCATGGTTGCAGCATCACCATGTGCCTTGGCTGTGGCTCCATTGGCATATGCCACAGCAATCAGCTCCTGTGCAAAAAAGGTACAAGTTACCTATTTACCGGTATCTAAATACACTGACATCTGAATATATTAAAACTTTAAACATCATATACTAATTGCCGCTTTGAATTTTTGTTAGCCCTTTAGCTAGAATGAAATGGTATCCTAGTGTTTTAGTTGTTAAGTATTTGCACCATCTGTACAGTTTATGTTCTTCATTTTGTATTCAACATTATATTTTTAACAATCATAATCCAGCATCTTCTGAAAATCGTGCTTATATTTCTGGATTTTTCAGTTTAGTTGAGGAAAGGAAATGAAGAGGAAAGAAAAAAGCGGGACTTACACAAATAGTTTTCTCTTCAAATGTAGGAAGAGAAAAGATAGAAAGGAAAAAAACTTTATTTTTGACATATTTTGCCCACACAATCTGCACCAATAATTGATTATTATTGTATAAAATAATCACTTATCCCAACTAGAAAATCGACTATTTATTGGTGGTCATGTTATTAACTTTGAAGAAAAAACAATAAATCGTACATTTTTACCTTTTCCATTCAACGACAAATGATAGTGAAGTTTTCGCCTTTCTTTCCTCTTCCCTGCACGCAAACCTGTATTTTCTTCTCTTTTTTTCTCTTTCCATTTTCTTTTCCCTTTATTTCCATCATCTCTTTTTCTTTCTGCATCCAAACAAAGTATTATTAACAGTTTTAACCAAGTGCAAACTTGGAAACTGATCAAACTTGTTACTGAAGAAAGACAAAGTAATACTATAGACACTAATACTTCATATTTTAATACATTGTTGAATATGGTGAAACGAATTATACCGATTAAATAAACGTTCCGGAGTAGATCTATCAATAAGCTGAATTGAATGGTATACTTTGACTATCTTGTCTATTTTTATTACATTTTTCAAGCCCCACTTTCTGAAGTTTGTGTTTGTCGGTCTAACGTTAAGTAGAAACTTATTCAAAATTTAAAACATGGGATGTTCATTTATTTGTGGGTGTGACAGTTACCTAAATTTGCAGGGCATATTACTCAAAGGTGGACATGTTCTGGATGCACTAGCTTCATGCCATACCATTGCATTTGATAAAACAGGAACATTGACTACTGGTGGACTTATATTCAAGGCAATTGAGCCTGTTTATGGTCATCACATTAGAAACAAGGAATCAAACATATCTTCCTGCTGCATTCCCACCTGTGAAAAGGAAGCTCTTGCTGTTGCGGCAGCTATGGAAAAGGGCACTACCCACCCCATTGGAAGGTATCATTTTGAACAGATTATATTTGTGTTACTTTTGAACCAACCTCGTACAAGTAACAACTGTGGCTGTCATTGGCTCTTTGCATCATTCATCTATTTATTGAGGAAGAGTAGTAGTGTGTTTTCTTTCTTTTGTGTGTTTCTCAATTTGGTATTGGACTATTGTGGTGAACACTATATATTATTGCAGTGTCTTGCTAGTATATATGTTACAAACCATTCAATTTAATCTTGAATGTTCAGTTATGCCATCTCAAATATATAAATATAGCACAAACTTCAACATGATTATCTCTTCTCAGTCTTTACGCTTTGTTTTTTTCTGTAATGAATTGCAGGGCTGTGGTTGAACATAGTGAAGGGAAAGACCTCCCTTCTGTTTCTGTTGAAAATTTTGAGTACTTTCCTGGTAGAGGCCTTACTGCTACTATTAACAGCATCGAGGTACCTTGCTATTCCGTGCATTGCTCAACCCATTATTTAAATATTCACTTTGCTTGACAAAGCCAAGCATTATAGTTTACACTACCGTGCATTGTCAGTATTTTGAGCTCCTATTGCATACATTTCTCTTGGAGAATCCCATTTTTTTCATGGTACACTTTTAAAGATGTGTTATCATTATTTTGCATTGTATTCTTTGTATACTGAGTCTGAAACTAATGCTGGTACTAACTATATGTTATAATGGGACCTATGAAGTATTCAGTAATAAGATAGACTTTAATGTATGCATATTTTACTCTCATATAGTGTATATGTAAATGACAAGTAAAATGACTCAAATTGGTTTTTATTTTGTTATAGTCAGGAGATGGAGGTGCTAACCTATTGAAAGCATCACTTGGGTCTATAGATTTCATCACTTCATTTTGTCAATCTGACGATGAATCAAAAAAGGTCAAGGAAGCTATTAATGCATCTTCTTATGGCAGTGAATTTGTTCATGCTGCCCTTATAATTAATAAAAAGGTAGTGTACTGTCATATACTCTTAGTCTCTTATGGGTGCGTTTGATTCACAAAACAGTAAGTACTGGACAGAACAGTACAAACTGTACTGGAGAGATATAGAGGGATGATATTTTTTATGTTGGAACATGAAAAGCGTACTTTGGTAATTTTGATGGTTTGTACTCTGGATAAAAAGTTGCCTCACGGTTTAGTGAGGGACAGGAATTTATGTTTTTGTCTAGTCGCACGACCAATTTCTAAATTAAATAGGGTAAAGAAAAAGTTGTTCAGTCCAGTCCCCTGTTTATTAGCATATCAAAAGCACATATATTTGTTGGGGCACAAATAATGCTCTTAGCACATTCAAAGCGCAAAGATATCTCCAGCTTTAGAAGTTGGCTTCATACCAAAGTTTTTAAACTTTTAAACTTCTAGAGCCTGTTTATTTTGAAAATTATTTTGCTCCCTTTTTCTGCCCCTCTTCCCAAACAAAACACATTAAATCTCACTAAACATGATCTGCTAACCCCACTTAATGGGATAAGGCTTGGTTGATGTTGTTGTTGTGAACATGATCTCTGCTGTCATTTTTCCTTGTCAACATTTTCCTTCTGGGCCTTACTGACTAACCACTTGATGCAGGTCACGTTGATTCACCTGGAGGATAGGCCTCGTCCAGGGGTTTTTGATGTTATTCAAGAATTGCAACATAAAGCAAAGTTCCGTGTGATGATGTTAACTGGTGATCATGAATATAGTGCAAGAAGAGTTGCAAGTGCTGTGGGTATCAAAGAGTTTCATTGCAACCTGAAGCCTGAAGACAAGTTGCGTCATGTAAAGGATATCTCAAGAGATATGGGTGAGTTTCTTGATTTGAGATTTGTCTTCATCTTTTGTCTCTGATAACATGGTCTTATATCTGTACTACATAGCATGTGTTAGAAATAATGTAAATAGGGTAGTTATGACGACTATATACATTACATACATACTTGCATATAGTACTTTCGTTTTCGTATTTCTCAACAACTCAAACGGGTACTCCATAATTCATGTCATACCCGATACTTATGGGTAAGTACTGAGTATTTATTTACTAAAAATTATTGTGGCTACTTTTTGGGTAAATCCCGGTTGCAAACTAATGAATAAATATATATGTCATTTATTACAAAATTATTATAAAATGAGGTTTTCCATTTTTTTTTTTAAATTCTCAATACTTTTGCTATTATATTGTACACTATTTTCCCTTTTTTTGCTATATAAACACCCTTTCCCTAATTCATTTGTAAATATCCTCTTACAATCCTAATTTTTCCAATTTTGCATGATTATTTCCTAATTCTATTTTTGTTTTGTAATGAAGTATATTATGATAGATATTTCCTCGTATGTTTTTATGTTAGATGTTATACTTATTTGTAATTTACATCAATTATACAAACAACTAAACAAGTCATACCCACTCTAATTATGTTAACAAACTTATTTGTAGAAAATTTAATTTTTATATTATTTAAAAAAATTATGTTAACATACCCACTCTAATAGTTTTTTGAAAAATCTAGATACCGTGTTCATGAAACTTAGCTCAAAAGCATGTTTTTCGTGTTTTCTTTTTTAAAAAAATAAAAATTGAGGAAGGGGATTTTTTTTATTAACAACGGTAACACTAATGGTTATTTTACAACTGTCCCGTGTAAGATTTGAACTCTGTCCATTGAAGTTATTAAATCAAGCTCTTGCAACTACGCTACACCTTTTGGACTTTTTCGTGTTTTCTTTTGTAGCGACACACTATTGGTCCGTTTCAGTGTAGGTTTCATGCATGGATGCGCACGCGCGCGCGCACACACATACACACCCAAAATAAAACATATATTGTTGTTCTACCTTAGTTGACTCTGTTGTCTTAATCTTGTGATGAGACTGTTTCAAATAATGTCTGAATTAAATGACGTCCTTTTTACATTTTTGTGCTCAATGCTATTGTTTTTACTTCTGTGACAGGGGGAGGCTTAATTATGGTTGGTGAAGGTATTAATGATGCTCCAGCACTTGCTGCTGCAACTGTTGGGATTGTACTTGCTCATCGTGCTAGTGCAACTGCTATAGCTGTTGCAGATGTGCTGTTGCTTCGTGAAAATATTTCTGCAGTGCCATTCTGTATTGCCAAATCTCGGCAGACAACTTCACTGGTAAATTAATATCATTTGTTGGGATACGCAATCTTTTCAGCAATTGGATGTTGTTGTCTCATATGTCAATGAACATGCAGATTAAGCAAAATGTGGCTCTGGCATTGTCTAGCATATTCTTGGCTTCCCTTCCGTCAGTTTTGGGATTTCTTCCATTGTGGATAACGGTATGACATTCAATCTGATTTAATGCTCGATCATGTTACTATTTGTCAGGCTGTCAGGCGTGTTTTATTGTCCTTGTAAACAGAATGAATGTGATCATGCTGCAAAATATTTATTTTCTTTAGAAATTATGGCACCATGTAGTGAATAACTTGAACATGCTTTTTCCCCTTCTCTTTTCTGTGTTTACATTCTCCCTAAACGAAATTTGAAGACATCTACAACACTACATGCCAATTTTTCGTAATATAGTAGAAGAATATACAAATTCTTTAAGTTGTGCCCCTGATAAAGTATTATTTTTCTTTAGCTTCCTCAATAAATATCCTCAAGCTCTGGCTGGTTGCTTCTCTCGAACCTTATTCTATGGTTGTTTTTCAATTCTTGCTTGCTAATCAATATGTAACATGCATGCAGGTTCTCTTACATGAAGGCGGAACCTTGCTTGTTTGTCTCAACTCCATACGTGGTTTAAATGAACCATCCTGGTCCTGGAAGCATGATATATTACAGTTGATTGGTGAGGTTAAATCTAGACTCCCTTCTCTTAGGACAAATAGAAAAGGCTCAAGCAACATTACAACCGCGAATTTGTGATGTATGTAGTGTTGTTTAAAAGTAGAAAAATAGTGTATTGCGGTTGCAAGTTACTATATTGCTTGTTAATAAGAAAATGTCAATACCCCTTGTAAATGTATAGGCATCTTTTTCGTCCCAAAGTATTGGACATTCCCTATTATTTTAAGCTAGTGTCCCTTTAACCCCCGTTTTGCCTTTCAAATCGAATAATGAAATGGCAAATATCAGGGGAAGAATTTTACGTAGTTTCCCTGTTATAACAGCACGAGAAGTGGCAAATCCCTGACGCTTTTTTTTTACAATAGTTATTATGAAAAGTTAAATGATTTCATCTAAGCAATAAAACGGTAGTTTACTAAACCATGGCATCATCTTATTTGAAGTTATCAAGGCAATGACCAAAATGGTATTGAGATTTTAATATCTTAAATGATTTATTTAATAATCTATTTGCTATATTATTGTGGGTTTTTTAGTACAAAAAGAGCTAGAGGCTCTTCTTGTGGTGTCTATTACTATGTGGAGTATGAGAAATAACAAAATACAAGGATATCCCTTCAAAATAAAAAAATACAAGGATATGATAAATAAACGGTCATTCATAAAAATCAAAAATAAAATAAAAAACGGTCTTATACTTCCTCCGTTGTAAGTGTCACTTTAGGTTCTTACTAATATTTACTTACGCAATAAAATTAAATTAAATTTATTGATGAAAATAACACACAAAAGAAGGAAGAAGAAAACAACAAAAGCATATAAATATGAGAGGACAAAATCAAAATCATGTTAAACAATTCTCATTATATTCTTACTCTCACTTCTCTTTATTTTGTTTTTTTTTTTATCAACATCTACATTTCTTTATTATAAATTATCTTAAAATAGTTGTTTAAATAATACACTTAAATTGAATCGTGTGTATCAACAACAGGTATATGTCAACCAATGTGTCTTCATTTCCTATTGATGCTACAAATTTAACTCAATGCTAAGACTTGACTATTGCCGCGGATGATGAGTTTATTATGATGCATCCAAATCGCAGATGTATAGACATAACAAATACGAAATTTTCACTAAAAGTATAATATTACAAATTGTCCTTTCGTATTTACAATTCTCAAATTAGAAGTGGTCTTAAATGAGTAATGATATTTTTGTTTTATATTTAGATTGTGTTTTACTTTTTTTTTCTTCCTCTTTATTGTTTTTTTTTTTTGACTCATTCTCTTTCTTTCTCTATTTTTTTTTTTTTGACTCATTCTCTATTGTTTTTATCTAAAAAAATGGTTGTATAAATACTATTACTCTATGAAAAAGAAATTGAGAAAATTACTCTATGAAATATTAATTTCCATAAACATTAAATTAAATCAAATTACAATCGAAGATAAACATTAGACTTCAAAAACTCTTCTAAAAATGGCACAACTAAAATGGCCATACTTGGGGACCAAAAGTTGATTTCAACTTTAATAATATTTTTTAGTTAAACTTCAATCATATTACTATGTCCCTAAAAAAAATATTATTAGGATTTAAAAAAAAAAGAGTAGTGATATTTGAACAACTCTTTCGATACAATTTTTGAGATAAAAATGATTGTATAAATATCATGATTGTATAAATATCATTTTTAAAAAAAAATATTATAAACAACTTTTCATTTTTATAACTATCATTAAAATATTCTTAACTGTATGATCACTGATCAGGTGGTTTGAAAAAACGGTGAAGTGTGGTTTGATGTCAAATATAAACGGTGAGGTGAAGTTTGATCATTGATGTCAAAAATAAAAGGTGAAGTGAGGTTTGAAAAAAGAAGGAAAAAAAAAAACTACCAAAAACGGTTTCAACTACCCAAAGCCAAAGTTTAATCGCAGAAAATTTCTCGATTCTAAAATCAAAATATAACCATATAAAAACTGATCAACTAATTTTCAGACTCGTAAAAGTGTAACCGACAAAAAAACAACTCCCAATTTTTCTGCACCAAGAAACTACTACCTTACCTTAATTAACATTTGATTTGAACCATGATAACGATTATATTTAAATTAAAACTTGTACCATTGTACTTGTACAGATTAAAGCATAAGATGAATTAAACTCAAATAAGAATTTTTTTAAGATATTCTCATTTTTTCATGTAACCCCTGATGATTTTTTCCAACCAAACAAGAGAGAAATTACAGATTTGCCATTGCTAAGTAAATAAACTTCCATTTCCCCAACTAACTCTCATCACTGTACATTGGCCAAAATTATTTCCTAAACAAAAAAGAAAAAAGAAAGAAAGACTCTCTTTTACTTCTTCTTCTTCATTTTCCGTTAATTAACAACTTAAAACAGCCTAATTAAATTCTAATCATCCATCAACCCTGTTAATCCCAATTGGCTTAGCAGAAACAGAAACATTTCTAAGCCTATCAACTCCTTGAAAACACATTCCATTTCTCTCTTCCATATAACTCCTCACTTCATTCTTTATCATCTCTTGCATAACCGCCATAAATTCACCACTCAAATTCAACGCTCCAATTCCAACCTCTTCAGAAGCTTTGGCCGCCACTTTCGCCGTTACAGCACTCGTCGGCGAAGGACTAATCGGCACCGCAGCATCCACACCTGGAAGAGAAAGCGACAGCGAAGTTAAAGGACCGTCATCCTCCTCCTCCACCACCGCTTCCGGCACCGTCACCGTTTCGGGTTCCGGTGTAGTTTCCACAGGCAAACGAATCGGAACAGGACGAAAAACAGTTAGAACACCAGAATCACTTAAATCAGAACCAGACGGACTCCCCGGAGCACCGACCGAAGCAGAGCGTTTAAGCGGCTGAGGATTAAAATCGCGATCATCGGAACCGATGAAAGATGAACACTTCCGTTTGAGCGTAGAGTTCCAGTGGTTTTTGATAGCGTTATCGGTTCGGCCCGATAACAAACGGGCTATAGTAGCCCATTTGTTACCGAACTGAGCATGGGCTCTGATAATGATGTTATCTTCTTCAGGTGAAAAAGCACGATGCTCAACTTGAGGAGAAAGCTGATTACACCATCTGAGCCTGCAAGATTTACCACTCCGACCAGGAATAGCACGGCTGATGAGTGACCAGTTACGAGGACCGTAACGATCAACGAGTTTTGTTAAGGATTCGTCTTCTTCGGGGCTCCATGGACCTTTGATCCGATCCATTTTTGGTTGATGAAGGAGCGTGTTTTTGTGTTATGTGAAATGAAATGAAATGAATATGAATGTGTGTGGGGTTGGGTTAAGGGGGTTACTCTATTTAAGGGTGGGTGAATGAAGGGAAACGGTTTGAGAGGTTAGGTTTTTGGGGATTTTCGTATCGGTCATGGTGAGATGGATACCGCTTGTTCCTGGGAAGCGGTTGCTTTTAGGATTTTTGCGATACAGCTGTATTACTACACGCGTCCTTTCTTTCTAGCACAACTCATCACTTCCAGTTTATTTTATTTTCAATCAAATCTTCACTTGTTTTATCAAACAAATCTTCCATTTCATTTCTATCTACAATAACAGTTTTTTAGTTAGTTCAAAGTTCCAATGTGTACTCCTTGTAGATTGAAGATTTTTTATTTTTTTTGGAACTTTATAGTAAATTTTGCCACCTGTAATTTGAGCAAATTTCAATTTACTTTATGTCATATCATCTCTTTTTTACAGTTAAAATTCATGAAGGTTTAAAATCAAAAATCTTTAAATTATAAGAACGGAAACTAAAAAAAATCTACAAAACGGAAAACCAAAAATAACGTATTTTACAAGAGAAGATGAAGCAGTATTAACCATTCTTTTTATTTATTCTCTGAATTGCATAAATTATTTATTGCGTGGAGTTTTTTTTAAGTGATATTGATTATCAATTTACAATTATTTTAGGGAGATTTAAGCCCACTATAAATGTTATAATACTAAGCTTTTATCACTAAGTTGGCAACTTAAATGCATAATACTCCATTCTTCCATATATATAAACTTCATTTGTTTTTTTCATACTCTCTCCGGCCATATTTATAAGCAAAAAACAAATTTTTAGGTACATTGAATAACTAATGTATCTAACATATAAATGCGACCGGATACATTACTTATTCAATGAACCTAAAAACTTGTTTGTTGCTTATAAATGTGACCGGAGGAAGTATTTCTTAAGAAAAATTGTTAATGCAATTAATTTGTTTATTTTGTATGTAAATATTACCAAATTATGTTTTGTTTGTATCTGTATTAAATTTCATTTTTCATATTTCAAGATAAATTAATAGTACAGTAGAAACTCTATAAATTAATAATGTCAGGACCGGAGAAATTTATTAATTTAGAGAGTTATTAATTTATCGATAAATTAATAATTATTAATTTA
>Ga0315914_1002019_pt1 | contig 31036 bp, 13 predicted proteins | sample MpolenodulesMG_FD_203920 | JGI IMG/M metagenome (GOLD analysis project Ga0315914, IMG submission 203920) | Medicago polymorpha root nodule microbial communities from Los Angeles, California, United States - elongated nodules | ecosystem: Host-associated > Plants > Roots > Nodule | place: USA...
CTAAAAATTAATATATGTATTTGTTCATATTAAAATTTAATTATTTTATAATTTTTCATTACTACCGATCAATATATACATTATTATGTTTTAAATACTTTACATATTTCCACTATGGACAAAAAAAAAAATTATGCCAAGCGCAGCCGAGACGCGACACGCGGCGTAGCCGCGGCCATACAGCGCGGCGAAGCCGCTCTACCCGTGCTGTAGCACGGGTATCTCGACTAGTATATATGGTGATGAAGTTCACAAAAGCCTAAACCCTCTCACACCATGGCTCCAAAATACCCCTCTCACACCATGGCTCCAAAAATCTGGGATCTTCTCTATGGCTCCAAAATAAAATTCACCACTTCGAAACACAAAGAATTAATTTATTTCAATATTTTTTCTTCTTTATAATCTCAAACGTCGAATCTCCAACCAAATGGTTAAGAAATCAATTTACCACACCTACATAATTTTACTCATATGCAAAATGATTAAGGCTAAAAGCTTACAAAAACTCAAAAAAGTCATGAATTGATCAACTATATCAACTATGGCGGGCGAGAATACAAGTCAGACTAGTGAATGACTTTTGAATACATTGATTTTTCATTTTATAATGACTTTTTCAATATTGATATTTGATCTATTAAATGACACAATTTCAATAATTGACTCTGGAATTATATGTATGTTTTTTACTTACACACAAAAAAAGTCATCCAAGTATCTTCCTTGTTATAATCCAATCAAATTCTGATTCATTTCCTTTTTCTTATCAGCATCACAAACTGTACTTCCAATTTTAATGTGTAGTATTTGCATCTCCATGTTTGATATTTTATACCCTAATGTTTCGTGAACACCCGCATAACTCATCCACCCCTATGACCACCGCATACATACCTAATAGGTACATATATATCCTATTGTTCCTGTGTCCTTTTGATCCTGATATCATATTAGTTCAGTTTCAGAGACAAGAGTGACAGGTGCTACAAATTGGAAGGATGAACATGAATTATATTGATAATGAACTATGACTAAAGCATTTGTTACAATACTGAAGTCTCATTAAACTTGATTTTATAGTTGGCCCAAACTACTAGTCTTTATATCTTTATATAAGATAATAATGGTCATGTTTGATAGGAACCAATGGATCCAACCAACGAATTAACGATAACACAAACCAACAAGAAGAATAAACGGATGGTAATTAAAGAAATTAAGGTGTTTTATTGATACGAATGAAAATAGTAAATAGTAGAAGAGAGAGTTTCTCTAACTACTCCTAGAGCAAAGCTCTGACATAATTCAGAGAGGAATCCTACTCTGGCCCTGAATAGAAAACTTATTTCGCCATACTCTAAAAACTCTTAAGGATTTCCCTTTATATACAAATCAACAGTGCTATATACTGCGAAGCATGTACTCACGTAGTGATCGCGGACAAAAAAATGACCAATAAAAAGTTGTTATTTGGGCGGAATACATGGGAGGTTGCTGAAATCATGGGAGTCAAATTGTGATTATCTAATCAAAACAGAGCAGTTTTGATCTCAGGATAAATTCGTGAGTAATGGTTCACATTAAGTAGCATTTTCCTATACAAATAAAGGGAACATTCTAATATTTAATCCTAACGGGCCTCCTATTATTTAATCCTAACGGGCCACTTACTAATAATCTACTTAAACCTAATTAACTACCTACTAATTACTTAAAACGCCACCTTATGTTGGATCCTAACATTGCCACCGTCTTGAAAAACAAACTTGTCCTCAAGTCTGAGCTTAGGAACTTGACACCTTAAATCGGCTTCTTCCTCCCATGTAGCTTTCTCCGCCCGGACACTACAAGAAATGTTGCATTTTGCCAGGGGCAAAAGCCCTGACAAAATGCAGAAAGCCTTGGCAAATGGACGTTTGCCAGGAACTTTGCCATGAGCAGAATCACCAGCAAATTTGCTCATCGCAAATGAACCTGTCAGGGCTTTAGCTCCTGGCACAGGCCCTGGCTCAACCCCTGGAAAATTGTGTCTGCATGATTGCAAGCTTTTGTAGACTGTGTCAGCATCACATCAGTCATTTTCAAACCATGCCAGGAACATTGTGAGGGGTTAACCCCTGACAAATTGTGTACGATTTTTTTTTTTTAAAATAACGTTTTTTTAGTTGTTTAAAAAATCAAAAAATTTAAAATTTAATAATTAAAATAATTTTAAAAAACAATTTAATATATTTCAAATGCAAGACTCTCTACGCATTCTGAAAAGTGATCTACACTTGCAATAAATATGTTGAGCAAGAAACCGGTCAAACCATCAAGCATTCCCTCCAAGTTCCCGCAACCATAGACCCAAACTTATTGCGTGCAATAAATTATGTGAATATTAGAGTTTATGTGCATGTCATTTCATACTGCAAAACTTGAGAATTACCACTCTGTGATTATTTTCCTAAACTACAAATTTGAACGTAGTTAGTGAAAGATACCATTCAATTTTTGTCTCTTTTCAGTGAAGTCTTATAAATTTATAATTCAACCCATATATTGATATTCACAGTATTTTCAACTACTGACTCTTCAAAAACAAATCTTACCAGAGTTAATGAATAAAAAACAGCACACAACATATAAGGCACAAAACAAGTAACAAACAATTATTCAATCTTAAACAATTCATAACATATATTTCAAACAAAACACATAAAAGGCACACATATGTGCATTGACCACAATTTTGCAAGCTTTGACCCCATCCCAAATAAATTGTTGGAGTTTTGTTAAACTGATGGCTTTGTCTACAAAATTTTGTATGTGCACTTTCAACAATGTCTCCCATTATGTTAGCTTTATTATCTCAATTGTCCTTTTTTTCTTTCCTTCTTCAGAATATTCCCAACTAACATCATGATGTCATTGCACTGTGTGGTGTGCATGCGCTTCGACCTTGTAGAAGACAATCCATTCGTCGAAGGTTGTTCACTTTTTATCGTTGCCCGTTGTTGTGGAGGAGGCTAGCTCCACCGTCAAACTTGTATCTAGTGGTGGTAGTAGTGGTGGGGACACAACTCGCAAATAATCATCCAACAGTTTTGGCGGTGGTACCAAACAAGGTGGAATGGCGTGCAGTGGTTGTGGAATGGGAAAACGGGCGAACAAATTTTGTGTTTTCTACACTTCTGTGACTCCAAACTGTGGATTTCCATACTTTAGATTTTGTGTATGTTCTTGATCAAATAAGTTTCCTAAACCACCAACGTCAGAGATCTTCACTTCCTCTCTTTGATCCTTAAACTCATGATTATTTGGGTTCTCTGATGATGAGTGACTCTTTGATTCTTTGTTCTCCTTGTCAGGTGTTGTCTTCGACAATCTAGATTTTGTTCCTAGATTTCCCAGCATCAATTTGTTCTTATGGGACCTAAATCTCTTCATCAAAGCTAAAGTAAATATTACCCAATCTGCACCTTGGTTCTCCAGACACCAAGATTGAAACCGTAGCATGACTTCATCTTCTATCCTCATGAATGTCTATTGCACCTTATCAGTTGAATGGATTTTCTCCCTCAAGAAAAAATATTTTGCTTCGACAATCCACCTAAAGGAGTCTTCACCCACAAATTATGGTAGTCCTTCATTCACAAAATTGTACGACAATTCCATCTCAAACACTGTTTCGAAACTGGTACTTTTTTTTTGTTTGGGGTGTACAGTTATTTTGCTTTGTTTGGGGAGTACAATTGTTTTGTTTGCCTTTAAAAAAAAGTATTGCTATGGTTTGTTATTTTGGAAAGAAATCTTGAAAAAAAAATATAGGGGAGGAATTACAAGGGCATATATGTTGGGTTGTTAATATTAATGAGAAAAATAGGGATTCTGTTGTTTTTTCAGAAGAAAAAAATAATAAGGATTCGGTTATTTAAAATTTATGGATATGGCTGATACGGTTATGAATCAAATCTAAGGAATCAAATCTAAGGATAGAAGAGATAGGCTTCAATTTTGTAGTTTGAGGAAGGCAAGGTTTCAATTGTTGTTTGAGAAAAAATAGGTATTCAATTATTTTAAAATTTCTGGATATGGCTTACTAGTGAAAGGAAAAGGGTTTGTGTGTTGGCTTAGGTTTTTGACTGGTTTTGATTCATGGTAATAGAAAAAGGGGAGGCGGTGATACTTAAGATTCGGCAGGTTGGACCAATTTGATAGGAACCAACATATTCTACCAACGAATCAATAGCAACACAACCAAGGAAGAAGATGAAATAGATGGTAATTGAAGAAAATATGGTTCTTTATTGATACGAATGAAAATAGTAAAATAGTATAAGAGAGAGTTTCTCTAACTACTCCTAGATCAAAGCTTCAACATAACTCAGAGAAGAATCCTAGCTACCTTGAACCTAAAAAGAAAACTCAATATGTCATACCTTAAAAGAGAACATTCTAATATTTAACTCTAATGGACCTCGTATTATTTAATCTTACGGACCACTTACTAATAATCTACTTAAACCTAATTAACTACCTACTAATTACTTAAAACACCACCTCATATTGGATCCTAACAACGTTGGTTTCTTCCTTTCATTATTAGTTCATATTGTCCTATATCATCCTTACTTTTGTATTATTAGCATACTTCATTTTATTTTTAAAAAATTTCAGTACATGGTGTCTGTATTAAAGTTGTGATGACATGCATTAGCATGGTAGTCTAAACCATTTATCGTTAAATTTTTGTTCTACTTTGTAAATTATTGATAATTTCATTAGAGATGATATGTCAGTTTTGAGGTATACTGCAACAGTAAGCAATTTGAGCTAAAATTATAATACAAAGAATGACATTTTGCTCACTAGAATGGGTTAAGACCATTAAAAAAATTAATTCTCCTCTAAATCTAATAAAAAGTAATTTAGTACTCCGTCGGTGTCTTTAAGAATGTCACAACTTGAGCCACAATTACAAGAAATGAAGCAAAAATTTGAGTCCATAAAAACTTTCAAGCAAACCTACTGATAACAATCAATAGAATATAAATGGGACACACTTGTGATATTTTGTTGATAGTGAGATAGGTATTTTGTGAATTATTGTAAGATATTTACGTGAGTTTGAAGATTAAACAAGTTTTACAAGATGGTATAGCGGTAAACAATCTTATATTTATTAATATCATGATACATTGTATCGTGTTACACATTTTCCTAATGATAATTTTTTTTTAGGTTGGTTGGGCGGAAGTCACTTTTGTCATTTTTGTAAACTTATTATATTGTAAATGTTTTACTAACATTTTGTGATGTGCATGATGATGTATTCAATTCAACCATGTAACTTAGTTGGTTGTAATGTTCTATAAATTCATGTACTTACACAACTACTTATGAATGGATAAAGCCTGAACATTTTGTGATCACATTAGAGATTCGTTTAGTTCACAAGTTTTTGTCAAAGTATTAAAATTTCTCCAACTTATCCTTGAAATATCATGAATGTGATCCTTTTATGTGTCTTAAACTGTTATGAGGTGAGACAAAAGTCACAAATGATCATTTAATCATAGGAAAAAAATAGGTAATTACTCTTTTGATAAAAAATGGATAAACGAATCATAAATTTCTTTAATTATCACGAGTTCAATCCCATGTTTAAAGCCAGACCATCATCATTGTTCTAGCTACCAACTCAAGTACAGTATACTTTATGGACTTTTTTTTATTAGAAATATTATTTACCCATAGTTTTTTTGGTTACATTACTTGCCTATAGTTGTTACAAAATGGACAAAAAAATGATTTTTCTTATTCCTTGCCCATTACTTCCTTTGACATTTTATACGGACCAATTAAAAATATCGTTGACTAGTTCTTTCTATATATATTTGGTACAAGTTTATACCTATACTTATATTTTAATGATTAGTTATTATTTTATTAATAAGATGAGTTGGACATGTGGGGCATGCAATACTTCTCATCCATCACAATATTATTATCATATGAATTAAAATTAATAAGGCATGAAGAATTTATATGCCTCTCTAAAAAAAGTTATTATATGCCGTTGACTCATAACTGCAAGTGTTTAAGTTTTAACCCATTTTTTCTCTTTATAAAAGTCATTATATATATGGATACATGCATATTGATACATACAATTCATCTCTGCATTTATAATCTCTTCTCCATCTACCTTATACCATGGCTCTAAAAATATGGGATGTTCTATCAGAATCTAAATGCATAATAAACGCTCAACCTCGTCACTTCCTCACTCTCTCCCTCATCTTCCTCCTTCCCCTCTCTTTCCTCTCCCTCATCTTCAAACTCATTCTCAAACACCAACAATCCCCTACAAACACCACCACAAATATCATCTTCTTGTTCCTCTTCCTCCTTATCTCTTCCATCTTCACCTCTGGCGCCGTCATCACCATCACCTACAGCGTCTACCACGCCTTCTTTAGTCGACCCGTCAAACTCAATGAAGCAATCAAATCCATCTGCACTTCTTTCTTCCCCCTCCTTGCCACCTCCACCGTTACATTTGTCATCTCATTCTTCATATTTCTTGTCTTCGGAATTCTCACTGGGCTTGTCCTTTTTCTCGTTATTTATCTAGGAGATGTTGACGTCACAACTAACCCTTACTTAGTTATTAGGTTATGCTCCATGGTTTTAATGATTGTTTTACTCCCTCTTGGGACATATTTATCAGTTAACTTGAGCTTGGTGAATGTGATTGTCGTGGTGGAATCATGTTGGGGTTTTGAACCGCTGAGGAGAAGTTGGAAGTTGGTCAAAGGAATAAAAAGGTTGGTTTTGTCATTCTTTTACTTGTTTGGGTTCTTGCAATGGATATTGGTATGGATAAGGGGTTACACTTGGGCACTTATTTTCGTGGTTTCTCCTATACTTGCGTTGCTTTTGCTCTACAATATTGTGGTTTATACGGTTCTGTACATATACTGCAAGGAGAAATATGCTGAAGTTGCAGAGGTGGAATTTGGGAAGGAAAAGGATGGGAAGATACACTTGCTTGATGATAACCTAAATAAAATCCATTTAATCACACATAAATAATTAAATATTTAAAAGAGAAAAAATTAAATAATTTGTATTTTAGAAGTAATCAAATTATATGTATTTAATGAATGTGTCTAAAATTAGTTAATAGTTTACCATATTAGTAAAAAGTATGGTAAAAATATTGTTTTTTTTTTATTTGCTCCGTCTTAAAATTGTTAGTTTTGAATTTTTAAACCGTTGTATTTTGAGTTTCAAATTCGATTTTGAAAAAGAATATCAATTGAAGTTGTTACTAGATAGTGTCACAATCATGTCACTCTCTTTAAGACGTTTTGCGACATTGTCTTAAATTATGCAAGGTAAACTATCAACAACGTCACCTCCAAGATAAACCAAGTTCAACCACAAATGTGTGGTTAACTAGTGCATTGTAGAAACCATTCGAGATTTACACCTCCAATATAGTGACCACTCTTTAATAAACCACTCTATAATAAACCACTCTAATATGGTATAGTGGCCACTCTATTACAGAGACGACTCAAATATGGTGTTATTACCATTCTAGCCTTCAAGTTCTCCAAAATATCAATATGGTATTACAACCATGCAAATATAGTGATACCCTTTTTAACTTCTTTAAAAGTAGAAAAATATTGAAAGAATATCTATATAGTGTTAATTAGATGATTCTTAATTCCGACATGACATTATTATTTTAAAAGGGACTATAATCTTAAAAGTATTCTTTATTCTGAAGGGACATTAATTATCAAATGAAATATGTTTTTAAGATCATTCTTAATTCCGAAGGGACATTATACTGAATAGGATTAAGATCTTAAAAACACTCTTAATTTAAAAAAAATATGTTGAAAAATATGTTATAGCATTTCTCAAAACTTTATTTAAAAAAATAAAAATAGGTGTAACCCATTATTTTATTACTAGGATCATAGGTATGAAAACGCTTAAGGTGATGAAGTTCACAAAAGCCATTCATATATAGATCCATCCATCCCACACTTCTCCTGCATTAATCTCTTCTCCATTTAGCTTACACCCATGGATCCAAACATGTGTGATGTTCTCTCTGAATCTAAACGCATAATAAACTCTCAGCCTCGTCACTACCTCACTCTCTCCCTCATCTTCCTCCTTCCCCTCTCTTTTCTCATCCTCATCTCTCAACTCATTACCAAACACCTTCAACAGCAACAACCACCCATCAACCCTACCATAATCATCTCCTTGTCTCTCCTCTTCTTAATTTTCTCTTCCATCTTCTCCTACAGCGCCATCATCACCGTCAATTACAGCATCTACAACGCCTTCTTTGATCGACCCGTCAAACTCAAAGAAGCCATCGAATCCATCTCCACTTCTTTCTTCCCCCTCCTTGCCACCGAAGCCATCATCTCTTCCATATTCTTTGTCAACTTTTTTCTATTTGCATATCTGATCAAAAGTTACTCTTATTTGGTTGTGCTATTTTACATGGTTTTAATGCTTGTTTTTATGACGTATTTGGTAGTTAACTTGAGCTTAGTGAAAGTTATTGTGGTAGTGGAATCAAGCTGGGGCTTGGAACCATTGAAAAGAAGTTGGAAATTGGTGAAAGGAATGAGAAAGTTGGTATTTTCGATCTTTTACTTGTTTGGGTTCTTAGAAGTGATATTGCTATGGATAAGTGGTTACAATTTAGTACTGATTTTCGTGATTTCTCCCATACAAACGATGCTTTTGCTTTACAATATTGCTGTTTTTACGGTGATATACATATATTGCAAGGAGAAGCACATTGAAGTTGGAGAGGAGGAATTTGAGAAGGCAAAGAACGAGGCTAGCTTGTCCTTAATTCCATAATTTTAAGAAATGTTTAAATTATACTATGTCAAAATATACATCCTCTTACCCTATGTAAAATATACTCTCTTCTAATAGAACTTTGAACTTTAAATTACACTATCCTTTTAAAATCTACACTTCACCCCTTTAATGTGTTTTCTATTTCTAATTGTTTAATGACAAAAATTTAACACATGAAGTGAGGAGAAAAGTAGTATTGTAGATCCATTTTAATATAATCAAAATTTGAATATACGTTTTTCTAAATTATTAAATTAATGATAAAATATTTACATTAAATTATCATTGACATTGTATTATAAACAAATGATTTTTTTTAAGTGGTTAGAGGCATAGATAACATAAAAACATTTTTACTCCTTTTCAAAAAAATTAAATATAAGTACTTTTATTATTTTTAGCATAAATATTTTTATTTATGCTAAAGTGGATTTTGGACTTTTACTTCTAAAGGGAATATGTTTAACATTAGAAGGAAAATGCAATTCAAGGTTTTTTTAAAAGTACTGAGACACTTGTTAACGTTTTCTAAAAATATATAATGTCTCAAGCTTGCAATGAATAAATTGGGTTTATCTTTCTCTCTCTTCTCCTTCTCAAATCCTAACCATCATCCTTTTCTTCTTCTTGTCAGAGAGGTGATTTAGGGTCAATTTTGACCCAAAAATCACATATCTGAGTTGTTTTTTCTTCTATCCTAATTGAATAAGTGATTTCCACATATTTTCAGTTTTCTTTCGTTTGTTTTTGTGATTTTGTCGTCTCTGCACGACTCTGTTTGTTTTGATTTCCCGTCTTTATGCGGTGTGTTTTTGATTTCTCGTCTTAGTGCGGTGATTATTTGATTCAGGTTGAAAGATTAGCTTTGAGCAAGTGCAGATCCGATCAATAATTTTAGCATCATCAACGTCACATCTATTTCCCAATAAAAAATATTAGGTTGTTCAATTTTCTAATTTATTTGTTGTGAACACGTTATACTGATACTTTAGAGTTTTGTTGAATGATTTAATGTCATATTATTTTAACTATTTAGAAGGGAATGCTTTAGAAGTGAATAATTCTCCTTATTTTACACTGGTAATTTGAGATAACATGGTCTTTTTAAGATATTAATTTCTCACGACATATATTTTTCTATATGTGCCGGAAATATTATTAATCTTCTATTATTATTTTTGGAAGGAACTTTTTTGATTGTTAGAATTTGAATTTTGTTTTGATAACTTTGTATTAACATCCAATATTTTTATGTATCATTAGCAAGGTTATCAAAATTGGGACTTTACTTTAAGTCGAAGGGGAGTAGCAAAATCGGGACTCGTAAAATCGCAATTAAAATCGAAGGATTTTACCCAATGACTTTTGTAGAATCGATATAGGATAGCAAAGTCAGGACTCGTAAAATCGCAATCAAAATCGAGGATTCTACCAAAACAAAAATAATGTTAAATATATGTTATAAATTGCATATAGTCATAGGTGACTAAAGTTCAAAGTCCACAAAATACATATACATAAATGACTCAAAGTCTAGATGCAAATATTCTTTAGTAGTCATAAAGAATGAAGGAAAGTGTGGGGGAAGTGAAAGAATGAATTTTTTTTGGCTTTAGGGTATTTATAGAACTGGGTAATGGATTCAAATCGGGTCAATTTACGAGCCGGGTCAAAAATTGACCCTTATCAAAAAATGAACAAAATCCTGCGATATTGAACAGATTTCACGATTTTATGCGATTTTGATAGGATTTTGCCTGCTTTTGGGACTTTGCTATAGATTTGAGTCGTTGAAGCTACGCAAAGTCGCAAAAACCAGGATTTTGAAACTTAAGATGCGTTTTTGATAACAATGATCATTGGCGCTAAAATTGGAATATAATATGTCCCAACTTATAATATTCCTGACTATTTCATCTTAATTTTTTTTTTAGGGAATATCATCTTAATTTTAGTTTTTTAAAAAATTGAAATTCTTGTACCATTAAAAAATGTACAACTAACTAATTAAGAGATCCAAACTTGCAATACAAGTTATTTTAAATAAAGGTGTCTATGAAAAGTCATGAATTGATCAATTAATTATACGAGAACAAAAGTTGATCCAGTAAATGACATTTCTACAACTTGATTTATTAATCATTTTATAACGACGTACAACTTCAGTATTTGAGTCTCGAATTATATATATGCTCATTTATTTACATTAACCGCACAAAAAAGTTATATTAATCCACGTAGATAATGCCGATCGAGTTAGCTCAATGGTCATATGATTCTTGGTGATGCTGAAGAAATTGTAACCATTGCCAACATTGATGATGAGACATGTGAAGAAATTGTCGGGGTAAGTCATAATCACAACCAAAGCTAAATTGAGAATCTCTTTAACAATAGAGTAGTGATATTTTAATAACCATTTTGATACAATTTTTGAGACAACTTTGTTGTTCTCTCTTTTCATTGGTCAAAAACAATAGAAAGAGAAAAAGAAAGAGAAAGAATAAAAACATAATGTGAGTATGAGAGAGAAAGTTGTACCAAAATAGTTGTACAAATATCACTTCTCTTGCGTATATTACTTAAATTAATAAGCATTGTTTGAGGGACAGTTTGATAAAAGATGTTTTTTTAGTTTGTAAGATTTTGATTGGGAGTTAAGAACTACTACTATGAAGCATTCACACCAGAACATAATCCAAAGATGATAGTAATTAATATTTCAACATCAATAATAATTATTAAATATGATCACATATGTCTAGTAGTATAAGACATATTTAATCCTTTCAACAAAAAAAAGACACACATTTAATGTTAAATAATGATGCTGCATAGCAAGGACGGATCTAGTGTTAGGCATGGTGTGGCAGCTGCCACACCAGATTACAACCCAATTTTTTTTATTAATATAGTAGACGATAAGATAATATATATCACATTAATTGGACAATGTTTCACAAATCAATGTGTGGTCCAGTGGTATATAATCCTTTATCTATAGTCACGTCCACGGTTCAACTCCCAGCGTCACCGTTTTTAATTCGAGAACCTGAGACGTAAAGATGTAACAAACTTGCTTTAGCCACTTCCCTATAGGGGGTCTTATTGTTTAATTTTCGCTTTACTAATATATATATCGTATTATAAATCAAATGTACACTAAAAAAAATTTGTTATAATTTTGTCACACCAAACCATCATGTCTAGATCTGCCCCTGCTGCATAGGTTAATTATGAAGGGTAGTAAGGAGGGAAGATAAGGGAAGAGAGGATAATCTCCCTCCTTGCATAAAGTTTATTTTTCTTAATAAATCTTGTTAAGTTTTGAATCAAATTTTGTGTTTTTAGTGGGGCTGAAATCATGACACAATTTTACAGTTGTGACACGATTTTTTAGACAAAACCTAGAGGAATCTGATGGAAGCCACATCGTGACACAATTTAGAAAATCATAACATTATTTTGAGATAATGGTGCAGTACAGTATTATGTACGAGCTTTACCGTGACATGATTCTGACAAATTATGACACGATTTTGTTTGGATCTAAACAGTATATAAACACTCTTTGACACATTTGTTGGGTAAGTTACTAAGTTTGATGAATCTCATGGAAACTAAAGGAGAGAATATTTAAGGTATTTAGATACTAAAGGTTGAGGGTCTTTGAGTGAAGTTCAAAGCTTAAAGATGTGAAAATCTTGTGAACAACTTGGGTAAGTTATGGGAGACCAAAGGAGAAGATCCTTAGAGTGTGTAATGTTTTGAGGGAATTCAAATACTTTGATGTGAATTCCATTGTTTGGATAATAATTTGAAGAATTTTTAAAATGATAGAAATTTATGAAGTATTTTGTTAAGTTAAATTTAGAGAATTTCAAATGACACTTAAAGGATAAGAATATCAAAATTCTTCATTGTTATAAATTTTCAAATTTTGCATTTTGGTCCTCAAATTTTTCAAAATATTCAATTTGACCCCAATAAATTTATAAAAAATTGCAAATTGACCCCTCAAATTTTCCAAAAATTATAATTTGACCCCTCAAAATTTTTGAACTTTGCAAATTGACCCATATTTAATTTTTTAAATTTGGCCCAAAAAAATTAAAATTTATAAAAGTTGCTCAAAAATGATGACAATTTTTTTTTATTACTTCCTTCAAACAATAATATTTAGGAATGAAAGCAATTTAATTGAATCATTTGAATTACCTAGAATTCTAAATTCTTCAAAATTCTTAATTACCCCATCCAAGCACACTCTTAGGAAATCAAAAACAAAGGGTTGGTTCTTTTTTGGGGTTAGATTCTAAAGTTGAGAAACAATTGAGAAACACATTGGATGAGTGAAATCATTGAGTCTCTTGTTCATGGGAGGAAATTGGGAAAATGGTAGAAATTAGGCTTGTTCTTGTAGAGCTTGTTGAAGCTAATTTCTTGTAACTATTTTGTATCTCTGTTGGAACATTGGTGTGAAGATGGAAAGAAATTGGAAGGTTGGAAGATTAAACACCAAGTTATTAAACTTTGATCTAGTGTTGTGTGAATTGAAAAAATAGAGTGTGGGGTCCCACATAAAATAGAACACACACATTAGTAGTGTTTAAATAGTGGTATTTAATTTATTTTTTTTAGGGAAACTTCTTATAGCATTTCATTGATAATAAGAGATTCGATACAATTGGGTATATCATAATAAACAACGGGACTAGCTAGTAACGTGGTATCTCTTGCAAGTGCATGGGCAACCCCGTTAACTTGTCGCCTAACAAAATTCACCCTAGAGTTAGAAAATAAAGAGTTAAACAAAGAACGACAAGAAGTAATAATGCAACCAAATTCAGACGTGTCATTCCTGTCAGAGAGAAAAGCATCAACCGTCAACTTAGAATCCGTTTCAAAATCCACATTATCAAACTATATATCACTTAGCCATTGTAAAGCTAAGTATAAACCAAGTGCTTCACCCATATCTACCGAAAGAAAACAAGGATGAAACACAGTTTTTGCCAACACAAAACTACCATCTGACTCCCGAATGCATATACCGATACCTGTTCGATTAAGAGAGTTAGAGAAAGTGGCATCGATATTGCATTTGTACCGACCGGACATAGGATGTTGTCATCGATTGCCAGTGTGTAATGTCGAAGTAGAAGGCCCCCCACTGAGTTAGTGGTATTTAATTTTAAATATCTGATAATAATGAAAATAATTATTATTATTATTCTTTATTCATGGATATCACTTCACATAATTTTAGGTTATGTTTGTTATGATAAGATTGAGAATCCAACTTAATTTTCTATCTTTCCTTCACTAGTTTGTTTCAGCTAATCTTGTGGGTTTGTTTCTTTTTGAACTTATCCGATTAGTTTGTTACTTGAGCTGATATGTGGGTTGCTTAAATTTTAAGTTTACTTAATTCTTAAGTTTCTTCAAATTAGTTACAAACTCTCCATATAAAAGGAGAGCTCACCTAGTTCAAAAATTACACCAAAGAGTTTCATTGAGTTATCGGGAACTCTTTCTCTCTTCTCCCTTTCTTGACTTGTGATGACAAGTCTTTCTTCTCTTCATCTCCTTTTTCTGTCCCTTCGAAATTAAGAGTGTTCTTAAGACCACTGTCCCTTTTCGGTTTAATGTCCCTTCGGAATTAAGAATGGTCTTAAATTCATAGTCTCTTCGATATTTTTATGTCCCTCAGAATAAATAATATTTTAAGATCATCGTCCCTTTTCAGTATAATGTCCCTTCGAAAATTATGAATGATCTTAAAAATAAATTCTTCTTCGATTCTTCGAGAAGTTAGATGTTAAATGGTAGTAGCACCATATTTGAGTGGTTAAAATACCATATTGACATTTGGAGATGTTAAAAGTTAGAATGGTGATAACACCATATTTGAATGATCTCAGTACCATAATAGAATGGTCACAGTACCATATAATAGTGGTTTCAGTATTATATTCAAGTGGCCTTAATAGCCATATTTGAGGGTCTAATTCTCAAACGGTTTTCTACAGTGCAGTAGTTAATCGCACAGTTGTAGTTGGGCTTCTTTTATCCTGGAGGCGGCGTGGTTGATAGTCTGTTTTGCACAATTTTGGACAGTGTCACGAAACGTCTTAAAGAAAGCGACCTGGTCGTGACTCAACCTAGTAACAACTTCGATAGATAATAGAATTTGGAAATCCAAATACAACAGTTAGGAAATCCAAAAACAACAATCTCTTTGTAAAGAACTCATTGATATTGGATTGGAGAGATCAGTCTCTCCCCAATAATAGATCATTGATGAATTGAACTAGGTAAACAATTCTTTGGTGTTGTTATCTTTTTCTCTACTCTCTTTATCTTGTTTATTCTTTCGTTCAATTATGGTTTTGCTCTACAGTTGTTTGCTCGATTAGATCTAAATTGTTGTTGTTACTCGTGGTTATTTTTGGTATCGGTTATCATTAATCTAAAACCCCATAATTTGGGGAACTTAGAAAATTAATCATGGCTGGGCTTTGAAAATTTCTCCAACAAAATACATGCTCCCTGTAGTTTCATGCTTCTTCACTTGATTTCCCTCCTGGTTTGTGGTTTTCAGTTCTGTGGGCGGGTAGTCCTTTTTTTCACAAAAGAATATGATTTTTTTTGTACGACATATGAAAATGTGTGGGTGGGGATTATAATAATATTCTCATTTGGAATTATATAGACAAAATATTGATATGGAACTCAAACCAATCTTATCTTCTCATGAAGATGTAAATATAGGACTGAGAAATGTTTGAATGGGATGGTAAATGATCTTTTTTAATTTAATCAGATTCTGAGTTTGTTGAATTGAACCTTAGAAAAGATATTAAATCTTTTAAGAAAAAGTTTTGCCACCCACCCTAACATTCGGCCATAACTTTCCAATTTGTCACATTATAAATGTATTTGGTTTAAAATTTGATATAAATGCATCAATTTTTTGTAATCCAACTTTTTCATATGTATGAGTGAGTGACTATCAATATTTTTTTTTTAAAAAAAAGTCAAACTAATATACCAAAATTATCACATGTGATAAATTGTTACATGTCTTAAGTCAACCTCATCAAACCAAAACAACAACGAAGTGATTCAATAAATAACAACAAAATCCAAGGTTAAAATAATCTCTCTTTTTTTTCATCCAAAGACTTTTCTTTTTCCTTTTCAAATAAAACAAGTTGTTAACGTGTCATAGTTAGGGAGAAAGAAGTGTGAAAAATGGAAATACGTTGCATAAATCCAGCAATGGATAACAAGTCGCAATTTTTTAGCAACCCACATTCCATCATCACTATCTCTCCTTCCACCATTTGAGTCTCAAGATAGCAACAAGCATGTCAACAACTACATCAACAGCAACCCTAAACCTATGGTCCATCCTCTCTGAATCCAAACGAATCATCAACGCTCACTCTCGTCACTTCCTTGCTCTCTCCGTCATCTTCCTCCTTCCTCTCTCTTTCTCCCTCATCGTCTCTCCCACCATCCTCCACCTCCTCAGCACCCCCTCCAACTCTCCTACCATCCACATCCTTCTCCGTCAAGCAACGTCTCTACGGTCTCGGTCTCTGCAGTTGCGCACAGAAGATACCAGGTTTACACCTAAAACATCCATTTCTCTTGATTTACCTCTCCCCTTACCACTTCTCTTATTGCCTCTCTTCTTCTTGTTCTTTCTCTCCCTATGCTCCCTAGCCACCATCACCCACAGCGTCTTCCACGGCTTCTTCGGCCGCCCCGTCAAACTCCTCTCCACCGCCACCTCTCTTATCTCCTCCTTTCTCCCTCTCCTCACCACAACCATCCTCTCCCACCTCGCCCTCTTCTCCATCTCCCTCCCCATCCCCCTCCTCCGCCTCTCCTTCTCCTTCTCTGAAATCATTCGCTCCATCTCCATCATCCTCCTCCTTGCACTCTTCCTTCTCATCTTCTACATCCGTATCTCATGGACTCTCTCCTCCGTCATCGCCGTCGTGGAAAACACTTACGGAATTCAACCTCTCCGCCGGAGTGCTCATCTGATGAACGGAATGAAATACACCGGAGCTTCTTGTTTTTTCTTCTTTGCTTCTTTGGAAGGAATTATGCTGTGGAGTGGTTTTCTTCTAGCTAGAGTTGTTTCAGATAGTGGTTCATGGAGGGATTGGGCTTTTATGGTTCAGATTGTGTTGACTTCCGCCGTGATGACAGTGTTGATGCTTTACAACGCCGCCGCGAACACCGTGCTGTATATGTACTGTAAGGCTGTACATGGTGAACTGGCGGAGGAGATTGTGGAGGAGTTTGCGTGGCAGTATGTGAGTTTGCCTTTTGATGATGGCAAAGTTCCTCATGTGGTGTCTGTTGCACATGCTTGAGTCAGTGAACCTGTGTGTCTGGTTGTTGTAACTTGTAACATACATTTTGGTTTTGTATAAAATCTATGTTATTTTTAGATTTGTGACTTCAAATGTGAAATTTGTGGATATTATTGGTTATTGATTATATGCAGCAAATATGAATTTTTTTAAGGGACTGCTATATCTTTTAGGGTTATCATGTGTTTGTTTGTTTACTACAAAACTCATCTCAAACATAATTCAGACATCTTGATTCTAAATCTAATATAACAACAGCCAAACATTATCTCACTAAGTAGAGTTAGCTACATGAATCAAACAATGTCATAATGTTTTATCATCAACGATTTTAACATCATTTAGAGGGTAAAGAAAAAACATTCTTCCTAAAACAGACATTTCTAGTTCTCTTCATGGAAGTAACAAGCCATTCTGCCCAACCATGAGGTACCATAACTGAATAGAAAAATTAACAAAATAGCAACTTAGAAGCAGCAATGGCAATGCAGCAGGAAGCTGAACCGTGTAAGTTACTATTGACATACAGCTTTGTACATCGGTTAGTAGCGCCTAATCTTCATGCCCTTTAAAACTCCGGGACGTCGTTTAACAATAACAACATCAAAAGAAGATGATGGAAACTGAATGTTGAAGTGCCTCCATCTCACAAATCAAAAACTGAACAATTCTCATCCAAATAGTCAGAAAGATAGTTGTCTGATTGTGACATCTAAGTTGGTGGTCACAAATTCCTAGTGTCTACTGTGACTCATGTTGGATGACAATGTAGGCCTAAAAGCCCTCTCATCTTGATCAGCTCTAAAAAGCAAACTACTCAAATCTGAAATTCTCTGAACAACCCTACTGGGAACCTGGTCACTATCTTCCCCGCCAGAGGCCTCATACCCATCACTAGTTGACCTTGACAGTGAAGTTTCCTTAAGAGCTTCAGCACCAGCAGCTGAAAGACCTGCAAGACGTCTTGCTTCTTCAGCTCTCGATGCCTGAAAAGGGCGGATATCAGGAGAGTCCAAACTGCTCTCAGGAGATGACGGAACAATGCCAGCTGAGCTTGACATTGCTTGGCTTGTTTGAAATGCACTACGTAAATGAGGAGGGGCAAACCCAGACCTTCCATTGAATCCCATATTGGTATTATTGGAAGAAACTTTTGTCATGGATTCCATAGATATGTCAGCGGGAAGGTAAATGCGCTTATTATCATGCTTTTTATTGTTGTCGATCGTGGGAACCATTCTTCGGCCACTGCTTCCAAAACTGCTGCCTGGTTCTAGCCTGGAAGCCTGGTCATGTCTTACCATAGGCTGCAAAATTTTGGACTTTTTTCTTACTTCAGCGGCTGCCTTAGCAACCTCTTCTGCATTTAGTCGTGCCAATGTCCAAGGACTAATTTTAACTGCTCCAGAATTCTTTTTCTTCAATGGCTCTTCTCTCAATGACCTCTTTCCTAGTGAGCTCACAGAACCTGTATCCGTGGGCACTACATCAAACTATAACAGTGTCCCACCCAAAAAAGAAAAGAGCAGAAAAAAACAAAGCAGGTGGTGATCAGTAAGTAAGTCCAAGAAAGAACATATGAAATAAAATACGCGAAAAAATAAATAAATGAGATCATGCTATCCAATGACAAAATCCATTTTGTTGCTCCCTTGCTTACATAATAGTACTAAAATAATCCAAGAACAACTGAATTAAGACATAGCAGTATAGCTTCAATTAGCACTCAATTAGAGGAAGTGTGTAAAGCGAAAAGGCATAATAGTTGATAAATTTTGTTCTCCTAAGAGTAGGTAAGAAAATATTTCTTGCATAATATGCACATGCTGTCAAAAACCATCCAAGAATGCTTTAAAAATTCCAAGGTTGATATTCAATACTATTCTTGATATGTTGATCAATCAAGTATCAAATTCGTCAATGCTTAATAACAAACGAGTCTATGTGCATTCAAATGCTCAAGAAGTTCGCATGACGACAATCCACATGCAGCAGTGTAAAACAAAAAAGCATGTCTTGCTTGAGAGTATGTTACCTGATCCTCAAGGAACATGCGTGGGGGTGTGCACCATGCTCCACGATGTAAAGCATTGAAGGAGCTTACACTGCTCAATGCAGTAAAGGAGCTAACAGTTGACATTTGGGGACTTTGATGGCCTCCAACTCCTAGCTGCTCCTGCTCTTGCTCCAGCTCCCTCATAGCTACAATGTAATCATATGTGCTGAGTCCCTGAGTCAGTCGTAAAAACCATAACATTAAGCATTGATGATCTTATTGTTGTTAAATACAAGTTATGATATAAACTTTTATTTTTCAAAAGGAAAGCATATTATCTTACCTTTTTAATGAGGAGGATATGAAAGAAGAAAAGCTGAACAACAGGTAATGTAGCAACCATAGCCAGAATGGTACAGGCAGACTGAAAAATCAAAAGGAACAAAGATGTTGTTCACATTTAAGATTAACTGTAACTGGAAATGGCATCCATGATTTTCATCAATCAAATGGAAATGTCAAACAAAAAGAGAAAAGTTAAATTCATATGTCAGAAAAATAAGTAAATAAGTAATCACATATTACACACAAGGGGGAGAAATGCGCACCACAACAATAACAAAGGGAGCCATAGAGAAACTGCTTCCCAACTTAGAGGAGATTTCCATAGCAAATTGCTTCCTCTCAACAAAACAGCAAATGAGCACAAGCATTCCAGTTGACCATTGAAGAATAAACTGCAACGCCAAAACCCAAGGTTCATAAAACATTCACAGACCTGTCAATAGTTAATCGAAATGAAAATAACTTGCAAATAAGAGTTCTTATTTGAAGTGTCTCTTAGGTTATGGGATGGTTCAAATAGAAAAAGGTTTGCAATTTCATTGGGAGACTAAAAGCCTATTTACTTCCTGAAAATATTGAGTTTTCATTTTTCTTTTTGAGTTTATTAGTCGCATCCTTCTCACTGCCACCAATTCACCATATGCTCATTTTTCATTTTCATTACCATATGTAGGTTGTGAGTTACATTGACATTTTCAAAAATGGTGAAGACTTTTTAGCGTTTCCAAAAATATCGACTTTGTTTTCTAAAATTCACAATGAGAAAGGTTGCACAAATGCCGGTGATCTAGAGCGGATTCGTATTCATTGGTTTGTTTGCACATTATTCCTAAATAACATAGCCGCAGAGCTTATAAAGTAAAATAAAAAGGGCAGGTTTAGCCGTGTCAATGATAAGCAATACATAAGTACTTACCAAGAGCATAGCAGCAATCATCAGGGTGAAAAATTGCCTATAGTTCCTCTTCCCAATACAGTTGTTCAGCCACTGCAAATCTCAGGAAACAACAGTCATTCAGGACATATGCCAAACATCGAGTAAAGAAATGAGAAATCAGATAATCATACTCGGCAATGATGATCAAAGTGATTTACACACTTGTCGCAGACTCTACAGTGCTTGCTGTATTTGAAGACCTGCAACAATATGACACAGAAGGTGATCGTGAAATTCGGCATGCACTACTTTTGATACAAAATCGTCTTTTCACGTGTCATTTCGGAGTCAAGTCCTCCAACAGAGGCAAAATAGGTTTCTAGTTAAAAAGCTTCAACGCACCTCAACTTCACACAAACTGCAATAGAACATGCCATCTTCACTGGTTTGCTTATCAGAAGATTCCTCACTTGAACCAGAGCAGCGACAGATATAAGCACAAGGAGAGCATACCAAGAGGAAACGGGATAAACAAGAAGAAGATGAATTTGCCTTCTCTACTGAATGAGAATTATCTTTCATATTTCCTCCTGTTCCGAATGCTTCATTATCCATGGAATTTCCTCCAACTGTTGAAGCCTTTGCATCATGCATTGATGGAGTTGACTCTTCACCTAATTTAGAACTCTTTAACCCAAAACCCATTTTGCTGTCTGGAATTTTAAGATACTTTTTGGAATTAAAAACCCCAGGATCTGATGGATCTGATGCAGCACACCAGATGTAGAGTCCAAAAACAGCAGTAATCTGGCAAGAGGTGAGATATCACTAAAAGATAGCCGTTCTTGGGATTTTATTTTTTATAAAAATTACTATAACAAAATCATTCATGTCTAATCATTCTGTTGCAAACACATTAAAAGACAATAAAATGATTTAGGCAATAACAGCCCTAGCATAGTCATATAAAGCATGAGAAGCCAAAATAACCATAAGGAAGAAACATTAGAGGATGTGAGAAAGAGCATAGCAGCATAAACTACTGTTTCTAATACTTGGTTACTTGAGAGCATTGTGCTCCAGAGGATAGTGGCTTTATGCCATTATTGCTAAGGCTTGTCTTCTAGAGGTGGAAAATTTGAACAACAATCACTAGGATGGGGAATCAACTACATGAATCTAACGATTCCACACTGTCCACAAGACAAATCCTCTACATTTAAAATTCTTCTCATTGGCATGGCCAACATTTTTTTCTACATTTAATTCAACCTTTAACTATCAGACTATCCTTTGCTAATCAACTCTCCTTGTTGGAGTTTTTCATAAGTCTTCTCATACACGCTCAAACCATCTGAAGAAAGATTTTACATCTTTTCCACAATAAATGGACTCTCTATCAACCTACTTAAATAAAAATATCAAATAGGAAATGAAAGTACTACCCGTACTTTCTCTAATGTACTTATTCCAAAATCCTAACTATTTATGTGTGTCTACTTATCCATCATACCATTCTTTCAACATCAAACTTACTTTTTTATTGGTTTTTTGCCCCCTAGCATTCAATCTCATACATCATTACAGGTCATTCACATGTCTCATAAAGTTTATCCTTATGCTTGAGTACTTCTTGTGTGTCCACTCATCCACGATAATGTTCCCATTCTCATTTGTGGAAATTGAGCTTGTTTTCCTGTTGACTCTTTACCAGCGAGCATTCAATTCGATGCAACACTGCAATGCAGTAAATTTCACTCAAGGTTGAGCTATTTTGTCATCACAAATAACACTTGAAACAACCCTCCACTTCATCCACCACACTTAAATCCTATGGTTTACTTACGTCTCTGTTTACTTCCCTGTCATTTTGAATGATGGATTCAAGGTATTTAAATTGTGAGACTTGTGATATGGTACGGTCTCCAAGAACTTGTTTTTCCCCTCACAGAAAATTAAAGCGCATTTTGAGTTCAAAAGGTCCAAATACGGTAAGAACCAAATAAATTACAATCAATCTATACACATTGCTCTTCAAATCAAATTAGGTATCGATTCACTAAGTGTGTAAATGAATGGCAGCTGATCAGTTTCATATATCTCATATCACGGAAAACGTAAGTTAGCTAGTCAACTTGTCTTGCCATTCTGTTAGAAACTGGATCCAAAACGCTACAAAATGGGTAGTTCTACGGTATTTAAGAGACCCTGCACTCGCCCTTAGTGCCCTCTACTTATTCCGTTGCCTCTATCTTCTCCACATATCAATTTTTCCTCTTGATTCCCTTTGGTTACCTTACTAGAAATCTATCACACAAACCACTGAATTTCCCTTTATTGCCTCTTGTGCAATCTGTTGCATTAATCATTCAATACCCTTGATTGCCTCTCTGTGCTCTGCGCTAGTATAGATCTTATCAATTGGGTATTTCCTAACACATTCCTGTTAGTGCCCAATACATGTTTAAACTAATTCTCAATCATTTTCTTGCACCTTATAGTTTTTTACAACCCATATATAATACACAAAACTAAGTAACTACTCCAATCATTTGGACGTTTTGAACTCGAAATGTACTTACAAGATCTACAGATGAAGATCTACAAAATTATGCTGTCTCCAGATGATTGCCTGGAAGGCTGGAACATACTACCACATATTATGCTGTCTACATTGGAAGAAAATCTAAAACTAACAAGAAAGCACCTAACCAACAATCTAAATTTTTTTCCAGGCAATCATTTGTAACTTTGAAAAGGGTCTAAATTAAACCCTTTCATAAACAAAAAAGAGTAAACTAGACACTGTCAAACTGAGACATCTTTTAAACTAAATTAAATCATTTGTCTCAGTTTGACAGTGTCTAGTTTACTCTTTTTTGTTTATGAAAGGGTTTAATTTAGTCTAAAAGTAAATCAAGATAGGGATGATTTAGTTCTACTTTTACCTAAGAACATTTTGTGCCTGATGTGCTAACAAAATGGAGCACCAATGTAGTTATTAATTATTATACCTAGAACATTGTAGCTGAATGACAGTCCAAAAGGAGTCGCTCACAATGAGAACGAACAAGGACAAAAGGCCAAATTAAGTGATGTTTAGTTCCATTTTTGGAGAAGCCAAAATTAATTCTAGAGGTATTGAATTGATTTTGACAAATTTGGTTGCTCTCGGGTAGAATTTATTTTGCCTACATAATTGATTCTACTTTGAAGCTAGAGATCGAAGTTTTTGATTTTAGAATTGATTTTTCAACTCACTTTTACATGAATCTATCCAAGCATAATCACTTTAACTTCAACTCACTTTTAGCAAAAATCAATTTTATAGAATCAAATCACTCGAAATCAATTTTCGACACTATAATCAAACACATGAACTAGAAAGCAAACAAACAAAAAGAATCACACATCTCATGTCATCCACCAAACCAACTTAGTAAACATCACAAAAAAGAGAAGAAAAAAAACAATAGAAAATTGGAAGATGGGATTAGTGTTACTACCAGCGGTGTATAAAGAGCAACCACAATATACTGATACATCTTCTTTCCAACAAAAGGAGCAAAGAACACATAGAAAGCAAACCCAAGAGCTAAAATCACAGCAATAGCCACCACCTTCACATAAAAATTTCAAAATGAGTAAACCCCACTTAACAAAAAAACAATTTAAGCAAAAAAAATTGAAACTTTAAAGCTACCTGAAGAGGATGGTAAGGTAGTTGCCATCCATGCTTCCTCATACTGTGCTTTTGAAGTAACAGCACAAAAAAACACAATGAAGTGAATTTAAACTTTTGTTTCTTTCTCACAACATTAACACAACATTAAAAAGCAAATATTTTTAGGTTGTAATGAGATGTAGGTTGAAGAAGTGGTGGTGGGTGTGAAGAGTAATGAAGAGAGAAAATCTTTGTCTGATTCTAGATTTTGATGTTTATTGAAAAGTTGTTGTTTTTTAGTACTATGTCTTTAGGTGAGGGGTCTGTGACATTGTGTGAGTGAGCATGAGTTTGGTGGAACTTTCTTTTTCCGTGACTATAGCTATAATTATCTCATTTGTTTATTTATGAGACATGCTTTGTTTAGTAGTACTTTCTCCCTTATCTAGGTTATGCTGCCTATAGAATTGAAGCAGTGTTTACCTTTTTGAAATTGGCAAATCATGTGCAAGAGGACACTGCAAATGGTGGTTGTTTGTTTCTATTTGTCTTTTACTTTTGTGAGTGAATGTCAATCAACAACCACTCCTTTCCTTTGTTTCTCTCTCTAATGACTCTCATATTAACTATTGATTTAACGGGTCTTTACCATCTGTAATATAGGCTATTTCCGGTTTTCCCCCAATAAATTTCTTTTTTTTTTATTTACCCTCTTGTAAAAAAAAATTGTTTTGATTTACCAACTAATAGGCCAAACAAAAACCAATTTTTTTTTCCAAGAAATTTTCGTTTTTGTTTAGCCTATTAAGGGGTAAATCAAAAAAACAAATTTATAGGGGGAAAACCGGAAATGACCTATATTACAAGAGGTAAAGACCTATTAACCCTTAATTATTCGTAGGGTCTTGCTAAGCATTGTCCTCAGGGCAATGGTTGAGGAAGCCAAAAGTAGCATGTTTGCATTGGTTTCAACAACATTTTGACTTTTAAAAAGTTAAATTTATCACTTTCACCATTTTCCAATATTATATTTCTATTTTTATCTCCTTATCCAATGCCCCAAGGGTAATGGTTAGCATTCTCCTTATTCTTCGGTCTTGCTAATCCGTATCCTCAGAACAATGGTTAAGAAATCTATAAATAAAAATTGTCTTGGAAATTTAATGTTACTTTTGATCAAATTATGATTATACAACTTTTTATTAAAACTTACTCCCTTCAGTCTTATTTACAAGAAACATTTGACTATTTTTATTCATTGCATAAATGATGTATTTGGTCTATATTCTAAACAAGATACATCAATTATTCAATGAATTTAAAAATCAAAACACAACTTTTTAGGTTTATTGAATAACTAATGTATTTGGTCTATAAATGTGACAAAATACATTAGTTATTCAATGAATCTAAAAAGTTGTGTTTTGCTTGTAAATGTGACCAGATGGAGTAGTTAGCATTCTCCATTATTTTTTAAGAGTAATTCTAGAGAAACTCTCTTTTCAACACTTTCTTCAACACTCATTCTCTTATTGGATAAAATCAATGTATGACTCACCACTTTGAGTGGAACCTATTTCTAAAGTGTGAGACCCACCATATTTTAAGTTAATTAGAAAGTGAGTATTGAAGAGAGTGTTGTTAGCACTACTCATTCTTTAATATTTAGTTTCCTTTGTTCGTTGTTATAAACATGTTTGATCAATTTGATATGGGAAATGATAACATATATATTCTATGAGTCTAATTCAAGTGGTAGCAACAATGCATAATATATATAAAGTCGGACTATTCTACGATCAATTTCAACAATATGAGAAGATTTACTTACGGAATTGAATATTGTATTTAAGTTCATAAAATTAAAATATGAAGTAATTAACTATCTTATACTAGAAATCTATTTGAATGTTACATCATATGTGAGTTCATAATACAGTTTATAAGAAATATTTTATTCTAAAAATCATTGATTTTAAGTTCAACGTTACATTGTCAACACTTCGATAGTCACTTGCTATCGTACATCGGTAACATGATTTCTTTTGAATTGTAATATCAATTTTTACAGAGTGGATTTTCGCTAATGAGTGCGAGCATTGTCTGAAATGAGATTCATAACGGTGGTGTTGACTAATAAACTAAATATTACCGCTAGTTTGAATTTTGTGATAGATGTAATAATAGCTTTGTTTTGGGTGGTGATGGTTAAATAGAGAAACTATGAGGTGACGAAAGATGTTTATATGGAGATATTTTAATTCTCTTTAATCATTTCCTTTTTGCTTTCATGTTTCGTTTAGTTGGATCCTCCACGCTCACGGTATTAACCAAAAAGTTCTTTTGGTGAATAATTAAGTGTTTCATGTTATGATTAAATTGAATTAGGTGACTTGTTACTATTGGATCGATTTTAAGTTTTAAAACATGATTTTATCTAAACGGTTTATCTCGTGCGAGAAAATTTTACTAAACATTCATGTGTTTTATTGATCAGAAATTTTATCTTCTTCACGATGCAAGTGTACAAATTTTTTGATTTATGGTTATTGACTAATATAATCATATTGAACATAATTAATTATGTGATATTGGGTTTTTTTTTATAAAATGATATTGGTTGTTAATATCCACTGATGGATTAGTTTTACATTGAGAACACAAATGTTAACTACACTTTTTTCTGTCTAAAAAAAACTTTTACTTACGTACACTATTTATATGTAGACCACAAAAGTTACAAGAGCATTTATTATTATTTTTTTAAGAAATATTACAAGAGTATTTTATTAATAGAAATAAACTTGGAAAGTTTTGTGAGAAAATTTGAGAAGGTCAAATATTTTTAGATAAATTTTTCTTTTTACAAATAGATCTTATATTATTGGACGGAGAGAGTATAAATTAAGAAATTATTTATTAAAAAAAATGTATACTTGAATTTTCATTATGTTAAATATATAAATTTTCATAAAAATTTAATATTTAAAGTCTTTAAAGAGTGTCATTAAAACAGTCTTTAACATTTTCTTTGAATTATATTTCGTGTGTAACTGCATTTATTATTGAAACTCCATGTTCCAAAATAAATTAATGTGTAGTTTACCATCTTTTTAAATAAACAAATTTATTTATTTTTATATATTATCGGTGTAATAGGTTAGGAAATTGTTGGATCAACACATATATAACTTGGGCTGCACTTCAGTGCCTTTTGGGCGCCAATGACATGTGCCTTTGCCTCAATCAAAACTTGCCACATGTCCTGCTTCTTTAAAAAAATTAAAATAAGGTATTCGGAACAGAGAAAAGAGTGAAGCCGTAAGCCTGTTCTCAATTTTCACCTTTTTTTTTTCCTTCACAAAACAAGCATCCAATTTTGACTATTTTTACAAAACAATATAGTCACTATATATATATTTTTTTTCATGGAAACTAGGATCTATATCAGAAATCAATTTTCATTCAAAAAAATCACAAATCAATTTAAACCAATTCCAATGCCAAACCCCCAATCAATTTTCACTAATTTATTTTCTTCACAAAAACAGAAACTGGGATCTGTATCCCTAATCAATTTAAACCAATTCCAATGCTAAATCACAAATCAATTTAAACAATTCAAATCCCTATTTTTTAACAGACACTTAAAACTTGAATCTTCTTTACAAAACTCGTGTAATTCAAACTGGGAGGAGGTGAATTTCATAGTGGCAGAACGATTTAGGACGTTATAGCGGAGGACGGAGTCGGAGAGTGGTGGAAGCGGTTGTACTTGTTGATGATGGTGGGTGGTTGTTGAAGTGAAGTTGCAGAGATTAAGGTATGGGTTATGTGTGCCAATTTAAATTTCTTTTGCAGTTAACTTTATCTCTTTCCTCTCTTCCAAAAACCCAGTTTTTATTATTTTAATCTTTTAAAGAAGCAGGACACGTGGCATGTTTTTATTGGGGCAAAGGCACATGCCTTTGACGCCCAAAAGACACTGAAGTGTTGCCCATATAACTTTCATCAAATTAAAAGTTATATTTACGAAATTAATGTACAATATACTTTTCGAATAATATTCTTAAATCATCCTGTGATGGTCATGAGCACGGTCAAGAGAAGTGATCTTGAATGTCTCTTAAATATAGGGACACCAAATTCTTTTGGTAATATTTAACGTCATTGTAAAAAAAATTATATTATATTATATACATTAAAATTTGGATAAGTAACAATTTTTTATACGCATACGTTAAAATTTGGAGTATTTTTCATTTTATGCATTTGTGTAAAAAGAATATAGAAAGAAAGAAAGAAAAAGAATAAAAATATAAAAGTATATATGAAGAAAAAAATGAGAAACTAAAGAGATGATATTAATGTTGTTGATGTTCGTCGTCTAATTTCAAAGTGGTAATTTATGTAATTTATTTTTCCATAAAATGGTAGAAATATTTCAATATTTTTAAGAGAATACTTAAAAATAATAGCTATTTGATAGATAATATAGATACATAATACATACATAAATGAAATAGGGTTTAAAATTTACAAAAAGTTTGTATTTCTAATATATATAATATTCTTTCTCAGATGATATGCATGACTCAAATATTCATATTTAATACATGAAGAGTGAGAAAAATATGTATTCTTTGTAAGATATAGTGAAGGTTCTTGCATGTAATTTTTATTTTGAAAGAAGGTTTGTACATGTAATTGACAGTGTCGTTTATTATTAAAATGTATGACTCCAACAGTCGTATTTAATTCATGAGAATGAGATAAAATCAATTATGTGTGATTTATCTAATATCAAAAAAATTTATTTTTTAATTTTAAATCAATGATAAATTTATTGGGCTTTTATATTTTCATTAATTAATAAAACATGCATTATTCAAAGTTTCGTAAATTAGTTCTTTGTTAATTTTTTCAAGCAAGTTATGAATCAATTCACAACGTTAAGTCTTGTATGACTAATTTCACGGCAAGATTTAAGTTATTTACTTTTCAGATCAATACATATCAATAAAATTTAAACAATTGGTGGTGTTGTTGTGATACTTCTAAACTATTTATCTGCTAAACAATAATATGTATATCTTTATTTTGACTAGTTGTAGATATGTAGCTCCACAGGTGCTATGCTACAAATGAAACAATTTTAATAATATGATGATTATGAGAAGGGAACCATTGTTTTAGTTGTCCTAAGGAAAGGCACCAATAATATAAATGTCGGCCTTGATATGACATATCTTTGTTTAAGAAGTTAAACCAATTTCTTGTTTTTTTTCACCTGTAAATGGATTATTTGAGCTGGGATATTTTTAGAACAAAAGGAGGAATATTTTCTCTATCAAAATTTAAAACATCGGCTGTCCTCTAGTGTCTCTTGGCAACAGTCGCGTTTATTATGGTTAAAAGAGGGTGATGCCAACTCCAAGTACTTTCATGCAGCTATGATAGGAAGGCGGCGTATTAATTCTATTGCATCTCTCGTTGTTAATGGTAGCACTGTTGAAGGTGTCCACCCGGTACGTGAAGCGGTATTTAATTATTTCTCTGATCATTTCAAGTCTATTGAATCCACGGGGCCTAGTATGGATGGGATGGTTTTTCGACATCTAGATTATGGGGATGGGGTGTCTCTTGTGCGCCCTTTTACTATCGATGAGGTGAAGGCGGCAGTGTGGGATTGTGACAGTTTCAAAAGTCCAGGTCCTGATGGAATTAATTTTGGCTTTATAAAGGATTTTTGGTCGGAGATGAGCGGAGACATTATGCGCTTCATTGGAGAATTTCACCGTAATGGTAAGCTAACTAAAGGAATTAATAGTACTTTCATTGCATTAATTCCGAAAGTGGAGAGTCCGCAGAAGCTTAATGATTTTCGACCCATTTCTCTAGTGGGAAGTTTGTATAAAATTTTAGCTAAACTTCTTGCTAATAGACTACAACGAGTTTTGGCCAAGGTAGTGTCGGAGACACAGAATGCTTTTGTGCATGACAGACAGATAATGGATGGCCTTCTTATAGCTAATGAGGCAGTGGATGAGGCTAAAAAATTGAAAAAAGAATTACTGTTATTTAAAGTTGATTTTGAGAAAGCGTATGACTCCATTGATTGGAATTATTTGGATACAGTCATGGCCAGAATGGGATTTCCAACTCTATGGCGGAAATGAATTAAAGAATGTATAGGAACGGCTTCAGCATCTGTGTTGGTGAATGGTAGTCCCACAGTAGAGTTTCCTTTAAAGCGTGGGTTACGACAGGGTGATCCTTTGTCACCTTTTCTCTTTCTTTTGGCTGCAGAGGGTCTGAATGTTTTGATGAAGGTGGTGGTGGACTCTCACTTGTTTACGGGGTACTGTTTTGGAGCGCTTAATGGGTTGTTTGTTTCCCATTTGCAGTTCGCGGACGATACATTGTTATTGGGTAAGAAGAGTTGGGCGAATGTCCGTGCTTTACGGGCGGTTTTGGTGTTATTCGAAAGTGTGTCTGGTTTAAAGGTGAATTTCAATAAAAGCATGCTGTCAGGTGTTAACATTAGTGACTCTTGGTTGGGGGCAACAACCACTGTTCTGAATTGTAAGGTGGGGAGGATCCCTTTTATGTACCTGGGACTTCCTGTTGGAGGGGATGCTAGTTGATTATCTTTTTGGGAGCCTGTTGTTGGCCGTATTGCGAAGAGGATGTCTATGTGGAAGAGTAGGTTTTTATCGTTTGGTGGCCGTTTGATTCTCATAAAGTCTGTCCTGTCTTCTCTACCTGTATATGCCCTTTCCTTCTTCAAAGCTCCCTCAGGTATAATCTCTTCTATTGAATCTATGTTTAATAAAAAAAATTTGGGGGGTAGTGAG
>Ga0315914_1002023_pt1 | contig 31018 bp, 18 predicted proteins | sample MpolenodulesMG_FD_203920 | JGI IMG/M metagenome (GOLD analysis project Ga0315914, IMG submission 203920) | Medicago polymorpha root nodule microbial communities from Los Angeles, California, United States - elongated nodules | ecosystem: Host-associated > Plants > Roots > Nodule | place: USA...
AAGATATGAACAGAAACCTCAATCCATTAAATTACTTTTTCTTTTTACAAATCAATCCATTAAATTACTATCAACCCATCTTTTTGACCATGTTGTGCCTCCATTTGACCATATTTAACTATGTACTATGTCATATAATTACAGACACCAAGAGTCGCATACTTCAGAGAAAGTGAGGGAGACACACACACACATAGAGAGAGAGAGAGAGAGAGAGACAGAGAGCGAGAGACAGACAAAGAGAGAGAGAGAGAGAGAGAGAGAGAGAGGTGTTAATGTGTCTAATATGAGTTAAAATTTTACAATAGATGGAAGAGGTTGAGGATAAATAACATATATGTGAAACGACTCATATGCCCATGTCTAAACATTTTGGATAAAAATGTGGTGTCAATCTCATTTGTGTAATTTCTCCTAGTCTAATGTTAAATACAATCCAATGTAAACTTCACAGGAAGTCCCGACATTATTGTGATTTGTTTTGTTAATTTTTAGGTGTCATTTGTGTTGATTTTTTTATCTTATATTTTAAATTTTTGATGATGTCACTCACTTTAATGGAAGTTAATTTTGGTCAATGCAATATTTTAAATTCCTTCACTTTTGGTATTTGGGGGGTCTGAAAAAGGAAAAATGTAGATGTGTTATGTTGAGTTGACAAAATACATGTTTATAAGATATTTTAAATTGATGTGACAATTTTTTTAATTATTCTAATATTTAGGTAGCAAAATTACCCAGTAATCTCTACCTCCATCAACAAACCCATAAATTACCAAAAACTCATTATTTTCCCTTATCATTTCTCTCATGTTTAAATATTTTTTTCATCTTCTTTCTTTTTCTATTTTTTTTTCTCTTCTCATGAAGGAAATGAGTAAAAATGTCCCTTTATAAAAGCTCCACCAACCCATCTTTTTTACCAGGTTGTGTCTTCAACCTTATTTGCCTATTTCACCAAATCCTAGACACCGAGAGTCTCACACTTAAAGAGAAGAAATTAATGTGACATGTGTGAGTTAAACTTTTACATTTGATGCAAGAGTAAATAGTGAGCAACATATAAGTGAAATGACCAGTATACCTAATGTCTTAAAATTTTGGATGAAGATGTGGTGTCAATCTCATTTGTGGGGTTTCTCTTAGACAAATGTAATGATCCAACTCATTTAGGCTTCCTCGGAACTCAGAACTTGAAAACATGAAAACCTGTTAATCCATAAGATAGATGATTACACATGCCAAGTCATTTACAATACATGCCTTAGCCTAAATTTAATAAGAATAAAAGTGCTTGCTTATGTTTGTGTTGTGTTGTGCGTTTGTTGAGAGAAAAAAGAAGGAAAAGGGCTTGCTGAAGTGAGAAGTGAGGGGAAAGTGTTTACAGTGTATTTGTGTTTCCAATGGACCAAAAAAAATTCAGCTTGGGCTGGTGTGGCACTTGCCACAACATGACATGTTTAGGTCCGCCCCTAATTTGGGTGATGAAGCGTACACGTGTATTAATGATGCTTAACTATATTAAACTATTGATGATGCTTAACCTTGAAGAGTGCCAAGTGTATTTTAACATTTGTGCAAGGAAAATGTTTATAATAGAGATAGAGATAGAGATAGAGATAGAGATAAAGATATTTTTTATGATATGTCCTTTCCATTTATATAGAATAGAGGAATTAGAGAAATAAACTAATGATATATTTTCTATTTTTTAATTTTTTAGTGGCTAGATTCGCACAAAATAAATGCAGAACAAACATTTATTTGATCTACCATCTGAGTTGCAATTACTGTACAAATTTATTTGAGCATGAATATGAACTATGAAATTATAATAATTTGAAATATATTTACTAATAATATATTGATTATCAAACAATTAATCAGTTATAAATTATTCAAGGACACCGAGTTTGATTCAGTAAAACAATCTCTCTCGACAAAAATCCGGAATACAAAGATTCATTTACAAAACAAATACACTTTTTGAGAGGTAAAAAAATAATGACTTCCCAGATGTTTATAATTTAGATTTATTTTCCATTGAATAAACGTAGTAATAATATTTACGTGGTTAAAGGTCGGTGTATGAGATATATTAAACAATATATATAAATTCCATGTTAAACAAATAAGAATCAACTTGTTGCTTCGATTTCAAAGTAACTTTTTAAATATTAGCAACAAAAAAAAATTAAACTTTAAAAAATTAACTTAGATATCAATTATTTTGATATGAAAAATAGAAGAAAAAATGCAGCGAATATTTTATATGAATTCTCATGATGCAAAATAAAGAATTTGTAAACTATAATTAGTTATGATAGTGTTAAGTATAAAAAACTTCTACAATGAGTTGAACAAAAGTCAATAAAGTTTAGGGTTCTGCTAACCGGTGCCCTCGGGGCACTAATTAAGTATACCATAAAAGGGAATTATTACCATAAAAGGAAATTGTTTTTAACTTTATTATAAATTAATTACACAATTTCAATGTATTAATTACTATATAATTTCCTTTTTCATATCTTTAACTAATGCCCCGGGAACACCGGTTAGCATTTCCCTAAAGTTTAAGGCTTTGTAGCATACATAAAAAAAATTCACCGCAAATTAATTTCATTTCATGTCCATTCTCCTATATTGTTATGGGTAAAGTTAATTTGATAAATGTCATTATATTTTTAAATGAAATTTAAGATGACATTAAAAATAATTGGGACGAAGAAAAATACTCAAATTAATGGAAAAGATCATGTTGCCTTTTTTTTTAAAATTTGGTTTATGTCCATAATTATTTATTGGGTTATGTTTATGTCCTTACATTTTTTTATTTTTCTTTTTTTCTTTATAAATTTTTAGCTTAAAAAAACTTGTTATAAAAGATGCTTAAAATATCGACAATTTTCCATTTTTTATTTGAAAACTGTCTTGAATACTATTTACAAACGAATGACATATGATGTAACCCAAAAAAAATATTCAGGTAACCAATAAAAAAATGAAAGACATAAGATTTTATTCATTATCATAGTTGAAAAGTGATATCTTTAATATATTGAATTAAGAAAAAATATATCATGTAAGACAAAGGGTTTTTTTTAATGACAAATGTTGGTAATTAGTTGTAAGATTAATTTCTTTTCTCCATCGTACAATTTGAATCATGGAAAAAATCGAAATCAAAAGAAACCATTAATTACATTAATTGAGACAATCGATATGAGATTAAATGATAACATAATTTTGCATAACTTTTTTACTGGACAAAATTTTGCATTAAAAAAAATGTGATTACTCATAGCATCATAATTAAATTAATCGTAGATTCTGGAATATTTTTAGGATCCAAATTTTCTTATCAAAATAAATTGACAAAAAATGATTTGATTTAATTAAATTTTAGGAGAAATGAAAAGGTCATTGGCAAAAAAAATTATGGCATCCGTAAAAACCATGATTAAATGGCACATTCCTTGAGAGTTATTGAAGATGATGTAATAACATTTTCTTAAGACCATGACTTTATGACGCATACCTTTAGAGTTAGACCATACAATTATGTGTCATGAGAAACCATGATTATATCTCAATGAGGTGATTGAAGTTTTTGACACATTCTATTAAAGAAACCGTGATAAGTGTAAAGCTGTCATATTAAATCATACGAAGTTAACTTGTGTTCTTATTATAAAATGTTTGCCCAAATTATATGATACGAACGTGTAACATGTCGGAAAATGTATTTAAGAACATCAGTTACGATTCATCAAATAAAAGTTCATGTGTAATATAACATTTGTGCAAGACAAATGTTTATAATATAGATATAGATAAAGACTAAATCAATTTACAATATTCAATCAAAATAAAGTATTTAAACTCTAACATCTCGGTTCTATATCAAATCAAAATACAAAACATTAAACATTGTCTTGCTAAAAATAATATTGCTCATGTTGGACGCCTTGAAGTCGTAGAATGTAGACACATACTCTCCAATGAGACCTTGAGAGAGAAACATTAACAATTAGATACAAATAAAAAAGAAATCAACCCAATAATCTAGAATCAAGTGATTAAACTTTCAAGCTTTTAAAACACAAAAATTACTTTTTTATGAATTTTTTATGGGAGGAAAAAACACGAAAATAATGAAAAACAAATTGTCTATATATAGTAAAAAAATCATGACATGATCAATTTTGATTGGATGATGAAAACTAAATGAGTCATGTTTCATCTTGATTGGCTAAGAAAAAATAAATGAGTCATGATTCAATTTTATTGGTTGAGAAGAAAGCATTAAATGAAATGAGAAATGAGAAAATGCCAATTGTACTTTTTATTTGATGCAAGGGAAATGTTTACAACAGAGATTGAGATAATTTAGGTGAGTTGACTTCTGGAGGACACATGAAGGTGACATGTCTTGCGACTCAATGAGCGCTTGCAGAGTTACTTAGAGATCCCCCATAAAGAAGATCCTCACGCTAATCGCGAAAATTGAATTCACACCTTTGAGGTTGAGTCAACTCATTATTAGCTGAGTCAACCTAAATCATCATTGATATTATTAGTATAAATAGCTAAAATAGTGAATCAAAACATGTTACTATATAATAGTATCATTTAAATAACATTCTTTTTCATCTGCCCAATAAATGAGACATTTAATAGAATATTTTTATTTAAGTTACCACTATAATGACTCTTAATTTGTTTTATCATGAGTATAATTTATAAAATTTAAACTATTATAAAAAATGAAAAATATTAAATATTTTAAATTAGTCAAATTGAAGTATTCGAAATTTAACGATATTTTTTTAAAATTTACGATATTTTTTTCAAGTACATGAAATATTCCCTTTTAAAAAATGGATATGAAACAATAATAAAAAAGTTAAAATATTTTTTTTAATTATTTTATAAATTTTAAATAGTTTTTTTTAGTAACCTCAATTATTTGAATTTCGATAGCAAATTATTTTTACTTTGCAATATGATTTAATATTGTTTTATTTCATTTAACTCAGGGCTACAGTTAAGGATATTATTTAAACCCATAAAAAAGATATTATTTAAAGAACGTTCTTTTTTATCTTACCACTTTCAAAAAAACGTCTGATCTATTAAACGACATATTTCAATATTTGTAGGATCAACCCAATTCAAATGACACAAAAATATAATTATTTTAAATTATAAAATAGGATCAACCCAATTAAAATGACATAAAAAATATAATTATTTTAAAATAAAAAAAAAAACAAATTTCAAAATTTAATGACAACTTTTTTATGTTAATTTATCAAAAACTTTAAAGTTTGATGAAACATTTTTTTTAACAATGAAAGAAATAATGTCTTTGTTTTTAGTGCACTTATTCACATATTAATTAAAATTGATTACATGGTATCATTTACTTTAAATTAGTAACCTGATTGATTTTTACCTAATTAAATTTTGTTTTTAACTTGTACCAAAAAAAAAAAAATTTGTTCTTAACTTGATCGCATTATTAGGTGTTACTACTATTCTTTTACCCAATTATAAATCATGATTCACTTTTATAGCAAACCGATACAATTCAATTGTATTCAATTATGACTTAAGCAATTTCATTTAAAGTAACCATATTCTATGTGAATCATGCTATGAAAAATTGAGGTGATCAAAGTAAGCAAATAAATTTGGCTGATAAGGATGCAATTAATGAGTTTAAGAATGTAAAAGAGTGATACGTGTACTATGACATTTGTGCAAGGCAAATGATTATCATATAGATTATTGTGTAGTTAGTGAATATGCTTTTGAGATGGAAAATTTGATTTAATGAAATTTTACTTTTGATTTGTAAAACCGGTTTACATTTCCTTTTTAGAATCATAACTGAATTGATTTTGTTTTAATGATTAGTAATCTTTTTTGTTTTGGTTAATTACAATAGTAAATATCATTGATGTCATCATTTTTTAATGATTGTCGTTGTCATTATAATAGTAATTATTCCCATTTTTTTGTCAAAAAAAATTTCATTATTCACATTTCTTTTTTAGAATCAATTTAAACTTCAAAGGCTGGATTTTTTTGTTTAATATCAAATAAATTAGTTTGTAAAAGAGCGCATAGCACATGATAATTGTTGATAGCATGATACCAATATCACAAAAGAAGAAAAAAAACATCAAGATATATACAATCCAAATACAACAGAATAAGTATTTACGAATAACATTATATAAAATATGTTTCAACATCCAAATCGATGTGAAATTACATATTGGTTAAGGAGGAATGTGTGAGAGATACAGCTAGACAAGACCAGGTTGTGAGAGAGAACAATGGGTAGATTGTGTTTGAGATCATACAAAATAAATTTGACCAAAGAAAATACATATTTGAAAAAAATAGCATTAGAAATTTGCAATTAGTAATTAGATACAAATAAAAAAATCAAATCAAACCCACAATCTACCACTGATTAAACTATCATGCTTTAAAAAACACACAAAATACATTTTTTTTATAGGAGGAAGAGGATGATGAAAATGATGAAAAACAATTTGTCTATATATAGGAAAAAATCATATATTAGTTTAGAAATGAGTCATCTTCAGTTTTTATTGGGTCTTAAAAAGCAAATGAGTCATATCCATTTTATGATTGGTTGATAAAAAACAAATGAGTCATAATCAATTATGATTGGTTGATATTATTAAGATTAAGATATGAAATAAAACATTAAATGCACCTTTCAACATAAGGTTGCCACATGTACTATCAAAATAAAATAGGGGAAATGTTTATAATAGAGATTGTAAACTTATTAAGTAGTATGGAGTTGCACATTATATTTGTGTTTAATGTTATCTATGTTTATATTATTATCCATAAATTGATCGGAATCCAATGACTATTAACCATAGCCATGATAGTAGAACTAGTATATAGTGTTCAGTTATTGTTTAGCATAGACATATTTTAAAGATAATTGTGTACTCAATTTGTCGTTCTTAAATCTTCAATGGTCATGGGCTCACTTAAGACAATTGGGAGTAATGACAGCTGAAGAGAGTTAGGGACCAAGATATTGGTCTAACTATTTTGGTCAAATGTTTTAAATTTAATTAATTAGTTAACACTGTATTATTTGGAACGGTTTGGTGCAAGCTTGTCATCAACATTCATTCTTGTAATACCCTGGCTTGTTGCATCCATAGCACATAAATTGACTCTTATCAGCATTGGATCCATCTCTTGTGAAGGGAAATCACTTCTTGAGTTGATCTTTCCTTCTCAACACTCTCTTAATCTTCTTTGAAATGAGACTTATCTCATCCTCATCATCTTCTTCACAAGTTGTTGATCTTCAGGATTCTTCATGAGTTCAAATTCATCTGCTATCACTTTATGAACTTCAGAAGTCTTGAAAGCAATCATCTTGCCTTTCATGATTGGTTTGTCTTCAATGAACAGAAATTCATGAGCTCTCAGTGTTCCAATCAGTTCATCAATTTCCATAACTTTGAGATCTTTGGATTGAGTTATGGCAGTAACAATAGGTCTCCAAAAACTAGAAAGACTTTTGGAGGAGGGCAAATGTATCTTTTCCTTTTTGGCTGGCTTCCTAAGGTTCTTAATTTGATTATATTTTGATCAGAAAATTGCAGCAGTTTGTTTTGTTATTTCCCATATTTCAACTTCAAAAAGGGGTGATAATCACAAGATTTGAAGCTTGTATCAACTTGAAAGCAAACTAGTGCAAAATAGACGGTGCAACAACAAACTTTACCTGAGCGTATTTTTTTGGTAGTGGCCAAGGTTTGAACCCCGGACCTTGCATATTTTATGCATTGTCTCAACCAACTGAGCTAATCTCACGAGGACACCTGAGCGTATTTATCAACATAGTTGTACCCAGAAAAAAATTCCTTCAATTTTATTTTGAACTTGGCAGTTGGCACCATTTAGTCTCTTTATAACATAAAAATACTATTTCTACTATTGATTTTTTTTTTTCAATTACATTCAAACTCCTCTCTAGGTGCAACTCCTTCAGCATCCCAACCTCTTCCATTCTCCCTCACTTCAAACTGCCACAGTCAAAAAAACCTTAACACACTTCTAGGAGTTCCTAAGAAAATTAGGTGTATGTTTGGATTGGCAGTTAGCTTGGCAAAACCACAGCATCGTGATATTGAAGCTCCAAAAGGTAGCTTTTGCCACGGTGACTGACCAAGATTTTGACAATCTCACTACGAATACGAACATGCACTAAGACTAAGACTGATATATCTAAGTGGAGAAGATAGAGAATAATAGCACTTTCATAGTTACCTGTGCTTTTCTTTAACTATATAAAAAATCAGCATAAACCATTCATAACACAAGGTCTCTGATTAAAATTTGATGAAAAAAATAGGGTGCGCAAAACAACAAAATATTAGGAAAGCTCATTTCATTAGTTACTGTGACCTAAAACTTTGTACATTGGTTCTCACTGAGCCAGCCTACCTCCAAAGCAAGAAGAAATATCTGACAGACATGGAAGTAACTCCTTTGGACTCACAAATCAAAGAATGAACAATTTCCCACAATAGAATCTTAAAGATGGATAGTTGTCAAATTATCACCTCGATTTGGTCACAAATTTCTATTATGAGCAAGGCTAGATGATGATTTTGGTTCATAACCTCTCTCATCATGATCAGCATTGAAAAGAAGATTACTCCAATTTGTTGTTGATCTATGAACATTCACAATCCTCGTAGGAACCCTGTCACTATCTTCCCCACCAGATGCATCATACCCATCACTAGTTGACCTCGACAACGGAAATTCCTTCAGAGTCGCGGGACCAGCAACAGAAAGACCTGCAGCAACCCGTCTTGTGGATTCGCCTTCCGCTGGAGGCACACAAAAGGGGTGGATATCAGGCGAATCTAAACTGCTTTCTGGAGAAGATGCAACAATGCCGCCCGAGCTTGACACAACTTGACTTGTCCGTGCTTCAAGCTGGAGAGAGGCTAAACTAGACATTCCGTTGAAGCCTTTGTCGATATTTCCGGAAGAATAGTTTGTCAAGGCTTCCATAGGTAAGTCAGCAGGCAAGCGAATCCGTTTACCTGGCCTCCTAGGGGCCATTCGTCGTCCACTGCTTCCAGAGTTATGATCAGCTTCTAGCCTGAATGGCTCGTTGTTGTGTCTCACTACAGGCTGCAGAATTTTTGATTTTTTTCTTGCTTCTGCAGCGGCTCTTGAAACCTCTTCTGCATTTAACCGTGCCAATGTCCAAGGACTAATTTTGACTGCTCCCGTATTCTTTTTCTTAACTGGTTCTTCTCTTATAGTCTTCTTTCCGAGCGAACTTACGGAAGCTGTTTCTGGCGGCACTACATCAAACTGCAATATGCAAACCATCACATACAATCAGGAAAGATAAGATATATTTCTGAAGTTGCTACTTAATACGCCATAGTATTCTCAGTAAATGTTTCTCATAAATCATCGAAGGAATTTTGCTTGCTTTCTTGATAACGATTATTCGTCAAATGGTATTTCAGATTTTCAGTAAGATGCCGTACTTCAAAATAAAGAAATAAAATATTAACAAATGAAACAGGATTGAATTGATAAAAAGTTACCTGATCATCCACGAACATGCGTGGAGGTGTGCACCATTGACCGCGACGGAAAGTAGAAAAGGAGCTTGCACTGCTTAATCCAGTAATTGAGCTAACAGGCGACATTTGGGGACTCTGCTGACCTCCAACTCCTTGCTGATCCTGCTCCCTCAAAGCTATGATGTAATCATATGTGCTGATTCCCTGAGGTACTCCACAATAACCATAATATTTAGCACTACAATCCTATGAAGCACTAACATAGACTCGGGCACCATACACAACACTAACATGGACACATAAACGTTGATAGTAATGTAAGAAAATAGGTGTGATGGATGTAACCACATATGCCGGTGTGCAACACCGACACGTGTCAGACACCTGACACATCTTCAATCTGGAGTGTAGGTGCAACCATCGTCATGGTTTTATTACAAAAATAAGAAATCATAATTTTCCTCCAGGGAAAAATATAGAGGCCATTGGTAGGAAAAAGGGTAAATGTTCATAATATATAAGCATCATATTATTTCCCATATGAATGTCAATTTCCTTTAACTTTTTGAAATGTCAAATAGAGATTAGAGAGAAGAACAGGTAATTAAAATAACTCCTTCTCCTGTATGAATGATTGTTTGAGAATATACAAATGAAAAGAAGTATGGAAGTACATTTTCTAGTATTGAACAGCTGTGAAAGCTTACCTTTTTAATGAGAAGAATATGAAAGAAAAAAAGCTGAACAAGGGGTAAGGTAGCAATCATAGCCAAAATCGTGCATACTGCCTGTAAAAAGAAAGGAATATGTGCATGAAGTTAAAGAATGATGAAACAAATAAGATAAGAATGAATATTGAGTGTTAAAATGAACAAAAGCAGTACAAAAAACACATGATATACACAGAATTTCAGCAGCATGCTCACCACCACGATAACAAAAGGAACCAGAGAGAAACTGCTGCCCAACTTGGAGGATACGTCGACCGAAAATTCCTTCCTCTTGAGAAAACAGCAGATAAGCACAGCTATCCCAGTCAACCATTGAAGAATAAGCTGCAATCTCAACCCCAATGTGCACAAACCATGTACATACCTGTCAATAGTTAATCAAATGAAATTGACTAGGAAATTTAAAATGCCTACTATTAGGGTTTCTTTAGGTTTTAACATGTTGCTTCAAACAAGTAGTAAGCTGGGCTTAGGAAGGTTCAACATTTGACACTCAATAAAGAGAAATGTTCAAGTACTGGTCAAGGAAACTAGAGCAAACACAAAATTTGTTATACTCTGCCAAACGTCAAACACTGCTTGGTTTACCTTTCCTCATGTTTAGGTTCATTTTGCAAACTATTTAAATATCCTGAGAACCTCTTTTGGTCACCATTTTAACTTAGAAGTTTATGAGTAATTCTACTTAGGTGGTATGGGTAGTTTTGTTCGATAGAAGGTTGTTTATTCATCTCTCTCTTCTATGTATTGAGGGGTATTAAGTTAGCCGGGGCACCTCAGTCAAAGAGGTATTGTCATTTGTAGCAGAAATAATATTATCTCTGTGATACATTCTAACAAACTCCACTATGCCACCTCAGCAGAATATACTGACAAATTGAAAGGAAAAATACTAACCAATAATGGCTCTCAAGAAATTAAAATAGATTGAGAAGTAAACCAAAACATGAGGAAAGTTAAATTGACTATGCTATAGCTGCAACATATAAATGTTGTCGCAATGCCACATTTTTTCAAAGTATAAAACCACTACTTACTAAAGATCTTGTTTCCTATTCAAATTACAGTGTGATGGAGGACAAAAGTAACTAGAAAAGAATGCGAGAATGGTATTTTGAAAAATTAGGTACCCACAATGCTGGTGATCTAGAGATGGTAGGATTTGATTTGTATACGGTTGAGCTTATACAATGATATTGCTAGGGTTGAATGTGGAAATGATAAGGAATGCATAGGTGGACAATTTTTCTTACCAAGAGAAGAGCAGAAACCATAAGGGTGAAAAAATTCCGATAGTTCTTTTTCCCAATACAGTTATTAAGCCACTGCATAATCCAAGTAAATCGTTCAGGATATATGATATATCAACCGATAAGTAATGAAAAGACAAATCAAATTGTCATACTCTGCAATGATGATCAAAGCGATCAACACACTTGTCACAAACTCTACAGTGCTTGCTGTACTTGAAGACCTGCATCAACATCATTCTCAATGATACTTCCTTCTTATATCATCAATATTGCAAGAAATAAATGTTCAAGCATTCATCTAATACCAGAATAAAATCATTTCAAGATAACCCCAATTTTTTAACATAGTTCGTAATATCATGAAGTATTAGATCATGGAATGCACAAACCTCAACTTCACACAAACTACAGTAGAACATGCCATCTTCACTTGCTTGTAGATCAGAAGAGTGCTCATGCGAACTAGAGCAGCTGCATATATAAGCACAAGGAGAGAAAAGCCATAGAAAACAGGATGGTGAAGGCGGTGATGCACTCTTCTTCTCTATTGAAATAGAAGCATCTTTTAAACTTGCTTCAGTTCCAAATGCTTCCTTATCCATAGATTTCGGTCCAATTGTTGAAGCATTTCCATCATTCACGGATGAATTTGATCCCCCTCCTAGTTTAGAATCTTTAAATCCACTAAGCTTTTTGCTGTCTGGAATTTTAAGATACTTTTTGGACTTAAAAACCCCTGGATCTGCTGGATCAGCTGCTGCACACCATATGTACAGTCCAAAGACACAAGTAATCTGGAAAGAGGTGACACATCACTAAACATGAATCACAATAATGGCTTTCATACATGTATATAACAAGCACATTTAAAACCAGACAAAAAATATTGATCTGCATAGACCAGCACTGCCAATCATTGATCGCCAAAAATAGAGATTTGTTCAAATTAAGCTATCCTATAGCACTGTTATAGCTAGTATTGATAACAATTTCTACTAAATACTGTATCGCGAAACAATAGCTATTTGTTCAAATATCACAACGCTACAGTGCTGCTATATCCTCAATGAAACGAGGCTATTTGACAACACTGGCGATAGCAGCCATAAAGAGTCTACATAAAGTAGGTGTAACCAAAAAAGAACAACCAGCAGGAAGAAATATATATTACTCCATAGATCTAATTCTGCATAGTTCTAAAGCCACAATGAAATGAACAAAACATCACCAACCTAAGATCTACATAATCAAATATATTATAATATACTACTGCATAGTTCTAATTCTGTACTTTTTGTAAAATCTTGAAACTGAAAAGGTCAACACAATGCTAATGATTTAGTGACAGTTGGAGTAATAGCCAGCATATGGCACTTTTTTTGCCAACAAGGATGCACAATTAGAATTCATACATAACTGGCTCTACCATCGAAGACGCAAGGAAGCCAACCTAGTATTGAATTGTCACCTGTACTCGAAAACTAAATGGTACTGCATTTGAGCATAATCACGAAGCCATTGCAAAATTTGATGCTACCATCTCAAAGTAACCAAATTCAAGGCAAGGTATCCTGGTTCAAACATTAGGCTCACTTTACATGTATTGATGATTCAATATCCCTCGAAACTGGATGGATGTCACCAGAATTATCAAGACAGTCAAAAAGGAATATGGTAAGGGCAATCCTGTGTTACTTTAGGTTGTGTTTACTTTGTAACAAATCTTCATTTTGTACTTTGTATGTGAGTGTCTGGAATGACATTTGGTTATGGATTCCCATTTTAGATTGTAATAGAGAGATGGAAGCTCACTAGCAAGAATGCATTTTCGGAAAACAACGTTTTGATATTTTCAAAAATGTTCATTTATCTAATTAGAAGTAAACATGCCCTTAGATGTTAAAAACTCAAACTAGTTTGAATTTGGAATCAGAACTTGCTTCATTTATCTAATTTCCATTTATTGTTCATTTATGAGAGAAATAGACTCAAAATTAGTATGACCCATTAGTGGAGTCCGCGTATTAAAATGGGTTCCATTTATCCGTTACATGTGTCTATCTCTCTCATAAATAAACCACGAATGAAGGCTAGATCAATTAAGCAAATCCGGACTCTGAATTTTCAGAATTTCTAACACAAGTACAGTTTAAAAAGTCTTGGTATCAAGTTTCAGTTTCACATAGCTACAACTCAAAAAAAAGGTTGAAAAAAGGGCATAACAGGCAAAAAAACCATGTCACTTCGATGCCTTCATCAGATATATAGACAGTTCCAAAACACAATTGATTGAACAATTCAACAAACTAATCCAGATTGAAGACAAAGCTTAGAAACAAAAAAAAAAAACCAAAATCATGAATCAAAAAGCAACAATCACAGATCTCATTACCAAAAACAAGATAAAGGTAACAGATTGATTGATTTACCAAAGGTGTGTAGAGTCCAGTAACAATATACTGATAAATCTTCTTCCCAACAAAAGGAGCAAAGAACACATAGAAAGCAAAACCAAGAGCCAAAAAAACAGCAATAGCCACCACCTTCAAACAAACATAAAAAAAACAACAATTGTCATAATTACAAAACAACCCAACAAATCAAAAAATTGATAAAAATGAAAACTTTACACTCTCACCTGAAGAGGGTGATAAGGTAACTGCCATCCATTCTTCCTCATCTTTCAGAATGAAAATGCAAACACCAAAGGGTAGCACAAAAAAAAAATACTAAAAACAGACAGAAATGTAGACAACTGTAGCTGATGGAAAACAACAAAAGTTGTTTGTTTACTTCCTTTGATGAAGAATTTACCCTTGAAAGAAAAATGTGAAAAATCAGTGATGTTTACTTTAGGGACCAAGAAAAGAACTTGACTTGCAATGACATGTTGACAGAAAGAGATGTAACAGAGAGAGAGAGAGAGAGAGAGAGAGAGAGAGTGAGAGAGAGAGTGAAGAAATATTTGTCTGGTTCACTCAAAGACAAACATTGCTAAGGTAATGGAAGGTGTAAAGATAAATGATGAACTTTATTTTATTTTTCTTGTTTTTGTTTTTGTTTTTGTTAATTGCAAAGCATTTTACTTTTTAGTAATGAATTTAGATCTATGTTGTGGTGATGAATGATGATGTTGTGGGGTTATGAGCATGTCTAATTTTATTTTTTTTACTTTCTTTTTTGAGTTTTTTCATTCATGTGTTTGTGAAAGATTTTTGCTTAAAATGGGTTAATATGGTGAACTTTATTTATTGTTCAAAACTCAAAATTAACTATCAGTAAGAATTGCTTGTTCAAAAAAATAACTACTAGTAAAAATTGAATTTTTTATTTTTAAATTAATTATTCATTTTGAATCTATTAGTTTAAATACAATTTTACTATTTTACTGGGTTTGATTCATGATTTCAATCATGTTATTTTCAAATCTAAAAAATTTTGGAAATTTTTCTAAGAACTAAATTTTAAATCTATTTTTCTTATAATTCAAATTAAATAATAAATTGACAAATTATTGAGCCATATGGAATACACTAATTTGAGTAAAACATAATTCAAATCTTTTTTTAAAGGAGAATTCAAATCTTTTAAGGAGAATATTAACCAATGTCTCAGAGGTATTGGTTAAACAAACAAAATAAATAAGTTTATATAAAAAGGTAGGTAATTAATATTTCATTAAAAGTAAAAATGTTCAAAAGCAAAAAAATTATTTAAAAGTTCTCTAACTAGTGTATTTGGGACATTAGTTAACAAAACCCTTTACATAGTCTTGTATTTGTGGCTTGTGGATTAGAAAAGTGGTTGAAAGTGTGGTACTAATAAGGCTAAACTACACTTTTTGACCCCTAAGTTTCAAATTGTTGCAATTTTGGCCCCCTATTAAAAAAATGGTAAAAGTGACCCCTCATGTTTAGGGAAATATGCTCTTTTGACCCCCCAACATAAGGGAAATATGTTTTTTTGACCCCTTATCTTTACAAAAAGTTGCGATTATGGCCCCTTTTTTGGGACACGTGGCGTGTTCTCAGCAATTTTGGGACGAAAGGGGCCAAAATTGCAATTTTTTTATAGGGGCCAAAATCGCAACATTTTGAAACTTGGGGGGAAAAATGTGCAATTTAGCCTACTAATAAAGATGGTTAATCATACTTTGGATAGAGATTAGTCATAGATTTTTTTTAAAGGAAAGATTGGTCATTGACAAAAATCTATGGATATCAAATTATCTATATTTGAAGAAAAAAAATTCTTTGGATATCTTGCATAAATATCAAAGTTCTCTTATTTGTGGTGTGGTGCTACAAGCGTTACCTTTTTCCATGGGGAAAATCATGTGTCACAAGCCACTGCATAGGACAGTTGTTTGGTTCTGCTTTTTGTTAATTGCCAACAACCCTTTAAAAGCTTGCTCAGGAAAAACTCTTTTCTCTCTCTTCCTTGAATGAATGTCCATGAAATGAATTATGTGAGAGGGAACATAATCAAATCAAAGCACCAAATGAAATGACCAACCCACTCAGTATTTTTTACTGATATTTGACTCTCATTGTCTTAACTTTATTTTGTAGTATGATTCTTTTTGTTTCAATTGTGGAATAAATACTTGAAAGTTACTGTCTTGGAGTTTTGCTCATACAAAATGAGGTAACTTTGTCTAGTTTAAATAAGATCAATCTTAAATTACTATCGTAAGTACATTTTTATTTGTTTGACTGGTGAAGTTTTCTACAAAACAGAATATTTTTAATGATTTTTTTTGTATAGAATACTATATTGTAAATTTTATTTTTACTTTATGAAAGAAGATAGGGTGAATATCATCTATAATATAGAGTTTCTATCCAAAAAAGATAAATGCATTGCATACTAGTATATCTATGATGTATAATAGTCTACTATAATAGTAGAGACTAGAGAGTAAAACTTCAAACAAATTTCAAAAAGAGGGTGGGGTAAATTTCAATCAATGAACCTGGTGATGGCTACAACCTACATGCAACAACTGTCCTCAATTTCTCACTGGTTACTAAATAGGAGTTACTCAAAATTGTAAATTTGTGGAGCTTGACCTTCCAACTTTTTCTCAAGCGGCAAAAGATGAATAATATTACCAAAATCTAAGTTAAGAGATTTGGATTATATGTTACGCAGTTTTATGTAATGGTCGATTTCCATCGTAAAAAAGTGATTTAAATATTTAAATTTATTTGACTAACTAATTTTCACATGTTTGATCTTAGCCACTCGTATTCGATTAGACGGCTCACATACCTTACAACATCCTGTTATGACAACATGAAATTTGTTTCCTTAAACCAAGATGTTTCTAAAAAAATTACAAACAAGTACTGGTTCAAAAGGAAGGAAAAAAACACACACACACATTACCAATGGAAAATGTGTCAAAATATAAGAGCACCTAAAGGTCAACACTTATACCTACACCAAATTTACATACACAGTTCAATTTGGAATATCACTAATATTTGCATAAAAAAGATTGTCTGGTGCACTAAAACTTCCACATACACATAATATGGGAAGGAATCTCACCATTTAGTGCATTGTATGTAGTCTTACCATGTTTTTATATAAGAGGTGGTTTCCAAGACTTGAACTCATAATATTTATTAATATCTGCATAAGAATTATAAAGAAAATAAAAAATAAATGAAAATTGCATTAGATATTCCCTTTTATTCATGATTGCATAATATATTTCCAGTTTCCACCAATAAAACTTGGAAATTAAGCATGGATATAGTGTGTTTGGTTCAACTTTTAATAGAATTGATTCTAACCGAATTGATTCTAACCGAATTGATTTTGAGAGAATTGATTTTGAGAGAATTGATTTATGTTTGGATACAATAATGTAGAATTGATTAAAAGGAATTAATGTTGTTTGGATAGTTTTGATCAAAATTGCTTTTGAATGTATAATTACTAAAATGGACATAGTTGAATGTATATGCAGACCAATACTAAATGCAAATATATTATTTAATTTAAATAAATAAATTTTTCTATATATTAATTTTAAAATAATAAATATGATCATTAAACTAAATTTTTTTGAAAAAATATTTGTTTTATGTATTTTATATTTTTTGATAAAAATATATTTAAGTTAAATAATAATAGAGTTGGTTGCTAAAAATGATAAAATATAGCGCAAAAGAAAAAATACAGTAAATCTGGACGGAAAAATTGTAAAAAAAAATCCAAAATTTGGTAACTCATGACCATGAATATTTTCTGAGGATAATTTGGTTCGTTATATTTTTTGATTAAATTTGGTTCATCAAATTAAATACAAACCAAAATGAAGGAGAATTGATAAAGGACAATACAGGAAAATAATGGGTTGTAATAATTAAAATATAAAATTTAATGGAGAATTGATTCTAGTAAACTCAAAAGTTAGGAATTGTAGCTTCAACCAGAATTGCTTTTGAAGATGAGAATTGATTTTGAGAAGTTGAACCAAAAATGTTGGAATTGCTAGTTTTCACTTTTGAAGCTACCAGATTTGTTTTTGAAGGATGTAGAAGCTGAAACAAACAGACTCACAATAGCTGAAAATTTGAAAATGAGTAGATGGTTGAGCTTAGAATGATCAAATAAATGTTTTTTACTATAGTGGTCTGGTTAACATCAAGCCATTAGATCAAGTATACTAATGATATTATCATGATCCACATCCACTCACTATATATCACACACATTTTCTTTCTCTCAATATCTCCTCAAAAGTGGATGGGGAGGCAATGCACAAATTCAATCTGAGTGTAGAATAGAAAATGATATATATATTGAGGGGCAAGGTTATTTGGCATTCTGCTATTCCTCCCTCAAAGTCTCTATTAATATGGAGAAGCTTGCACAACAAGTCACCAACAAACATTTGTTCCTCCATTGCAGCTATGATAACAATATTTGGCAATGGTTTGGCTCCCTTCTAAATACTCCTTGTAGTTTTTCCTCAATCTCTGAAGCACTGGATTTATGCAAGAAAAATTGGCCTCATAAGTGTAAGATGGTAATTTTCGCTGATGTCATCAACTGTTTCAACATTATTTGGTTTTGTAGAAATCAAGTCAGGTTTGTTGATAACAAGATCAATCATAGATCAATAATCAACCTTATCATCACAAATAATGCTCTATGTGGTAATCATTCTAAGTTGCTTGGAAATTCTTCCATTAAAGATTTTGTTATCTTAAAAGCTTTCTCAATTCAAATCACTTATAGGAATGCTCCTAAAATTAAACAAGTTATTTGGAAACCCCCTATTTTCAATTGGGTTAAATGTAATATTGATGGTGCCTCTAATGGTAATGTGTTGGGTTGCACTGAATTTTTAATTAGATAGATTAGATTCGACCTATTTGGATTTGATTTATCACGATGTATTTCTGTTTGAGTTGTGTTTGAGTCATGTTTAATCTCCCCGCTCTATTTTTATTTAATATAATTTTCATTATGTTACCCTTAATGAATTTAAGTATAACTGTATGGTATTTCTTTTTTTGGTAACTAGAGTATGGTTAGAATTTAGAAGGAAAGGAATATCATACCTGCAACAGAACGAAAAGATGAGACATATAAAGTTAAAGATTGAACTTGGAAGCAAGCAAAAAAGCATAGGTTGACCGACATATATAAGTGAAATTATCAATGTTTTAGTCATCACAATGAATAATAATCCTTGATTAACGCAAGATCTCAACCAGTTATGGATTGTCTTATCCATTTGGTTTCATTCTATTATAAAGTGCGTGCATTCCAAAACTTAGTAATAGTTTAATGTGATAAAATAATACTATAAGCTACCAATACAAAGTGTATAAGACAAGAAAAGCACATTTGATTCGTGACTTATTCTTTCCATTGCATTGACTACTGATTTGTAAGCTTTTCTAAATCATGTGATGGATATTGGATGCCCGTGACTCTTATAAATACATGTTTCCATGAATTATTATTACCCTATGGTTGGGTGATTCATCCTCATCAGTGGTTTGGTTATTGAATGTCAAAGGGCATATGCAGCTATTTCTCATGTGGATTTCACATAGAGTTGGAAATATTCTGAGTTGGTTCAGCTCTCAAATTTGGTTCTAGTTTTTTTTTTTTTGAAAAAAAAAACTAGGTAAATTTGAGCTGAACAAAGTTTGGTTCTAATTAATATGAGCTTTTCTTTTAGTTTTAACTCGACTCAATTCAAATTTACAAGCAATTCGATTGATTTTGTTGGTTTAAGAATTAATTCTTTTCGTCAAATTTTTTTAAATTTTAAGATATTTGGACTTTTAAATATTTTTAAAAGATAGATTTTGTTTTTTCAAAAAATAACAGTTTTCACAAGCATACAATGTTTAAAGATTATATTAATATTATTTTTTAAAATAATTTATTATATGTATATAATTGAGCCCGCTTATGAACCAACTTCAATACAAGCTTAAATTCTTTTTTGATCGGGACTTGTTACAAATTCTTATCCAATCCTAAATTGTTTAATTTATCATATCATATTACAAGCTTAAATTGTTTTTTATAGAACAATTTATGATAATATGTTTTTGATAGGATAAGTATCTTTCTCAATTATTTTTTTGAAGAGGTTAAAATGAAATATATTACCACATCAAAAAGGTCTTCCTAGCACAAAGTATGCTTAGAAAGAAACACCAAAGTACAAAGTGAGTCAAAACAATAATTACAAGGCAACCGTCAAATCACATAAATAAAAACAAGAAAGAACTGACAATTAGCCAATGCCTAGGAGGGTAAACCGATTGAGCCACCAACCATGATAGTTAGAGGAAAGACTAACATATTTCCCCTTCAACCACATGAAAGTTAACGACTTTATTTTGTCTACCACTTGCAATATTGAGCAATTTTTGGCTTATATTATCATATCCTATCGTTCTAGTCAAATTCTTATCATATGTTTTTTTTTTTAAAAACATACTTTAAAAACTGAGTTAGAATTCAACCTGATATGATTAAAAGGATTTCTTTTAGTTACCTTATAAAATACATATTTTTAAAAATATAAATTTTAAAACATAAAAAATTGAAATATAATAAACGTAAAAATTTATTAAATAAAAATTACAAAATTTCAAATATTAGTTTAAATTAATAGAAATATTAATAATTAATCTAAAAATATATGTAATTTATCATTTTTTTATCTAAAAAATAATAAATTATTATAAGTTATCAAAATATGAACTACAATTTATTTTTTTCAAAATTTTATGTAATCATTTTTTTGATAGAAAAATTACTTGTTAATTTTGTCACAGGTATATAGTTTTGGCATTTATATAATATTCCTTAAAAAATATATATAATGTATACGTGTTTATATTGTTGAACTATGTTTTATAACTGCAGTGCAGTCATGGTTAGCAAATAAGAACGGAAATACTTTATTTACCCAAAAAGTGTCAAGAAACCGAAAGTTCACAACCCAAAAGACTTGCTTCATTTGAGGGCAAAGATGTGGACTCATGAAAGAGAAGAAACAAAATGTGCTGGCCACCATTTGTGCTATGATCACTGATTCGAATTAAGTGAAAATAAGGGATATAAAGTTTCTGATTGGGGAGGGAGAATGAGTGAGGGTCCACTATAATATAAATCATTGACATTGAACTGTGAAAATGGTCCAATTGAGGCCAAGTATAAGATAATAAATATAGTGGGGTGGTTACATTTTAGTATATTATATATGGCAGCAAGATTCATCTTAATATTTTTCCACTAACGTGTAATATTGAAAAGGTGAGTACGATTTGGACACAGAATTTAAGAGTGTTCCAAGTACTTCTAAGCCTTGTGGAAGCATCTTTTGAAGGATCCTTTGTGGAGTTTGTTAGAAAAATAAGTGATAGATTTTCTTAGGCTGCTTTGCTTATTATTAAAAGTGATAGATTTTTTACTACTTTTTTTTCTTCAAATTTATTGGTTCAGTTAAAAAATGGCAAAGCATTTCAAGGTAGTTGCTTGTGATATGTTATTGAAGGCATCACTTTCACTACTTAAGGTGAATATCCTAGTGCCTATAGCTTCTTTTTTTCTTTCAAATATATGTCTTTCTTTTAGTCAATAAAGAAAAAACACTTTGATTAGGTTTGATAGTGTTGATTTTAGATACATGATTGTTTAAATGAATTGAATTTGTAAAATTGGTTTTGATTAAAAATGAATTGAACATAAAATAACTAATATTTCACTATATTCATAATGAATAATAAATTTGAAACCAAAATTAATTTATCTTTATAGAAGCTCTAAATTTTAAGTTCAGGATACATTCGTAAAAACAATTCTATTCGAGAACACCTAAATATATAACGTAATGACCCAAAATCATTGTTTCTGAAATTACTTTTAGCTCACAAAAGTGAACTTACACACGCCTATGCACAAATTCCATCATCATAGCATGTTTGATTGTGCGTTGGGGAGAATTGATTTTGATAAAATTGATTTTGGTTAAAAGTAATTCTGACTAAAAGTGGTTTGTCTTTGAATATCTTCATGTAAAAGTGAGTTTAACTATAAATATGTGTTTGAAAATCAATTCTATAATCAAAAGCTACAAATCCTAACTTCAAGTAGAATCAATTATAGGGCCATAATCAATTATAATCGACAACAACCAAACATGTCAGAATCAATTATACACCTCCCAAATTAATTTTGGTCCCTCTAGAAGTGGAATCAAACATTGATGTCTCAGTAGAACTTCTACATTATTTTAGCACCTCTTTTTGTGAACCAAGCATTATTTATGCCTAGAAGCTAGGATAGTTTTTGTTTTTTTGAAGGGAGAAGCTAGGATAGTTGTGAGTCTGAATCTTTTTTACATGTTGCATATGCTAAATACTAAATCTACTTCCAGAACAGAATGCAAACTTACAATGGAATGTTACTATGTTAGTAGTTGGAATTGGTTTTATGGAGCAGCATGTGAAGTTGAATTAGTTATGTACATTATTGAGAGTTTGTTTGAGTTTAGTTTTAATGTATAAATGTCTAATTTATAGCAACAACTGAGAATGTGTGAGTATGTTTATAAACTTGTGCTGCAGAGCATTGATTAAACAATAAAAAAATTATTATTGAAGGATACAACATTTAAGTAATTGATAACATTACTTACTCAGTTAACATTTGCCATCATTTTATTAGGGTTGAGTAATCCACTAACAATTCAAAACTACTCTAGTTAAAATCCAATTTCTAAACAATCTAAACTAAAATAGCAGAGATAAAGCATGCCCTTTTTTCTTGTTTTGCAATCAACTACATGTTGAATTAAAATCAACACTTAAATGCCTTGCTCAAGCATTGCCCGGACCTTCATTGGAAGACCGTAAAGCCGGATAAAACCAGCAGCATCAGCTTGATCATATATACCGCTATTCTCAAATGATGAGATATCCTGCCTATACAGGCTAAAGGGGCTCTTCCTACCTGTAACAGTAACAGAATCTTTGTACAATTTCAAAGTCACAGAACCTGTTGTGGTCTCTGTAATCTTCTGTATAAAGGCATCCATGGACTCGCGAAGTGGATCAAACCATCTTCCGGCATACACTAACTCGGCATATTTAAGGGCTAGTGAATCTTTGACCTCAAGCGTCAAAGACTCCATCTCCCGTGCAACAGCAAAAAGGATAGTTCCACCAGGTGTTTCGTAGACTCCGCGGCTTTTCATGCCTACAAGCCGATTCTCAACCATGTCGATCCGGCCAATTCCGTGCCTTCCTCCTATCTCATTGAGCTCAGCGAGTAAAGATGCCGGTGAAAGCGTCTTCCCATTGAGTGAAACAGGAAGACCCGACTCTATACCAATTTCCAAATATCTGCAAGACATAATGCCAGATTTTCAACAATGTTAAGGACTGCTTCCAAAAATAATTCCATAAAGCTATCCTGGATAGCCAATTAAAACATCTTATAGCTTATATAAAAACTATTCGATTTGACTTTATCTTTGCTATATAAATAGCTTATACATAAGCGCTTAATTAAGTTGTTTATCCAAACAGGGTCTAACTCTAAATACAGCCTCAAGTTTATCGAAATAAGCTAAAAACAGCTAATAGGCATGTCGTAAGCTGTTTTCATAACTTCTCCTAAAAAGTCTCACAAGTGCTGATGTCAGCAGATAAGCTTAAACAAGTCAATTTGACCAGACCCTTAATTAGTAAAACCACAAGAAGGAAGCTTACTCTGCTTGATCTGGAGCATCCTCCGGGTTTACAGACATCATGTACATATCCTTTTTGGGCTCATTAGCTGGATCTTCCAAAATATCGCCCTTTAGTGATACAGATTGCATATACAAGAGAAACAGTAACATGTTACTCCCAAAATATAATTTTGGAGCTACACTTCATAAAGCATAATCCTAGATCAAACTAAAGATAAGAAATTTCAGACAATGCAACATAGAAATGATGAAGTACATTCCTTTCAAGAATTCATATGGTCTCTAGAGACCGCGAACAAATGATAGACCCGTTGGCTACAGACTATAAAAAAAACTGATTTTGGTATTCAATAATTTATAGATTATTTTTTAAAGATTTTTAAAAAAAGCGGAAGCCATTTGTGTTTGTTTACCGTAGTGAAAATCACATTTTAAAAAATAAAAACAATCTATCAAAAATGTTTTTTAAGAGAAGCTACTCAAAACATCTTATAAACATATTTTAGTTTTTCTTTAGATTCCCAATTTTTTAAAAGTTGTAACAAATGGATGAAAATTTCTAAAAGTGGTTATGTTTTATTTTAAGAAAAAGATTTTTAAGAAAGAAGTTGTAACAAAGTAACAATCAAGTCGGGGATTTCTTGAAATACTTCAAAAAGATATGGTTCACACCTTTAGAAACACATTACAGTGAATCATAATTTTTGTCCTTCAAAGATTCAAGTGTCATCACTTGAGCTCTCAAGATTTTTGTTAACAATTTAGTGAATCCATATCATTTTGGTCATCTGTTACATTATGAATGAAGGTCTTCTAACAAATATTAATGTGGCGAGTAGGTAAAGGGTCATGTGTGCTTCCAAACATGAAGACAGCTATGTCAGCATCCATTTGAAAGCCTTCCAACAGAGGATGATAAAAGGGCCTAAATGATGAAACTTAATATTAAGAATGAACTAAATTGATGACTAAATTCATTAGACTGAAGTTATGAAACTTGTATAATCACAGGGTTTTTTGACATTTCAATGAATATATTGAATCAATTCAAAATTTGTAAATATTGCTATGATTTGTAACAAAATATATATTCTTATATACCATTCTTTGAGAGACCAAAGTTATTACTTTGAAAAGATCATCTGACCTTAAATTCAATAGCAGCAAAGACCAAAAGAAAAAACAGACAAATCATTAGGCTTAGCCAACATTCATCACTATAACTAGAGCTAGATTGAGGATAACCGCAATGCATACCTCATGGCTAAGATGCCATAGATTCCTGTCCCTGCTATATATGGATTTCTTTGTCACTGGAACAGGAACATTATGCTTTTTAGCATACTCAATGGCATCTTCTCTCCCAGTAATATCCCACTCCCTCCATGGAGCCACAATGTTTAGCTTGGGGTTCAGAGCAAAGAAAGTGAGCGCAAACCGAACCTAAATGTTTATATATAATAAATAAATCAGTCAAAATAATATAGTTGACATGGCATAGTATTGCAAGCATAATAGTATGACATACCTGATCATTTCCTTTCCCTGTACACCCATGGGAGACAGCATCAGCTCCAACTTCTTTAGCAACATCCACCATGGCCTAACAGTCAGCACACATCAGTCAATACAAGTTTATTATATTTTTGGAGCGGAGGGATGAGTATGTTATGTTCCACTATCATTGTCAATTTACAATTGAAATGGTTTGACCAATCAAAATGAAATATCAAACTTCAAGCCGAAGTACCTTTGCAATTACAGGACAGGCCATTGAGGTCCCAAGCAAGTACTTCCTCTCATAAATAGCACCAACACGCAGGCAAGGAAATACGTAATCTTTAACAAATTCCTCCTTCAAGTCCTTTACGACTAATTGAGATGCCCCACTGGCTTTGGCTTTAGCTTCTAAACCACCCAATACTTTTATACCCTACAAAATTAGTTTTGTTACGTGCCTCTCTTCCGATAACCAATTTAGACAACAATAATCTTGAACTAAAAATGAATTTTAAAAGTCAACACATACTTGGCCAACATCAGCAGTGAAGCAAACAACATCACAGCCATAATTCTCTCTGCAACACCAAAATCATTAAATAAGATCATATAACAAGAACAAAATTATCCAACAATAGATAACTTCAAAATGGTTTATGATATTTCTATAGCCATTCCACAAAAAAGATAAATTACATCTCTAAATTACTTGGTATTTGTCATTCGTGATGAAATCTAGCAGAAAAACAACGAAGAATGAGAAAACATCTATACCTCAGCCAAGGGACAATGACCGATGTGTCTAAGCCACCACTGTAAGCCAATACAACTTTATTCAATTTTCCATGTAGGCCACTACCTTTCTTGACTTCAGAAACTTCTACATCCGTATCACTGCGCAATATTGCTTTTACAACTGCATGTCATGTGAACTTCAATAGCATTACAAACATTAAACTTAAATATCAAATAGCATTAAATCAATATAATCCACCAGTGAACACACAGTGCCTCCAGTGAATTTATCCACTTTCAATATAAATAACCCATGACCTTAAGAAGCCACAGTTTACCCCTCCAGAAATTTATTTGTATTATTTTTATGACAAAATTCTGATAGGAAATGCTCATCTTCAAAATCCAAGTGAAAACAGATGAGTCAATTCCAACAGATAAAGAATTGAATTGGAGACACATCATGTTAATAGCTAATAAGGTCTTAAATACTAATTATATGATTCAACTATAAAGAACAATAAGAAATAGAGGAGTGCTAGGAACACTCTCTTTCTAACACTCACTCTCTTATTGGGTGAAATCTATGTAGGTCTCACACTTTGGAAATGGGTACCACATAAAGTGGTGAGAGCCACATAGATTTCACCCAGTAAGAGAGTGAGTGTTCCTAGCACTCCTCCAAGAAATATTACATGCAAATGACTTAGGGTCTGTTTGGATTGGTTTATTTGAGCTTAGCTTATCTACTAGCATATGTACTTGCGACGCTATTTTGAAGAACTTAGGAAAACAACTTATGACATATTCATGAGCTGTTTTCAGCTTATTTCCATAGACTATCCAGGATAGCTTATGAAAACAACTTATGAATTATACGAAAGCAGTTTGACCTTATATTATCTTGGGCTTGTTTGGATTGGCTAACTTTTGAGCTTATGAAGAATAGCTTATGCAAATACATAAGCTTTTATGTTAATTTATAAGTTCTCACTAACGAAAATTTTATATTCATAAACTGTTTTTTCATAAACTACCTTGACAAGCTTATGAATAATACATAAAAGGTTATTTACTTTCATAAGTTGTTTTGCATAAGCTCAAATATAAGACAATCCAAACGGGCCATGTATTATAGAAATAGCTTATTCATAAGTGCTTATCACTATGAGTTGTAAAATAAGTTGTTAACCTAAACACTAGCTCTTGGACTCAACTACACATGATAGAGAAAGTCCAAAATAAATACCAACACAAATATATATACGAAGTAAGAACTTATATTTGTAAACTTAAAAGATCACCTCTTTGAATGAGCATGGGTTAGCCTTCCATAACCGATTAAACAGAATGTGGTCTGCCAATAAAAATCAATGAGACAAAGAAAAAAGAACTAGATGCGAAAAAGTTGATGAAAGTGAATAAAGATAGCATTTTTGAAAGAGTAAAACCTGTTGAATGTAGGGAAGGAGCAGAAGTAGTAGTGCATGGATGGGAAGGAAATGATTTCAACTGAGCCATTGCTGAACTGAACAAGAACAGCAACTCCTCACCTACGTTCTAGAGGTGAAGTTAGCCGTGAGGCTACTTCCTCTATTTAAACTACTGTAACCCTGTTATTTTTCCAAAATCAACGAGAATACAACAAACTTCTACTGTAACCCTATTATTAGTTTTCAAACCATCATTGGAATACAATACAACACACACTCATCTATTCTCTGAAATTTTACAAAGCCCGGTTCCGATCCAGATCCAGATCCAGGGACCTCTGGATTAGGGGCCAACCATAACTCAACCTTACAAAATCGGCTTGTAAGATGGGGTGTTTTTCTTTATAACCTCTAGTCAGACCTTATCTTTAATCTACATGGGACTTGTTTTTCCAATATTAATTAATAGCCACAACAGTCAACAGGGCATAAACTCTGGTGTGTGTAATAGATTAATAGCTCTAAGACATGTTTGGATTGACTTATTTGACTTATCTACTGGGATAACCACTTGTGATACTGCTTGGAAGAATTAATGAATTGAAAACAGATTATGATATGCTGATACCCTGTTTTTAACTTATTTTCATAACACCTCTCCAAGACAGCTTATAGATTATAGAAAAACAATTTGACTTTATTTTATCTTGTGTTATTAAAATAGCTTATTCATAAACACTTATCCTATAAGCTGCAAAATAAGTTGTTTATCCAAACAAGCCACAAGTTAAAAGCACAACAAGGCACAATAGCATGTGACATTACAGTAAAAACAAAATGTAGTTAAGATTCCAAATAGACTGAGATGAAAATGGAATAATCATAGAATTACATAATGTAGTTAAATAAATAGTTCAAATCGTGAATTTGATAGAATATATAATAAAGAAAGCGGAACCGTGCCAAGAAGTAAGAACTCGCCGTTTTCTACGTTTGCCATTTTTTGAGAGAGATTATTTATGAAAACAGGTTTGCGAGTTTGGGTTTGGGTTTGGGGTTTTTCTTTTTTGATTATAAACCCTTTTTTCGGAATGATTTTGTTGTTTCTATTAACTTAACTATTATGAATTTCGTACTCGGTCTTGAATAAGTAAGTAGTCCTGATGTGGCACTAGATTTGCGGCTCTCTCATGCCAAAAAAGGAATCATGGTAGATGGTTGCTCAATAGCCTCTCAAATTGTTCGATTGATTAAATTGTAATCTTTATTGATTTGTGTGTAAACCATAATCGAGTTGTAACTTTTGATCGTTTTATCTTTGAAATGTGAGCAAACTTAAGAGGTATATTGAACAACCACCAGCACTAGATAGATAGGATTGGACCTATTTCACATGTCCGGTCTCGGTGTATCAAAATATTCGATAGTTTGAAAATTGCTCTTTAACACTTAGGGTGTGTTTGGTTTAGAAGAGAAGTGAAAGAGAGAAATAAGCAAGAGAGAGTTTGGGAAGAGAGAAAGAGATGGGAAATAGACAAGATTTGATGTATTGTTTGGTATAAAAGAAAAAAGAGAAAAATACAAGAGAAATAGATAATATTGCTAAAAAGACAATATATGATGTATTGTTTATAGAGATGGGAATAGGCTAGGCCGAGCTAGGCTTTGCAAGGCCTAAGTCTGGCCTGCCATATTTTTTTAAAGCCTAAGTCTGGCCTTCTGAAAGCCTGGTACAGCCTGCTAGCCTGTTTAAAAGCATATATCTTATCAACATCTTTAAATAAGCAATATGATCTAAGTTTAAATGGACTAGCGAACAAAGTTCAATTATATTAAACTCTCTTTTGATAATCAACACGAGGTTTTAGGGAATTCGACTATATATTGTATTATATTTCTATTCTAGTTTATAATAGTACATTTATATGCAAAAAATTAATGTATACTAATAAATCTTAAATTATTAAAAAAGTTTACAAATTTATATTTTAATTCAAAGTACAAAATATAATATAATAATAAATAATATTATTCATATTAATTAAATTGGCCGGCCTAATAGGCTTACGAGACTTTTTGAGAGGCTCTAACCTGACCTTTTAAGCTAAATAGGCTTTAAAAAAAAGCCTAGGTCTTATCTATTTAAGAAAAAAGTCTAGCCTGGTCTGACCTGTCGTAGGCTAGGCCGGTCTGGCCTATTCCCATCCCTAATTGTTTAGCATGGGTCAGTGGAGTTTTTTTCCACCATGGGAAAGTTGATTATGTCCATTAGATTAAATGAGGAACACATTCTTATCATACTCTCTCAACACTATATTATTTTTTACACTATCTTCCATCCTCTCTTTCATGTCCCCACACACCTACACCACCACCACTAACCACCTTGACCACCACCGCACCACAAATAGAGCGACTCATTCCCTTGCATTCACCATTTTTAATTTGATCTTTCATTTCCAGTCATTGAACATTCTGTTTTTTCTTTCAAACCATTCTCTTGAGCAATAACCAACTGCTCTCATCTTCAATTTGTTCCCTTCTTTGAAGAACAATCAAAGATGAAGAATTGCTTTCTTTTTCCCTCAAAACATTCTCTTGTGGCCTAACAAGCTGCTCTCCATGTTCATCGTCTGAAACAAGATCTGATGCATTTTTGAAGCGGCACCAGTCTAGTGAGAGCTGGATTCTGAGTTCACAACTCTTTTCTTAGCTGGGTAGAGCATAATGAAATTATTCTAATTACAAATTTTAAGATGTATCAGCATCCTCATTTGTAAAATAAAAGAAAACGAATTCATAAAAGTTAATACATTTATCAATTACTTATAGGCAATAAAATGGATCAAGAGTTCTAGAATGCCATTTATATCAATCAATCAAGGAAAAGAAATATTTTAATCATTTAGAACAAAATGAAAGCAATACAAAGTTAAGTTGCAGCGCAAATCGATTTTAATGTTAAATAAATAATCAATGTGAAATTAAAGGTGAGATAAATGGGTTCAATCTTTCTCCAGATGTTAAAATTAAGCCGAGTCAAATTGGATTGCGATAAAGATAAATATGTTGTATTTGTTTAGTTTGATGGTGGTGGTGAAAAGATGGAAAATGGTAGAGAGGTTGAAGACAAAGTGTGGATAGACTATGATAAAATCTATGTTCCTCTAAAATCTAATGGCTAAAAATAACTTTCCCATGGTGGGAAATTACTCCCCTTCCCAGGCTAAATGCCAACATTGTTTGGTATAAAAGAAAAAAGAGAGAAATACAAAAGAAATAGATAATATTGCTAAAAAGACAAAAATGTTCTTTAAAAGACAACATTATAATTTATGATTAATTAAAAAACCAATGGTATATTAGACTTTTTTTGTCCGCTTCCCTCTTTCTCACTTTTGAATAGAAAACAAAAAGGTATGAGACCCACCATTTATTCTTCTCTCTTCTCAATTTCTCTTCTTGCCAAACAAGAGAAATCTCCAACTTC
>Ga0315914_1002024_pt1 | contig 31017 bp, 11 predicted proteins | sample MpolenodulesMG_FD_203920 | JGI IMG/M metagenome (GOLD analysis project Ga0315914, IMG submission 203920) | Medicago polymorpha root nodule microbial communities from Los Angeles, California, United States - elongated nodules | ecosystem: Host-associated > Plants > Roots > Nodule | place: USA...
GAAGAAAAAATAATTCTAAGAAATCTCATGTTTTTATGAGAGACTTTTTCATGCTAAAATTTAACTAGAAAATCTTATTTATTTTATTATTTCTACGAGAAAGTTAGAGAGAAAGGAGGGAGAGAGAGAGGGGGGGGAAGAAAAAATAATTCTAAGAAATCTCATGTTTTTATGAGAGACTTTTTCATGCTAAAATTTAACTAGAAAATCCCACAAAATCCATTTTATAAAACAATCTTTAGAAATACGAACGATTTTGAATACCACAAGACTTTTTTTAAGTGATAAAAAGTCTTGATTGAATACCACAAAACTTTTTTAAAATGACAAAAAGTCTTGATTGAATTCAACAAGACTTTTATTAAGTTGCAAAGAGTCTCGATTAAATACCACAACACTATTTGATAATAAAAAAGTCTTTTAAAATCTCTTAAAATCTCAATCCAATACACCCTCCTAAGTTTTGTGTTGCCCAAACAAGAATATAACAGGCACTCAAACACTTCACACATACAACTGAAATGGAGACCACCGTACTCTCAAAAAGAAGAAAAAGAAGAAAGCGGCGAAGCAACCGAAACCCTAACATCGCCATTTCTTCTATGTCACCAACTGTCACTGAGATACAGCGATCCACCGAAACCCTAACACCACAGTCGCGTCACGCGCCGCCACTGCCCACTCTTCCTTTCGAATTGGTCGCAGAAATTCTATGCAGGCTCCCTGTGAAGTTACTCTTACAACTCCGGTGCCTCTGTAAGTCCTTCAACTCTCTTATCTCCGATCCCAAATTTGCAAAGAAGCACCTTCGTTCGTCAACCACGCCCCATCACCTTATCTTAAACTCTAGGAACAGTTCAGGCAAGTTTGCTCTCATTGTTTCCCCAATTCAATCTGTTCTATCAACTTCTACCGTTCCAGTTCCACAGACACAACTCAGTTACCCTGATTGTCTCACAGAGGAAGATGAATTTGCTTCTCCTTATAAATGGTGTACTTGCGATGGCATCATTTGTCTCACCACTGATTATAGTTTCGCTGTTTTGTGGAACCCTTTCATTAATAAATTCAAAACGTTGCCTCCTTTAAAATATATTTCACTTAAAAGATCTCCTTCTTGCTTATTTAGTTTTGGGTATGATCCTTTCGCCGATAATTATAAGGTTTTTGCTATTACCTTTTGTGTCAAGAGAACTACAGTTGAAGTTCATACTATGGGTACGTCTTCTTGGAGAAGGATTGAAGACTTCCCATCTTGGAGCTTTATTCCTGATTCAGGAATATTTGTGGCTGGTTATGTTCATTGGTTGACATATGATGGTCCGGGTTCTCAGCGTGAAATTGTTTCTCTTGATTTGGAGGACGAGTCATATTATGAGGTTTCGCCGCCTGATTTGGAGACGGATTTGTGGACCTTAGGAGGATCGATGTGGGATCGCCTGTGCATCTTTGCAAGTAATGAAATGTTTATGGATGTTTGGATTATGAAGGAATATGGAAACAAAGAGTCTTGGACTAAATTGTGCAAGGTTCCTTACTTGGAAGATCAAAGTCGGAGGTTGCGTGCTTTTTACAAGGCTTTCTATCTTTCTCAGGATGGCCAAGTGGTGTTGGATGCATTTGTGCCATTGAAGTTGGCTGTATATGATTCCAAAACTGATGCTTTGAAGATTCGTGAGATTCAAAATAGAAATGGTTGGAAGGATCCAAAAGTCTACATTGAGAGTCTGATATCACCTTGTTCTTAATACCAAGGTATGCTATGTTATGTCATTTGAGCATGGGATTCAACCACAGCTTATATATTGTTAATTTTTGTATATGATATATTTATTTGCATGTTTTGATTACTGTTATTGTTAGTTAATGGCAGATGGAACTTGTTGTTTTCAATTGCTTATGCCAAGGATTTTTATATATTTCTGAGGATGCGTAAGTCTTGTTGAATTTTCATGAGTTGCGAAGCATCAAATTGAAGTTGGTTGTACACGATTCCAAATATGATGCTTTGAAGATTCTCAAGATTCAAAACATCAACTGTCGGATGGATCCATAAGACTAAATTGAAAGTCTGATATCACCTTGCTCTTAATGTCAAGATGTAGATGCTATCTTTTGTCGTTTAAGCATAGGATTCAACTCCAACTTTTATATGTTTAATTTCTATTTGTGATATGTATTTGCATGTTCTGATTATTGCTGTCTTTTTGGATCATTGTTACTGGTAGTTTATGGCAGATGCAACTTGTTATTTTCATTTGTTTGTTGGTTTGAGTTGTTGTTTGTTCAATCAATACTTATGGGATTGGCTTAGCCCTTGTCACAGTAATGTGCAATGAGTTAGAGAAAGTCTAGTACTATTTAATTGTTCATGTTAATGCTTAAGATTAGTGCATGTATATCTGGGGGGAGACGCTTTAATTCCTTGAATATGCAGTGAGGTAAGACAATTACTACATAACAGTCATCACAAAGCCAATTACTACATAACTTGTCTATGCACTATGCAGTAAGACTTAACTTAATCAACATTGATCTAAAGGAATCAAATATATAACACGACTCAACGTTTTTCATCCCCCAAAAACTGGTTCAAAGATCAACATGTAGGGTATGATTACATCCTGCATGACTGCTAAACTTTAAAACCAGGTGAATAATCAATATATCAAATCTCAAAGGCCCGTAGTCATACTTTCCTCTACGAAATACAACAGCAACCAAGCCTTTTCCCATTAAGCGGGGTCGGCTATACTTTCCTATACCGAATATTCATAACAAAACTTTCACATTCTTTTTTCTTGAATACTGCTCTTGGTTGTGACATACAACATCTCTTTTCATTTGTATTTGCCATCAAATCTCCGAAGTACAGTTAAACAATATTCTGAACTCACAATCGCAACTCTATTATGTCAATTTTTTATACATAAGCATATATAGCCGAACCCCAAATAAGAAAAACATACAGGACAAAAGGAACCCTGCGAGAAGAGCATGACAATGACAAGAACAAGGTGTTTTTATTTTATTTATATATTTGTATAATTTGTATAATCACTCATAACCAGTAATTGAGATAAGTTCACCTGTCAATTCCGCCTGTTAATACAAAACACTTACAGCCATCAAATTTATATTTAATTACAGTACTTGACCAATTGATAAATATATTTTGTCATACATCTTTGCTGCCATGGCTAGAATTTCTAACTTTGATACTCTTGATGAATAGTAAAACTGTTTAGTCCATGGTTTTTCATTTCTGGAACTGAAGCCAAGTATTTTACTGGTCCATATTGAGCTAGTTTTTTTCTTAATTAATTAATTTGTGGTATGCATTTTGCACAATAAACAAATAACGCTAGCTTTTGGGTACAAATTTGCTACATATGCCTTGTGAAGGAAGTATGCGATTCAGTTTTGGGAATTGAGAGAGATCTAGTATAAGCTGCAGGCAATGACACAAACTTCTCAGTTCGTCCTACATAAGCTCGTTTTGTCAAATTGTCATAATCGTTGTCTTCGATTGCATCTAAGATCTTGCGATACAATATTAATGAGGACCAAACCTGCAAATCACACATAAACTATATTAATCTCTGCCCATTACCTATAATGACATATAAGCATGGCATCATAATGCACTAATTGGTATGCATGCCAATCTTAAAAATCATTTGATTCTTCCACTTTATAACTGGAGCTGGATAATCTTGTGTCTAGAGGAAATTAATCTCATACTGAACTTAATTCATTAAACTAATATCATCGGTGCGGAAGGGTTACATGCAGTGCTTGATTGTTTTTATATTGTTAATATGTGGTTGAGTAGATTCGAAAAATGTATGTACCGGCCAACGGCTTGCTTTATCAAGGTGAGAAGCTCCTTCTTCTGCTGAGTTGAAGTAGAATCTTGCCCTTGCAATCTGCTGTTTCATAAACTCTCTCCATGGTTCACTCACCTTTCTTGAGAAAACATCCTTGTCACATAAACCAAACTCACCAAGTTCATCTTGTGGAAGGTATACTCTACCTCTTAATGCACTAGTCAAACAAAATCATATAATTCTTTAATTAATATCATATATCATATTAAAATAATTCAGCAGAAAAGTGAATATAAGTGAAGCAAATCAATTAGAATTATAAACTTACTCCTCCCCTACATCTCTAAGAATATTTGTGAGTTGATTTCCAATACCAAGATATAATGCTGATTTATATACACTTTGAGCAGGGATAAGGGATTCTGGCGCGATTCCCATTACTGGAACACTCATCAAACCAACTGTTCCCGCCACATAGTAGCAGTAAAGATATAATTCTTCGAAATTTTTGTATCGTGATTTCCTCGTATCCATTCTCATACCTTCTATCATGTCCCTAAAAGGCTGCAATAAAACAAGCATTATCTCATTAGTTAAATTACAGACAGAAATTATAACAGAAAAAACACTTAAAAGATAAAACACTTACAGACAGAACATATTTGTGATTTTTCATCGCTAATTCATTTTTTCTAGTAGTGTTAAATATTAATCTGATTCTGGAAGTATGAGAATTGATAGTTAAGGAATTTTAGCTGTCACCTTAATATCCAAGGGAAACTTGGAGATTGTATCTGCAAGAGCAGCATCAAGCATGTCATAAGGATGTCCATTGAAAATGTCATGCAATCTTTCTTCCCATCTATCAAGAACAACAGAGCTCATGTAGTCAGCATTAGGACCATCAACAAGCTCATCTGTCCTCCTGCACCAAACTGCAAACAAAGGTATCAATAAATAAGATATATTTTGACTTGCAAAACTAATTGCAACATTGTTTCTATCTTGATCTATTGTAATTTCCTACCATATATAGCCCATATAGCCTTCTGTCTTTCTTCTGTCATAAGCAAAGTTCCTGTTTAAGAAATGAAAATGAAAATTGTTAAACTTATGGTATCAAAAAGAGTGCAAGAAATTTTGATACAATTTTATAAAAGAATTGTCAAGTTTGTTTACCAATCAAGTTTCTAAGAATCAAAATAAAGGATAAATAATCAGTGCATGTTTGAATTGACGGTGAGTGTGGAAAAATTCAGTGTGCCACGGTGATTTTGCCAGAAACTACACTTTGGAGCTTCGACAAAATCATAGCTCCACCGTGATTTCCTTAAACTCACCGTGATTCCAAAGACGCATTTAGAAGCACATACTCTATATTTTTACCTAGATAGAATGTCTTGGCATACTCTGCACAGATATTTCTGCACAATTCATAGGCATCCTGGAGAAAACTAGGCTCAAACCGTGGCTTGAAATTACTAGAACATAGAGTGTCAAAATTGGATGTTTGAGACTGCTTTTCAACAACTTCTTGTACATGTAAATCAGCAACAGAAACTCCTTGTTTTGACAACTGGGGAAAGGTGGTTGTTTTATGTTTTGGAACCATGATTAATTCTGATGTTATAACATCATATCTTCTATAACATGGTTTTCTGGTAGTCCCAATGACGGAAGACTTTGCTGCCACAGAAAATGGTATACTCATTTTACTATATGATCTACTCTGAAGGTTTAACAGATGAGTAATACTTTTAAGGTATTGCTGTCAAATGAATGTGGAGGAAGAAGCTATATATATCAACTACTAGGATTTTTTCCTTTAAAAAAAAAACTACTATGATTTTTTTGTTGTTGTTGCATTCTGTATTGTATTGTATTGTAGCAATCACTAGATTAGGTATATAGTTATATAGTACATAGATAGTGAAATGAACAATGGTTGGTTGATCGTTTGATTCATTTTTATATATTTCTATCCTTATCCATCCTTAGAAAATTGGGGGTGATATAAAATATTTTCTGAAGGGTAATTTTATTTTATTTATGGATAAAGCGTAAATTTGGAATACATTGTTGTGTGATTATTTTAAAGCCACGTTAAATTTCTTGTATATTGGATAACAATGAGCGTTTTCCATCTTTTCAACTTAATAATTCATTGAATTTCATATTACATTGTTTCACACAAATTATAAAAAAATAATAAATTACTCCTTTTTTTAGGCAATATAATTTTGTCTTATTAAAAATTGATGTATTTATCATTATCACAAATAAGATAGAAAATGATGCACATGGTATTAATTAGATAATATAATTGTAAAAAATTTAATACTATATTAAAAATGACACTCGTTTAACTCAACAAAAATAACATTCATTCATATTCAAACTCGGGGCATCATAGTTTGTGTGATTTTTAAGAAGTATTTACTACTTCGTCAATAGATATAAAAAATGACTTTTTTATTTTACAACTGTGATGCTTAGGATTTGTATATTCCTATACACAAATTCCAATTGCTTGCTTCTGTACTTTTGATACTGATCATTTTCTCACGACCTCGTCTTTAAATAAAATAAACTTTGAAAATTTATGCAATATCAAAAAAAAAATGTAGCATTTGTATAACATACTTTAGGTCACATCACACAGTTTGGTTTGATGAAGAACTTGGTTTACAATAACAAAGATGCTTGTTTTGTCTTGTAGAAGGCCACCTAAACTTGATTGTGTCTTCTAGTTGAGTTCCTTGAAGAGAATCATAGTGATTTTGATGCCTTTCCCAACCCCCACGTACGTATGTTCTTCGATTATACCTTGGTTGTGTGGGGTTAAAAATTCTTGTCTCGTCCTATACCTGTTGTCTTTTAAGTACACGCAATATGCTCACTGATCATTTGCCGGAGTGGCATGCTAGTAATTATGCGTACACATGCTACAAGAATTGCTCTAGGAGCTTCTTATCTTTCAGATTTATTGGATTGTAACTTTCAATCATACAAAATATGCTGGAAGTTAGAATCTAATCATTGTTTTTTAGATCATAGTATAGATTTCGGTCAATTTATTTCAGATGTTGAGCTATTTAAGAGCGCATACGCAACAATCTTCTCCACACACTAGGACTTCTATTTAGGGCAAAGAAAATGTCATACAAATGATTGTGGATTTGATTTTTGAATAATGAACTGGCAACTAGTTTTGTTAGTGGCGGTTCGAACTCTGACATCTGTACATATTGTACATTATCCCTTACCGAATGAGCTAAGCTCACTGCTCATAGGGACACAAAGTTCGTGATTTATGATAGGAGAAATACTTAATTAACCACAACTTCAATTAATTCTTAAAAAAAACCACAACTTCAATTAAAAATAAATGTATTATGTGACTAAAATATTTTGCTTTTAATTTTTTTTTCTTCGTATGTGTGTGTTAGAATAGTTTTTATTTGAGATTGTGTGTAACACTTGCTCCATTTGAGAGTATGCTAAAATAATATTGCACATGTTCAAATCTTATTAATTTTTGCTCACCAAAAAAAATCTTATCGATTTTTTAAAACTGTTTTTAGTTTTTGTGTGCAAAAACAATATGAACATGTATAATCCCTAAAAAAATGTATCATATAAGCAATAACTTTTTCTTTTTTTTTTAAAACAACCAACCATTCATTTGTTTTTAAACAACCAAAATGATATTTTAACAACCCGCTTTTAAACACATGGTGTGTCAAAAGGGTAAAAAATACAAGCAGCCCAGAAGCTAAAAAATAAAGGAGCAAAAACACACACAAACGAAACCGATAGTAAAGAACAAGGGTTAAACAACTCGTTCAAAAAACACGAAAACAAAATCGACGGTCAAACAATCAGAGTTATGAACACCAATACAACTAATTGGATTAATCCATCATTGATTAAACTCACACATGAAAGCTTTATGCCAAAAAAGCAATTTTAATTTCTCAAACAAATTGTCACCACTCACATCTTTTTTTTTGGTTGGTAGTGACACTCACATCCTTTTGATGAAACAAGACTTGATTCATATCTTTCCAAATGCACCAAAAGCAGGCCAACCAAATCAAGCTAGATAACAAACCAAAAAAGTCATGGACATACAACATAGTACTCCCTTCGGTCTCAAATATAAGAAAAGATTCATTTTCTAGGTTCATTGAGTAGTTAATGTATGTGGTCTACCTTGTAAAACACATACATTAATTATTCAATGAACCTAAAAAAAGAATTTTTTCCTTATATTTGAGACCGAAGGGAATAGTATATATCACATACCTTCGGCAATTACGTCCTGCTCAGCAAGTAGGGGGAAGGAAGGGGAAGTTGATGTTCTAATTTATTAACATAAAATTATATCCAAATAATAATCAATATATAAAAATGAGTAATAATTAAATATTAAAGAGAATAAACAAGAGAGATATCAAGTAAACTTATATGTGTTATATATTATTGTATGACTTGGCCATCGACTCAGTTCCATCAATATCTTCCACTAACAATTCATATGAAACCTACACAATAGTAAACCTGTATATGACCTTAGGCGTGTTGATCGCACTGTCCTAAAAGATTTATCCGCCTCATAAGCACAAATCCCACAAGGTTCAGCATGCTCTTCTTGGTTTGAAACGAAAGATGCAAAACTATAAGAAGAAATATTTTCAGGAAGATGCAACCCAGAGTTATATGTTAGACTAATAAAAATCTATTCATGTATAGCTTGAAGCATAAAAAATAAAGAGAGATATTTGTTTAGAATGTGCATGAGTTTTTAAACCAAAAAGAAAAAAAAAATAGTTTTCCTGATCTTGAAAAAAGAAGAACGTAGACTCCATGTGTTAATGGGCAGTTAGCCTTTTTGAGCCTAACTAGGCACAATCTTCTCAATTATAATTGCAGCTACAACGTGCCTGATCAATCTTATTTCTGTTACAACATAAAATACCATGTGCCTTAATTACTCTTGAAGATGAAAGTAAATACCTTAGACTAAATCAATTTAAAAAGATGTGGCCAAAAGAATTAGACCAAGTCAACTATTAATATTAATCATAAATAAAATAATAATAATTTTCTACTAATAATTTATTATAAATAAACTTTTGAAATATAATCAAAATTTACGACAGTTGATAAAGGAAAAGAAAAAAAAACTCATTTTGGCCATTGAGAAAACCGCGAGACTCAATTTAGTCTCTAAAAAGAATAAAAATAACTTTTAGTTATTGAGAAAAATAAACTTGGTGAACTTAGTAGTACATTTTCTACTCTTTGTTTGGTTAATGAAGGCAGGCTAGAAGAAAAAAAGTAACAAAAAAAAAATGAATAGAAAATAAGGTGATTATGTAGTAATATGATACGAGAGAAAATGATGATAGAAAATAAATGCCTATCTATACAAGTCACAAAATAACACAAACAAATTCTGAAATTAAAAGGAAATATAGTATGAGAAGTGCTATTTCGCACGACATATAACACCCTACGAATACGCACGACACACATTTACTTTAAAGGTTGTAAGGTTAAATTAGGCATTTTAGTTAAAAAGGAGTAGAAATTGCCGAGTCGTGATTTGCACGACACATACGTCGTGCACATTAGCATTTCTCATATATATTATAAACTCTAATTCTCATATTATGAAAACATAAACGCAGCAGGAATGGTGGGTTTAAGAGTTTTTGCTCCAAATTGTTTCACCACTAGAGATTATTAATTATCCCATATTTTGAGCATAAACACCAAGGTCCAGGTAGATAATTCGGTCTTAAGGCTCATCGGTGCTCCAATTAAATCAAATGCAAAAAGATAATGCATATGTCATAAACCACCAAACGAATATTTCCACTAAATCATGCAAAGATTTATCTTTTTGAACTGAAATTTAAAATCATACTAGAATTGATTGATAAAAGTGGGCAAAGAGAAAGCTTAAAAATTGAAAGGAATAAAAAAGGATTAGCAGTTGGTGGTTTTCATTATAATTTGGGACCATTCTTTTCTTCAAAACTTGTAATTGTTATTTTTCATGAGATGGATAAATTAAATCCACCTTTAATTAGTCATTTCAACAATTTTAATGCCCTATGAATAATCACAACATTACTGAAGATGATAAGGTAAGGACTAAGTTAAAATCACTTTGTGATTGACATATTTCACTTCCTTTCACTTTCTTTTCTTTTATCTATATTTTTCTTTCACCAATTATGCAAATAAAAAAATAACCTATGATATAAACTACCCATGTTTAATTTTCTCATGATTAAATGCCTCAGAATTTAATTTAATTTTCTTTACCATAGCTAACAATTTTTCGTGACGTTCTTTCTCCGGCAATCTCGCAATAGCCTTCATAGTAGGAAATTCTCTCTTACGTCTCCTTACGGTTGAAGGACACTACACCTCCACAAAATTAGAGCCTTCTTTACACATTATTCCTTTAGGTCCCACACAATTGTCATGAACCATTTCAACTCAATGTTCTCCACTTCATCATTTTGTAAACACTTGCTAAACCAAAGAATTACTGTTTGCACCTCCCAAATTGATTAGGGCCATGCTGTATCTGCAATCTAGCCCACTTCCAAATAGCCTAACTCGAGCGGTTAACCCAAACTATCACACATACCAATTTCCTTTCTGCTTCCAACGCCCCCTGAAATCATCTTCAAGCCCCCTCCATTATTTGAGTCACAATGCAATGCTGTGTGGCCCACTTGATAACATTTCATTGGCTCATCCTTCCTTGATCAGCCACTTCACAATTAAACCATTACTACCTACTTTTCATGCCTTGCACAATTAATTCATGGTCTTTAATATCCTCCATATTATATTCGATATTTTTTTAGAAAATACTAACAAATGTCTTCGAGGTATTGTTTAAACAATTAAAAATAGTAACTTTTACATAAAAGTTGTGCAATTATTATTTTTGCATTTGTTTAACTTATATTTTTAAGATAAATTTTTTTATAATGGGTTTCTCACACAATATCCTTTACTCCTTAATGTTATTAGGTTTGCAAACACTTAACCCTAAAAATTTCCCTCTAAATATATTGCATTAATTGTTGTTAGTGGTAACCCTAGAAAATTCCCTCTAAATTCAAATATTCCAATATTTGAATTTCAAAAATATGATGATGGGAATCAGAGCAAAAATTTATCCTTTGTTTTCCTCCACTTTGTAATGTGTCATCTTGATACATTGAACTATATTAATTTTCATCCCTTAGCCACATAGAAAACACAAAATTAATGAATCAGACCTTGGCAGTTTGAATTTCAAAAAATTATTCTATTCAATGAATCAGACCTACACATTTCGGTGGTTTTTGGATAGCTATGTTGCACTTCCTCATTTTTTGGAACAATGAACTGCAATAAATTTGGCTATTGCTAAACCACATGTAAACTACACATCTCTCCACTCAGCCCATCTCTTTATTTTCCCACTCAAATACACAGTATACAGCTCCTTAAATAATTGCTATATATACATCCAATGATCAGTAGAATTTTTATGATATTGGTTGTTATCTCCTCTTAGTCATGGCTCGACCAAATGCTGAAACATTGCTTTCGTACCACTGTCTCACAGGTAGATTCGTTTCCATCGTTGAATTGTCCAGTATCCGTTAATGTCTGTTCTAACCAACTTTGTATGTTTTCATGCTACAGGACCTTTGGTCACTAATCCAATTTCTGATATGGATAAAGATGTCAATAAGCTGTGAACAAAGTACAGGTCGTATGAGCATTGCTTTGTATGTAGGTGAAGACAAAGTACGTATGAAGAAAGTACGTTGAAGATGTAGGTGACTGTGGGAATATCTGGGACTGTGTCATGATTTTTGGTACCACTCCTTATGAGCACTGCAGGATTGGTGGCCAGTGGAAGCGTTTTGTGTTGGCGCGCAATATTTGTGAGGGAACAAGAATCAGACTTGGTGCACCTTCTGTCGGAAACAATGATACCCTATTTGTTAAGGTCTATAAGACTTAGGGTTTGTTTGCAATAGACTGGGGATGGGGGAATTTTTATCAAGTCTTTTATGTTTTCTGTTTTTCGTTTAAATCAAGTCAGCTTTGTATGAAGCATAATGCAATTTTTGTTGAATTTTCCTTTTGAATTTAATCAATTAAAATTGTTCATTTTGAGCACATACGGTTGCCTTAAGTTATCCATTGTCCAATGCAGTTGTTTTGAATCTAATATCTTGCTATTTTTTTATTGCTGTACATTACGTAATAAAATATTGTGCGCCAAATACAATGGTAGTCAAATTTTATGAACTGTTTCTTTATAAAGCTACAGTCATTTTTCATAGACTATAATCATATTGGAGATACATAAGTTGTTTGTTCCATGAAGAATTGTAGCTTAAGCTTTGCCATTTTCGTCCAATCATGTATGGCACCCTTATTATTATGTGGTTATTTGCTATCAAACAATTGTCCTGAAATAATTTACAACAATTTAACTTAAAGCAACGTATTACAGATTTTCAGTTAAGATTTCGCATTAGTTTACGGAAATATCAGGAATTTCACATTTGGTAAACATCTGAATTAATACACATGATAATTCTTGCACCCAAATAACAAAGAATAAATGTAGTTACCATTGTCAGCTTTTAAGGAATTACTCCCTCCGTCCCAAATTATAAGCAAAAAAAGAAAATCACACTTATTAAGAAAACTAAAACATAAGAATTTGAAGTATAGTTTTTTGTGTTTTCCTTGGAAAAAGTTCTATATAGGAGGATGTAAACACAATTTTCATTTGCTATTAGTTATTGAAAAAATGAAAGAGAGAGAAAATTGAATGTAATTTGTATTTAATTTTATGAGAATAAACAAAAGTTTTTCTTGGAAATGAGATTTTTTTTTAAAAACAAGATTGTCTTTTTTGCTTATATTTTGGGACAAAGAAAATGAGTTTTTTTTGCTTATATTATAGGACGGAGGGAGTACTTAAGAAGTTTAAAACAAAGATGATCATAAAAAATTATTCCAATGGAGATTATTTGAAATCTGATTTATGTTTTTACGTATGTAATAAAACACCTTTGTCATTCCATCCTAAAGATAAACCTTGTTACTTGCATCTGTGATAGACCGTATTCAGAAAAATTCAAATATGATTTATTATGAATAAGATTGATGGTTTGCAAATCAAGACCATCCTTTTAGTATAAATAGTAATGTGACCATTCTAATTCTCTGTCATTATTGATTTCAGTTTTACTACTACTATTATTTTTATACGTTCTACAAACTCATTTCTGTTTTAATTACGTAAAACAATATATTATCTTCATTTAATTGTTTTACATCTACCAACTATTTATTGCGTTATACTACCATCAATATCATATAATTTCAGCTTACAAGACCCGTGCCCGTGCGGCGCACGGGTCATCAATCTAATTTTTATAACACTTATCAGCATAACCCTACTGTTTTATTATCCAAAGTATCCCCACATGCTCTTCAAGGTAATTGATAATTTGATATTCATTTAAGAGTTTGGCGTCTCCCGCAAATATTTTCTATACCTACTCACCAATGAATTTATTAGCTAAATATTAAAAAAAAAAAAGAATTTACGAACAAACTCACAACATTAAAGTTAATAACGTAAAAAATGCAAAATTCCTACAGCTTTAACAAAATCAAAGTGATTGTCCTCGTGAGCTTAACTCAATTGGTAAGGACAATACATAAAACATGCAAGGTTCGGGGTTCAAACCCCGACCAACACTAAAAAAAATCAAAGTGACCAAAATACTCATGTATATGAATCTCCAACTCATGATTGATTGAAAATTTAATAGATCCAAACTGATTTGATAATCTAAATCAAACAAACACTGCAACAAAATGAAGAGAAAAAATGTCGCGCCAACACGACAAACAAAGCAATGTTGCATAACATTTTAATTCATTTATTTATATACACTACAGTTGAATTTTGATGATGTGATAAGTGAAATACTTATATGTTAATTGAGTGTGTGAGAACGATTTTTTTTGGTGAAGAAAACGAAAAATTGATAAGTGAGAATCTATTTATGTAACGTCTTTTTATCAAATTTAGTTCTATTTTTACCCGTATAACATAAGTCCTAGAAACTTAGCTCCCTTAACTATATGATTTAGGTTTCGACTCCTGATCGATGCATACAAAAGAATATATTTTAAAAGAGATCAATCCTTTAAATGTATATCAGTTATTTCGAGAGAATTAATTTTTGCTGACGCATAGATTGTACCTTTGGTTCGCCATGAAAAGAATTAGTTGTTTTTTTTAAATATAGATTAATATATATTTCAATGACAGGTGAGTAGATTGTCAAGTGATACTCTTATCGTTCCTAATTATAAACAACTATTAAGAGAAAAATTATCCATAAATATAATAATACTACTATTTATATGTGAAATTTACGATGAAAGTTTTTTTTTTTTTTTTTTTTTATAGATTACGATGAAAGTTATATTTAAGGATGAAGCTAGGGAGCATTACTGAATAATTTATCACATTTCACCTGAAATACCAATTAAAATTCAGTTCTAAAAGCATAGATTTAGAAAATGTTGTCCACTGCAAATTCCGAGGAACAAAATCCTGAGCAACACATAAATTATAGGGTTAAATAAGTTTTTTATTTCTACAAAATATATCAAATTTCGTTTTTAGTCTGTCAAAATTTTCAATAAATTTTGGTTTTTCAAATATTTTTGTCAAGACTTCTAGTAGTTTTTTTAGGTCAACTCATATGTATCTTTTACATTTTTTTAATAAAATTTTACAAAGATGTTTAAAATCTTATAACAATCTCTCCCCCTAAATTTTAAAACTTTTTAATAAAACATGAATTAAATATGAATATTTAAGCGCTAAAAATATATAAAAAAAAATCATATTTAATTCATCCTTTATTAAAAAAAGTTAAAATTTTACAAGACACATTTATAATGTATTAAATAGGACTGTAAAAAAATAATTCAAAATTTTAATGGAAAACATTTGGCGACCAAAAAATTTGCCGAATCTTTTTAGAATGACAAAATATGAAATTCGAGATATTTATTTGAATAAAAAACTTAAGGGTCTTACTAATTAAACGGGAAAGATTCTCTCGAGTTGAGTCTCTTCAGTTTTTTCTGCAGTTATAATTATAGCCTTGTCTTGAACTTACAATTTTAGGTTCCAGAATGTTATCAGAACAATGTCAGGGGAACTAGGCCGACCCAATGTGTTCGTAGGCCTAAAGCAGATTTAAAATTAAGATCTTTTAAGTGTGTTGACAAACATAGAAATTAAGAACATTAAATATGTAATTTTATTTGAAGCATGTCAAACATTAGTATGAGTAACGCCCTCAATCAGAGTTCGAACATTGATTTCTGAGGCTGTGAGAGTCTAAGTGCTTTCGCTGTTGAAGAACTTTTTTAAACAAAAATTTAGATTAATCTATAATATATGTTAAAAATAATATTTAATATAGACATTATTTATCAATTTTTAAGCCTTGAAATAGCAAACTGATATTGATTTTTTTTTTGTGATTACTAATATTGAATTCTAAGACAAATATAAATTATATTTTTACTTAACAAAAATTTAGTTTAATCTATAGTATATGTTGAAAATAATATTTAATATAGACATTATTTACAAATTGATAAACCTTGAAATAACAAACTAATATTGATAAACCTCGAAATAACAAATTGATAAACCTTGAAATAACAAACTATCTCGCTTAATATATTTCCAACAAGTAATATCATATTAATAGAAATATGAAGGAAAAAAAAGTACTCCAAGTAGGGTTTGAGCTCGTAGCTAATAAAATAGCTACCTTTGAGATCAAACATATAGCGGATAGCTTATAAGCTCGTTTGACAAAAAAAACTCTGTTTGGTAACGGTTTTTTACAACGATCTTATAGCTTATTTCACGAGCTTATAAGTTATTTTTCAAACGCTATTCCATGTAGCGTTTGAGCTTATAACTTATCATTTTTTTCCATCTTTACCCATATTAATTTGTCTAAAATCCATTTATACCCCTTTATAATTTATTTAAGGTTACATTTATATATTTTGTTTTGACTAACATCTTTACCCTTAGCACATTGCACTGACATATATATACCTCCTCGCTGTGTTTTTTTTTTAAACGATAATATACCCCACTTGTTTTTTTTCCTTGTTTTGAACTGTATAATTTTTTTTTGAACCGTATAAAATTGTTTTCCTAGTTTTGAACCGTATAAAATTGTTTCAAGTCTTTTGTGAAAAAAAGAAAAGACATTTTATGTCTATTTTTTTTTGGACTATTTTATGTCTAGTTATACCTTCCTTGATTGATAATGCATTTAATAATTCCAGTAAAATTAATTTCATGAAGGTCCCATAAAAAAAAAATCAAGAAGATATTATTCATTATATCTATCAATTATTGTTAATAATACATTTTTTTTGTGTTATTAATAATACATTATGATTACTGTCAATTTTTTTTTTAAAGAATTATGATAACCTTGAATTGTTGTTTAATTGTTGGCTAAGGTATAAACACTCAAATAAAAATAGATATCAAATAAAACTTTAGTGAATAAAATTTGATTTATAATATAGAAGATATATTAAATAGGCATTGTAGCTAAGTATTTTCCTAAATTTATAAGTTTAAATTAATTTTCAAAAAAAAATTAAACTAAGAATTCCTTAATACTTTAATATCAATTTTTTATTTTAGAGTTACATATCAATTTATATAAACTTTATTATGAATTAATTGTACCCTTTTATGTCATTTTACATTTATCAGCTAGTTGAACCGCTCATTTTACCAAACACTTCAATTAGCTTATAAGCTATCAGTCATCAGTCATTAACTATAAGCTATCAACTAGCTTATCAGTTATCCGTTGTTTTTACCAAACAGAGCCAACATGAACCACATGCTTACAACTCTCCATTTAACTACCTACCGACCTAGTCATAAAGATGTTTAAAATTTGACTTACGAAATATATCTAAAAAAGAAAATTAAAAACCTAATGGGAAGCCTAAAACTTTTAAGGGCCTAAAACCCTCAGTTTAGGAAAATTGCTTTTCTCCCTTTTGTTTTTGCTCATTCACTAATTTAAAAGTGTCTGCGTGAGTTAACTCATACCGAAAAATATATAATGAATTAACTCACTTAAAAAATGCCAAAAGTAAGTAAAGTTACACCGAACAATTTCAAGAAATGAATAATTTCAAAAGAAAAAAGAGCAATTACTTTAATTTAGTGACAGCCACTTGGACTGGCCCTTGTGAGAACGTTCATTACCATTTACCAATACCAAATTTCTATATTTAAGCAGACATAATAGTGCCCACATTTTAAAGGTGATCCATGACCCATGATACACAATATAATTATTATAAATAAATTAAAAAGTGATCCATGAGTGAGACATTGACTAAATAAAAAGTGTTTGGTTATACACACATAAATAAATATTTTTTTTAATAATAAAGAAGAAATTGATAAAAAAAAATGATTGAATATTTTAAGAACCATCTTTTAATGTGTGTGTGTCCAAACACTATTAATTTGGTCTTGTGACTATGGAAGAATACCCAGTGAGATATGTTGCCAACTTCTATAAATGAAGCTTTCTAGTTTCAACCAAAATCATCACCATTTCATGAGATTTAGGTAAATATGGGAGAAATACATAGTGAGGTAACATGGGAGAAGGAGACGGTAGAGGAAAAAGAAGAAGCACAAGCTCAAGTAGAAATATGGAAGTACATATTTGGTTTTGTTGAGCTATCTGTAGTGAAATGTGCAATTGAACTTGGCATAGCTGAAGCCATTGAAAATCACAAAAAACCCATGTCACTATTAGAGTTATCATCAACTCTAAAATGCGATTCTTCATATCTCAACCGTATCATGAGATTCCTAGTACATAGGAAAATATTCAAAACCATGAATACCAACCATGACGACTATCCTAGTTATGTTCAAACACCACTTTCTCGACGTTTGATTCGAAACGGTGAACATAGCATGGCTGCTTTTCTTTTACTAGAGAGTAGTCCTGTAATGGTAGCACCTTGGCTTAGTCTAAGTGGTCGTGTTTTGGTTAATGGCAATCCTTCATTTGAGAAGGTTCATGGTGAAGATGTGTGGCGCTATGCTGCTTCAAATCTTGATCATAGTAATCTTATCAATAATGCTATGGCTTGTGATGCTAAAGTTGTCGTGCCTGCAATTGTTGAAGGTTGTAGTGAAGTGTTTGATGGTGTTGGACCTTTGGTGGATGTTGGTGGAGGAAACGGTACCACCATGAGTATCCTTGCTAAGGCTTTTCCCAGGATTCGAGGAATTAACTTTGATCTTCCCCATGTCATTGATTTGGCTCCAAAGTATGATGGGGTGGAACATGTGGCAGGTGACATGTTTACAAGTGTTCCCAAAGCTGATGCTGCAATTATCAAGGTAAATAATCGGTATCAAACCCCTTATTTACTAAATAGTAGAAAAAAATAATAAATGCTAATTCATATTCTAAAATGATAATTATTTTGAGACGAAGAAAAATGTTAAAGGGACGATTATTTTAAGAGAGAGGAAGTATTTGGTGGCAACATCCAAACTTAATCTTTGTCAAAAAAAAAAATCCAAACCTAATCCAAAGATTTGTCTTGTTTTGGTTTCATTTTTTTGGTGGATGTGGAAAACTGCTTGGTCAAAATTTAGACACACGTTAGAATCAAGTATTTCATTTCAAATTTCTCATACTTACCTCTACTTTTTACATTTTTCTTTTAATTTGTAAAAAAAGAATAAGACAGAATCCAAATTTTTTTTATGCTGAGACTTTTTTTTTATATAAAAGTAAACGATATAAAAAAGGATAAATTTGTGAACAAACTCACAACATTCATGATAATAACATAAAACGGCTGAGTACACATCCCTACAAATCTGACTATATTCAAGACATTGAAATACTCATGTTTTTGGATCTGCAATGTGAGCGACACCAAAGTCATTGATTGATTCTGCACTTGATCAAAACTAATCTTTTAAATTGAATCAAATAAACAATGCACTAAGACGAAAAATCAACACACTGCACAAAGGTGAGAAATCAAAATAAACAAAGTCATGCTAGACGACGAAATCACAAAAACAAACGAAAGAAAACTAAAAATATGTGAAAATCCTTTATTTATCTAAAAGAGAAAGAAAAACAATTTGGAAGGGTGACTCAAGGTCAAAATTGACCCTAAATCACCCCTCTTTGATAGATCAAAAAGAAAAGTGATGACGGCCAGAGATTTGAGGTTTTTGATAACATAATATTTTAGTTTTTTGACAAAAAAAGAAAGTATTTAAAAAGAATTTTGTGTTAGAATATTAGTAATGTTGTATAAAACATTGTTTTTAAGTAGTGATATTTGAATAACTAAAGTAATGTATCATAACACCGTATAAAAAATCATGTAAAACAATTGTTAGTTTGATTGTGAGAGATATATTACTATGATTAGCAAAATGATAATCTTATAAAAATACAATCTCAGACAATTTATGGGTTGTTAAAAATATACTCTTGTGAAAAGATATCAATGTTTGATTTTATTTTAACTTTTAGTTTAATTGAGTGACCACCTTAAAATTTTGTATAGTAGTTGTCTTTTAGGCCAACTCGTCTTCAATAAACCAGACTCAATTTGATTGATATATAGAGCATGAGATTTGTTTGAATCTACAGACAAACTATTTTAGTTTAAACGAATAGGTTGAATCAAAATGGTAATTGAAGTCGAGTATAAATCGTCTCAATTAAAGTAGGTTCAAGGGTAAGACCACCAATGCAAATCGTTTTAGGCTTGTAAAAATATAAAATTTTGTGTGATAAAAGGAGTTCATAGTCTACTATTTTCAAAATTAAAATAAAAATTTATATATAAAATTTATATTTTTTTAAACAGAAAATATTAATATGTTAATTGGTTTTTACTAATGTTAATTTTTTTAATAAAATTTTGATATTGTCATTAAGTCCGCAATCTTTGATATCAACTGAAAAAAAAATTGAATAAAATTGATTTGGCTTATTTAATATATGATTTTGCATTATAAACATGAAAAAATAACACTTAGATCAAAATTTGGTAATCTTATTTAAGTATTATTACGAACTTTAAGAATACTATATTAAAATTTGCACCAGGCCTACATATGTAAAATATTGTTAACTTTTTATTAATAAAGGGAACCAATACACCAATCAATTGAATTGTATGTTGTAGATTGATTAAAATATGTGATTTGGTTATGATTTGATTGAATTATATATCAATTGTAGTGGGTTTTGCATGATTGGGGTGACGAAGAGTGCATCCAAATCTTGAAGAACTGTAGGGAAGCAATTCCAAAAGAAAATGGAAAAGTTATTATTGTGGAAGCAGTGATTGAAGAAGGAGAAGGAAAACACAAGTATAAAGACGTAGGGTTAATGTTAGACATGGTGATGATGGCACATACCAACATTGGCAAAGAAAGGACACTCAAAGAATGGGAATATGTGATCAAAATGGCTGGATTCAAAGCATTCATTGTGAAATCTATCAATGCTGTTCAGAGTGTAATCGTGGCCTCCTGTTAAGATTATGACAAACAAACACTGAAAATCAATAAATAATAATAGACCTAAGCTTTGCCTTTATTTGTCATCAAAATGCATTATTGTCATAAAAATAGACCTAAGCTTTGCCTGTATTTGTCATCAAAATGCATTATTGTCATAAAAATAAAAACATTTGTGTCGGTTGTCATGAATGTTCTGTACTTTGTATTAGTGTGAGATGCATTGACAATTTTCGCAACCTAATTTATACTCCCTCCGTCCTAAATTGTATGTCGCTTTAGAGAGAAAAATTTATCCCAAATTATATGTCGCTTTACAATACCAATGCAACATTAATGTTGTTTTTCCTATTATAACCTTAACTATTTATTACTCTCTCTTCTTTCAATTCTTTCATTTATCTTTCCCATATTATTTATTAAGGGCAATTTTATAAAACAACTCATAATATCTCTTTTCCACACAATATTAATTGCATTTCTTAATTTGTGTGAAATGCCCAAAACGTCATACATTTTAGGACGGATGGAGTATATGGGTGTGGCTAACCAGTGTCCGTGAGACACTGGTTAAAGAACAATATAATTAATGTGTCCCATTTAATATAACTCAATTAAAGTGAAAAGTTACTCAACTTAATTAAAAGAAGAAAACATTGCATTTAATACTCTTTAGAAAGATAGCTACACAACACGCGATTCCTTTCATTTGTTTTTCTTGTGAACTTTTTTTGATTTTTTTTTTTTGAATCCACTTGCTTCCTTTCATATCAATAATTTTCTTCCTATAAATTTTACTCTAACAGATTTTTTTTCCGTGCATTTTCTATAATAATTTTTTTCTTTCAAACCAATTCAAGGGAAAGCCTATGCTTAAACCAGTTTTTTTCCATGAATTTTTTTTCTTCCGGTGAAAAATTCTATTGTTTTTTATTTATTAAAAGTTGTAGAAATAATTAAACTAAGACAAGAAATTATAAAGTCCAAAATAAATTTACAATTCCAAAGATAAAACATATCATATTAAAAGAACAAACATTATGATCAAATAAATTAAGATGATATTCCACTATTGATGCTGATTTTTAAAGAGTATTGAATACAAACCTTTCCTATTTTAATTAAATTGACCAACTTTTCATTTAATTGAGGTTAATTAAATGAGACACATTAATTATATTGTTTCTTAACCAATGTCCTGGGGGCACTCGATAGCATTGCCCTTTATATATTTTGATATTTGGTATAAACTAAAACTCGTATATTCAAATAATTTAATTGATATATACCGTCAATTTAAAGTTCTTTTGCACCGTCAGTCAATCTTGATCGTTAGATTGCTAAAAAGTTTAATTGCAAGTATAACTATTTTTAAAATCATACATTATACTCCTTCCGTTTTTAAATATAAGCAAAATTAATTTTTTAAGTTCATTTATTTAATGATGTATGTGGTTCATATTATGGACTACATACATCATTAATTGAATGAACCTAAAAATCAATTTTGCTTATAATTAAAAACGGAGGGAGTAGAAGTTAATAAGTGAAATGTTAACATTGTGGTTGTACAATTTTTTGTAGTCATTTGAATGGAAAACAACACCTTGAGTTCATGTGGCACTAACGAATTTTGGTTTTCTCTTAGAATGTGGTTCCATGCCCACCTGAATATGAGCTTAATTTTGATACTATCAACAAATTACAATATACTCTCTTAAATATAAATAAAATTGACTTTTCAGGTTCATTTATTTAATGATGTATGTGGTTCATAATATGGACTACATACATAATTAATTGAATGAATCTAAAAAAAAATCAACTTTACTTATAATTAAAAACGGAGGGAGTACCTTGAAAAAATTAATGAGTCAAATGACACATTTTTAGCATTTGACTCATTAATGAGACAAAAGAAGATTACATTTATTTCTCTAATAAAAATTTGAAAAAAAAATCACAATGTTTTTAATGTGGTAGGATGAGGGATCCATAAATTTAGAATCATAAACTTGTTAAATTTTGAGAAATGATATTTGTACAACTTCTTCTCTCATACTCACATTATCTTCTTATTCTCTCTCTACTTTTTTTTCTCTCTATTTCTTTGACCAATGAAAAGAGAGAACAACAAGGTTGTCCCAAAAGTTGTTTAAATATCACTACTCTTAAATTTTACCCTATATCCTTACAATTCATTTAAAAAAATACAATTTTACCCCTTTTATCCTTTAACTTCATCTCTTACTAAAATTTCCGGTAAGTATAAATTCTCCGAAATTGAATAAATTTTTAAAAAACTCTGGTGAAGTTTAATGGTAGACAAAACTGTAAGTAGAAATAGTTAAAAAAAGATTTTCAGATTTTTAACCAGGTTAAAGTGCATATTTCTTCAAGAGCGTGTTATGAGCATTTTGAACAAGAGCGTGTGCTACTATTTTATCATATCATCAGCAGCAGGATCTCAGCTGAGCTCAGACAAAATTTCGTTCTCAGTAATTAAATTGGATGATACTAATAAACAAACATGGATCAGGTGAAAAACTCATTCTGCACTTTCTATTGACTGCCAATTTGATAATGTGGCGTGTTTTGCATGTTAATAAAGTTTAGTTGATATGGACAAACTAAACAATAATTGATTCTTTTTCTTTCCCAAAAAAAATTAATTGTTTTTTAATCATATTTAAAAAAGTATAATATACAATTATGTTTATTTCCTCAAAAAAAATTATGTTTATTTGAAACTTTAATTAGTTGTTGGACAAAGTTTAAAAAAAAAAAAATTATATTATAGTAAATGAAGGTTGATTTAGTTGATAAATAATTGACCTAAATTTTTGTTGTTAAAGTAAAGACCTCTTTGATAAGTGATATGTAAATATATTTATAAACATTCTCTGAATTCTAAGATTTCCTCTGATCTTTCTAAGATCTCCTCTGATCTTGATTACCAACAAAACTCAACTCACTCAAATTTTTGTTTACTAAAATAATAATATCTTGTATACTGATTAAAAAGTTACGCTAGTGGTGAATTGTTTTACAAATTATGCATCTTTCATTTCAAATCAATTTTAATGGATTTCTATGTTCTGTTTTTTTTTTCAATAATTAAAAAAAAAGTTCGAATCCAGTATCAAAGTGAGCGAAATTCTACCCACCCTTTATGAAGGGTTGTAGAGAGCCCACACAATTATGTGTTATGATCTCTAGCACCCCTTCTCCCATGTGAAAGGTGGGAATAGATTGTCTCCATTTTCTCAACTTTTTTACGATTGTTATAACAGAGACCATACATATCCATGAAAGGTCTGTCCAAATTTAAACATTTTTTCTACTACGTTTATCATGGATCGTCTAATAGGTGTCTATTATGGACCATAGTTTAAAACTGTTAGATCAAAACATGTTAAGGTATAATATTATTTTTTCAGCAGTTCCTCTCTCTCCCTCAATCTTCACCTTCTACTCTCCCTTGTCATCCTCCACCATTTGCCCCAACCTCCCTTCGTGATCCATTACCCCACCACATGTGGCAAAAACGAGATATAACAAGGGCAACCATGAAATGGAGGGAAAGGGATGTCGAGGTCAGGATGGTGGCATGACGCGGTGTCACTATTTTTCATATGTCATTTGTTTGTTGTGCTCGTTAGTCGTTGGAGACAAACTTAGGCAAGGGGAGAGACGTGGGCGCCACATGTGTCAATGGTGAAAGAAACATGACATATAGGGAGGTCAGCCGAGAAAGAAGGCATGTCATGGCATAGCAACAGAGAATGTACTGATGAGCCGCACCGCGCAACACAACAGTTGCCCTACTTAAATTGAACATATTCAAGTCATACGATAAATTAAGGGTTAAAGGATTGAGCCAGTAAAAATTTGGAACCAGATTAACATCAGGGATATTTTTCAACCCGTCATTTTCTCACTCAACTATAATAATCACTTTTTTAGGAAGCCTCTAAAAAATTGTTTTATTAAAGGGTAGTGCTAACTTGTGTCCTTAGGACACATGTTAAGAAATCTAAAAGAAGAAATATTTTCTAAATTTTTTTGCATTCAATTCATTAAAAAGTTAAAGATTAAATATAATGCACACATTTTAATAAAATATTTTTATATTTGATTCATTAACTTGTGTCTTAAGGGCACAAGTTATCATTTTCCTTTATTAAAACGTGGTATGAATTTTGAAAAGAAAAAAAAAACGTGGTGAGAATTTTGCTTTTGGGTCCATGTATGAAATTTTTGCCCAGTGTTGAAAATCCAATTTATTCCTTCTGATCAATCAATTCAAAATGAACATCACCTATACTTTTTGAAAATTTTCGATCCTTTGTTTTATTTCCAATGCCCAATTCAGCAGTGCTATCTCTTGCTCTTTCAAATTCATCTCTGAAACCTGGCCGCGACTAGAGCAAACAAACAACAATTACTTTCATAAAAACAAACAATTATTAGAAAAGATAATGCAAAAATACGAGATGCAAATTAAATATCTCACAAAATGGTTCCATGTTAAACAATTTCAATACTGACTTACAATAACGCGAGAATAATTTCTATGTACTGATGGTATAAAAAAAATACACATGCATTCAATCAAATCATGACATAAATGTAACAAAATAAAAAAATCATGCATAAAATATTTATAAAGATACTTTAAAAACTAACCCAAAATATGTGGTATCATTAAGTGATTTGATTGGATGCATGGATATTAGAGTTTATCGGTGTATACAAATTAAATTCCTTCTCCATGCCTAATATTGGTCTGAGAGCCTCCCATGTAACCCCAAAGAAAATAAGAAAGATCTCACAATGTTTTTATACTCTGTTTGGATTGATAGAAATGAATGGAGCATAATTGAATATAATGGAATAGAGTGGAAGGAGTGGAATTGAGTGGAAGGAGTGGAATCGAGCTGAGATTTTATTATATTGCTTGAATATTTTATGATGTGACAAAATAATGCTCAATTCCATTGTTTGAAAAGTGAATGAAACAAAATAAATTATAATCTTTTAATTCCATTTTCACCCTTATATAAAAAAAACAAGATTATATAGAAATAAAGCATGTTATCTTATATTAAAATAATATATAATGTATTTAATAAAAAAAAATCTATATCTACGTCTTTTTTTTTTTTTCCTTTTTCTTTTTTTCTTTTTATCAAAAGACAGTCATCTCAGCACAAGGGAAGGTGTAGACACAAAGCCTGAAACTAATCGTGCTCATTTAAATTGAAGCCAAAGCATGTTCGTGAACGGAACACATTGAATGGGCTAATATCATACTATTATTCAAACAATTTATGGTTGATAGTTGATACAAACATCATCCAGATTTAAAACATGAAGAAATTTCACTTTGAGAATAGAAGGGTAGAGGGGTTATGTTTTAACTGTGAAGCTCCATAATACACCCCAAATTGGGGGGAAAGAAAAATTGAAGGATTGGATGGAATGGAATGGGTTTCATTGTGTTCCACTTGAGTTCATTTCATTCCATCACATACCACCAATCCAAACATAGCCTTAGAGACGTAATTGAAAAAAATTCCGACACAAACATTACCATTGTAAAAGTTCAAAACTACTTTTATAATCAAATTGAATGAATACAGAATGGACAGTCCTGTCCCACAAATTTAAACAAAGCACAGTAGCTGAACTGGACTTGACAGTTAGCACCAAAATAATGTAAAAATGGAAAAATTGACATTTGATTGTATGATACCGCATTGTACATTCAATACCTCATCACATATTGGAAAAATGGTATACAATATCTGGCAATTGCTTTTATACTCACCTGCAATGATGTATATCTCTCACTTCTAAATTTGGTAAACTTGTGTCTCTACCTCAAGTATAAATTGCATGAAAGTAGATGGTCTACTCAATTTCTTTCATAAAACAAAATGTATGCCTCACAGCGAAGAACTTCATCAAGGGATACTTGACGCACATACGCATCACTAGCGTGATACCATGTGGAACTCTCATTTTCTTTATTATCAACCTTCTCTCTGTTACTCTGGCCCCCTCTCACATAAGCAACATAGTGACCCCCTCTCATGGTTCCCGAGTGCTCCACGACACCAACCAACTGGTATCTATACTCCTCTTCATTAATACACCTTTTTAAACAGAAATTGGGAGTAAATCACATGCCAGTGGACCAATACAAATGTATAAAGAAAAGAAGTAAAATCTACAAAAAGTAAAAATTAAGGTAAAAACTGAATTCAGAAATCCAAATTGTACACGGTGGTTTCAATCATTTCCAAAATAGTTCCTAATTTCCTAAGATTAAAATAAAATAAACTGATAATTTTTAACACTTGAAAATAAAAACAAATTAGAGAAGATAATTGGGTAAATATGTAAAATGAAGAAAACTTAGTAGAAGTAGATGCATTAGGCAATTATAAGTTGTTAAAACTTCAAACAAGAACACTAGCAAGTAACTAAGTACCTGGGATCCATATATGGTCTAAGATCCATTGTTTCTCTGAAGTTGACACGACCATTTAATTTACTTAAGCGACCACGGGCATCTTGGCTGAATCTCTTCAGATGAATGGTCAAGACAGGTGGAGCTCTATAAATGAGGACCCTTTTAGTTGCATCCCTATTCACTCTAATGCTTTCTAGGTCGGTCTCTTTGCCACTGCATTCTTCTGAGTCATTGTCATCATTATCTAACATTGGAGCATCTTGTTGGACGTTTCCGGTAATAGAAGAATCAACAGCTGAATTATCACAGCTTTCTTCATTGTTGGGTTGATGTAAACTTGAAGACTGTAATTCACAATTATGAAGCTCATCTGTTTGACCGTTTTCAAGCTCTGTGACATGTTGAACATGTGAAACTGAACTTTCTATATTCTCGTCATTTTTAATATCTTCATTTCCTGTACTACTGACTTTAAAAGAACACGCTTTAGATGCATGCCACGATTCATCATGACTACCACTCGTATTTCCATCGGATAGAGTTTTTTCCTGCTCTTTTGCTTTCTTCTTCTGACGTTGGAGGATTTTTGAACAGTTCTCACAATGCCAAGCATTTTCATCTGAAAGAAGCTCGGGCTTTATAAAATGTGCCAAACAACTCTCTACAGAGACTGGAGAATCTGTATCATCTACTTCATCTGGATCAGATTCACTGATGTTTCTTATGATAATGCCAGCTTCCACATCACCAGACGAAGAAGGCCTGGGAGCAGGCCCAGCAACAACTTCAGGCTCATTAAATAAGCCACCAAAGACATCAAACTCTGATTCTTCTGGACCACCACCCAAAACAGACGAGGAGTCCCCACCATCTATTCCAGTGATGTCTCCAGCTGAGGAACTTTCTTCTTTGTATGGAAGTAACAGCACTTCTGAATTTTGAACTTGTAAAGGAACCTCATCTTCCCGCTCATTTGATGAAGAAAAATCAGGCCTTTGGTTTTGGTCCTCCTTAAGGAAAAAAACAGGACCACTGGTTTCACAGCTAGCTTGTTCAGGGAATGCAGTCAAACGTTCATCCTTGTTCTCAGAGTCCTGTACCTCCGGTGCATCTTCCTTCTGGGATATGGAAGCATATCCATCTATCGTGGTTTCGGCTTCCACATAATCCAACCATGGAAAATCATCTGATGAATCTGATGTTTTGTTTGCAACACTGTCAAGCCCTTGCATCTGTTGAGACTCTCCAACAGTAACCAAATTTGGTGGAGATAAGTCCTCTTCATTGGTTTCAGCTTCCACATAATCCAACCATGCAAAAGCATCTGATGAATCTGACGTTTTATTTGCAACACTGTCAAGCCCTTGCATTTGTTGAGACTCTACAACGGTGACCAAATTTGATGGAGATAAGTCCTCTTTATTGGCCTTGCTGCTTATTTCTTCAGAACCTAATACCGTAGAAACACCAGAAGAAGCCACCAATTCTCCAGCAACTGATGTGACAGACTGATCAGGGCAGGATGATTCATGGCTGGATGATTGGCTTGGTACATTTTGAACGGGTAACAGATCATCATTCTTGTTAACTTTGGCCTCGCTGCTTATTTCTTTAGAACCTAATATCGTAGAAACACCAGAAGAAGCCACCAATTTGCCAGCAACTGATGTGACAGACTGATCAGGGCAGGATGATTCATGGCTGGATGATTGGCTTGGTACATTTTGAACGGGTAACAGATCATCATCCCTGTTAACTTTGGCCTCGCTGCTTATTTCTTTAGAACCTAATATCGTAGAAACACCAGAAGAAGCCACCAATTCTCCAGCAACTGATGTGACAGACTGATCACGGCAGGATGATTGGCTTGGTACATTTTGAACGGGTAACGGATCATCGTCCCTGTTAACTTTGACTCGAGATTTTGCTCCTTTTTTTGGTGGAGGTTTAGTCTTTCTGGTTCGGGGTGCTGGTTGAGCCTTCCGAGGCGGAGGTTTCTTGGTTGGAACAGGGAGGGAAAGATCTAAAAAAGGCTCATACACTGTTGAGGAATGCCCACATTCATTGCAACATACAGTACTGGATATCTGCCCCCCAAATAATGCATCAACTAAAGTTTTGGAAGAGGTCCCATCTCTCTTGAGAGAGCCATTCTGCTTCCTACCAGCTAGTTCTTCAGTACTCAAACCATCCAGTAAACAACGAAGCAATTCATGACTGTCATGTTGCTGATATCCTCGGAATTGAGGAGACTTGGAACATACACAACCAAAAAAGGATCTTGGATTTATAATGTTTTTGAATCCTGATTCTGGGTTTGTTTCAGTGAACAACTTCTTCAACGAACTAATAAGTGGCCCAACAAAGGCATCAATCCTTAGGAAATTGTCCCGCAATTTATTCATAGCAAGCAGATTTTGCATGATTGAATTAAAGAAACAAGTATTCCCAAGATTAACCATGCCTCGAACCACATAACCACCTTGTCCATATGAACCGCTTGTGGACAGAGATCCTAACTTAATTTCTGAAGTGACACTGCCATCCCCAATGGAAACATCCTCAACATCTACTAAAGTTTTTCCTGACGATCGTCCTTTTAACAATTTCACAACATCAGATATAACATGACTTGCTTCATCAGTTTCAAGCTTATCAACTTGAATAAGCATATTGCAACGAAAACACCAACACAGTTGAGGTTTTTCAATATTAACCACTAACGGGTGCCGAGCTTTCTTTGAATGCACAATTGCATGACAATTAGGGGTTATAGGTAGCCCCACACCTCCACAGGTGTATTGACCACACTCCAAACAAACCCATATAGACTTTGAATCGGATTTTGAGTCTGCACCTCCTTTCTTCTTCCCATGTTTACCTTTTCCTCTACCGCCCCTCCTATCAGCCGCACCTTCCCTGCAGCCTTCACACCTTATGGGTGCAGAAGACTCAACCTTACCAGACAATATATCTAATTGAATACCTTTAACAAGATGAGTACAAGGATTTGTCTCTTTTGCAACTGAAACCTCCTCACCAACAGAGTCAGTAGTTGGGGGGTTACATGATTCCGTAACATTTTCTGGCGGCGAATAGATAACAACCGCCTTCTCCTTAACAGAACTTCGACCCCTCTTTTTTATTTTCTTCGCCATTGTTCCTACAATCCAAAACAAATCAATGATCTATGCCAGTATACAACAGACAAGAAATCAGATATCCATCCCACTTACATTAAATAATAACACATGTTGCTTGTTATAAACTCCCAACCAGGAAAAAAAATGGGGATGATTAAAAAAAAACAGGACAAATGATTTTTACCTGCAAATTAGGAGAGGCAAAAAGAAGCTTTAACACGAGGATCTTCGAACTTCAAAGAATTGCCGCTTCTCTACAAGTGAAAATAACCTAAATTCAACAAAGGCACAATCTTAAGTATAGGACAATTGTAAGCCATAAATCTTATCCAATAGTAACACCTAACAAAGCTTTGAAAATTTAAACAAAGCAAACAACAAAAGAACACTTCAGTTACAAACACAGGGCTTGTTTGGATTGACTTATTTGAGCTTAACTACTGACATAAACACTAGTGACACTGTTTGGGATATTTTATTAAAAACAACTTATGACATGTGCACAAGGATAGCTTATGAAGACAGTTCCAATTGATGTTATATTGTGTTATAGAAGAGGTTATTCGAAAAGTGATTATGCTATAAGGTGCAAAATAAGTTGTTTAACCAAACAGGGCCATAAAGAGAGAGTGATAAGTTTTGAAAGCAAATGCAATTGAATTTGTCATAACTAATCAACAGAATCAAATAGATGAATAATGGGTGGTGACGATAGAAATTAGAAATAATATATTTAGTGATGAAGTGAAGCGGTTGATAAAAGTGTGGGGAATAATGCAAACAGAATGAGATCGATAAGAGAAACCCAGAAAATAAGGAAACAATAGAATAAGTAATTAATGA